>ERZ1740065.1637-NODE-1637-length-13575-cov-11.629512_pt1 | contig 13575 bp, 7 predicted proteins | sample MGYA00581738_ERZ1740065 | MGnify/ENA primary metagenome ERZ1740065 (study PRJEB43018, sample SAMN04849749) | marine metagenome | isolation source: floating plastic debris | place: Pacific Ocean | collected 2008-09-01 | study: EMG produced TPA metagenomics... | reverse complement strand
CTGCCCTATTCTGGCAAAACTCAATATCTCTCTTGTATGCTAATTACGGCAAATTTCAATTTATTTCATCTATCCGCCCTTCGTTATCCAATTAGTCCTGAGCCACATTTCTTGCATCTATGTGACCGAGAGAATGTGCCCTCTCATGTAATATAATGCCATTACGAAAATGTTCCACACTTTGTCTCAAAACTTTCTTAATTTGGTTGTGCCTTCACATTTTCAACTAAAGTTCTCTCAAATTCTTCTAACAAAAGCAATTACCTGCTGATATGGTGTTCTGCCTGAACAATATCCGCTCTCCAGTGGCACCGTCTGTTGTCATAATCCTATACTTATGATATTCATGACAGATTAGCGGTGCATGACTGAGTTATAAGTCGCAGTTCATGTCTTGTAGCACAGGATCATATTTACCAAGTATTCTCTCCACCTCACAACACAATATTCGATGGATTGTTAATTGTTTTAATCATCGTCAGCAGTAAGCAGGTCGCAAACACCAGAAGTTGATATCTCCAGCCAGAAATCATGACGGTTACCCGGCATGTGCTTTCTAACAAGGTTCTTGACAATCTTTCTCTTTTTCTCAGCTGGAATGCCTCTAGGCCCTGTTCTCATGCAGTCATAAGTAATCCTAAGCCTATAGTTTGATTTCAAGAAATCCAGTTCACTCCAGTCCTCATCAGAGTGACTAAGCTTGTATCTCAGCAGACGATCACCCCTTCTAAACTGAATGACTCTTATCTCCGCCACATGAGGTCGACCAGCTTTGCCCAATTTTGCTGACGATTGTTGCCCAGTCACTGCCTTGAATGTGTCCCATGTCGCTTCTACCACTTTCACTCTAGGGCCCCTAACACAACCGCAGAAGTCATTGAAGTCATACACATTGACTGCTTTTGACAGAGACTTCTCCACTTTTGCGTGTATGGCATCTGCTGACATGAAGGTGTGACCCTTCTCCAAAAACTTTAATGTCAGTGTCTCTGCTTGGAGCTTCCCTGAGCTCATTACTTCCACGAGAGTGGTAAAAAGTGCCCAGTTTTTGTTTTGGGCAGCGCAGTTGTCGGCATAGTATATTATCTCCCTGAAGTCTCTGTCTTGGTACAGCGCAGACAAAAATGTTGATGCGATTTCTTCACATTTTCGGCCGGCTATTCCCTCATGCCACAAGACGCTTACGGTGTCATTTGACAGCATGTACTTACCAACTGGCGCAAATGTCTCGTGAAAACCTATGATTCTTGGTGTGAAGCATACCGATTTCATGCCAGGCATCCTGGGCAACATAATGACCTTTTGAAGGTCAACACTCCGTACGATGCGCCCTTCTGTCAGACAAGACCCATCAATGTGATAAGCATTCCGAGCAAGCACATAGTTGTGCTTGTGCTGCGCTTCCGCGACACACACCCTACAACCATCCTGGCACACCTGGTTTTCCAGCACATCATGCTCTTTCTTGCTGAGCTCGTCACATAGCTCACACTCCTCGGTACCTAGTTTCGCGAAACTGATGTTAAGAGCCCGAATTCTTCGGAGGTAGCTTGCATAGCTGACCTGTTTTAAGCAGTTCTTGTCGTTGTAATCATCCACCATCTGTCTCACGCTCAGCTCATGTGGTAGGTAAAGTCTTTTTGGTGCGTGTTCTCTTCTATAGTGGGAAATTCCGGGGTTGTATGACTTGATATGAATATCAATTGCGTCTGTATCAAGAGCATGAGAGGGAGTATGCTTTCCTCTCATATCTGGAGAGGCCACAAGATCACTGGCACGACACGTCTTCTTCGCCTCATTTACGACGCAGCTTGGTTTACTGTACCCTAGGGTGGCAAGGAAAAACACTCTGCAGACGGTAACAGGCTGGCCAGCATCTTTTAGTGTATAGGAGAAAAACACATTTCTATCAGAGTTGATGTGTCTCCTGGTCTCATGCTCATGGACGTTCTGGTGGATGAAGTTCTTTCGATCATAGTATGAAAGCTTCCAGAAGTCTATCCAGATACCGATCCTGCGCCGTTGGGGGATGAGCTCAATACATTTCCTTGAACAAGTGCAGGGCTCCCGTAGTGGATGATACTCCACATCTCGTCTCGTCTTCTCTGCTTGCGTACGACAGCGTTTCTGGGGTCTGTGATAAGAATCTGAATTGAGAGGTACGAAAATAAATAAGACCATACCATAACACAAACTACAAATATATGGCTAGTGCACACAGCCTAGAGGCTGTGCAGGTTATACAATATTAACCTGGAGGAAGAGGGTTCTAGACATACCTGCAGTAGCCATGACTTGGGGAGAAATGAGCTGAGTCAAAGTGAGTAGTCTGAGGTGAGCAGAGGAAGAATCAACTCATCCGCAGCCAGTAGCCAGACAGGAAACAATGATATTAGCGCATAACAATGGGTTATGCCAGCCTAACAATGGTATGAGTTGAACTCATCTGATCAGGCAAAACCCCATAGCTGCAGGTATTGAGTTTTGTCAGAAGATTTTGAAATGAGAAACGACATTATTGAGTTATGTCATGTAAAAATAACAGACTTCGGAGGGTGGCATACAAAACCTGGCAAGCGCTCGTGATTACGCATAGGCAGATAGAGCAGAAAATGGAAAAAGGCAAAATTCTGAAATTTTGGTGACATTGAGTTTTGCCAGAATAGGGCAGTATTAGTGTGTACAACTATCTGAGGCTGCTGCAGCTATCAGTAAGTTCGTACATCCGACACCTAATGATGCACCTAATTATGCAAACATTTGCTGTATGTACAACAGCTTATGAAAATGCGGCGCTTTGTGGAGTTTGATGGTTTGAAGCCCCAGCTATCTCTTTAGTTGGACAACCCACCCTAATTATGACCGAGCTTTCCTACGGTAATGGAATACTGACTGATGAAGATGATAGCAAAATAAAGTCCTTGTTTTTGTTATGAAAAGAGAAGGCAACTCCGTTTGACTTTTGAAACCGAGAATGAATGTGAAAGTTAGCAGTAAAAGCGTTGTATAGATGAATAGAAGAAAGCATTGCTACCTCCTCGGTCAGATAAACTCTTACCATATTCCCTAGAGTTAGAATTCGTGCACTGATGTTGAGTAACCCATGTGAGCAGTGTCGATGTCTATGTTATGTAACATACATTATAATTGCGTTAGGCGCAGATAAGGAATGTTGTATGTTGGACGTGTCAGACCTCACCTACATAGACACACATCTTAATTCTAAGGGAATAAGTTACATGTAGTAGTTATTTATAGGGGATTTCCAACCCACTTCTAGTCTCTCATTATTTTTCCTATCTTTGTCTGTCACACAACTACTAGTATACTGTTTACAGGGAACTGGGCCGTATACAGTACATGGAGGATCAAAGAGTGTCCGATCTACTCGTGTGATGAGACTCTGTTCTGCAACCCATATGTTCTGCTGTTTGCGTTCTGGCTAATCACGGCGTCATACATAATGTGCTGCTGCTGTCTGTGCTGTGGTATACCGATATTCTGTGTCGCTGCCATCACTTCTAAAGGCAAATGATCTGCGCTGTGTTCGACTTAATTGTGTCATCAGCCTCTGGTCTTCTTTTCTGTATGTCATTATATGGTTATATGTATTTAGGATACACGTTTGGGTAACATGGTTGTATACACAAGGTATGTTGTGTATTATGAAACCGGCAGTATTTTTATCTCTCCATACTATCAGTGCGGCATATCCGGTCTCTTCCTTTTATACGATGTTTTTTTCCTTCCTATTGTGACATGCTAATGTTGGGACAATCTTATTAAAAGATATATAATGGTGCTTTCATATTGTTTTATATGTACAGCAGTGAGATAATCTGACTTGTATTTACATGTACATACCTCTATCATATACTCCACCCTCTACATCCTCCACCTACTCATATACTCCGCCCTCATCCTGGCCACCTATCTACTCTTCACCATACTTGTCCTGGCACTACTACTGCTATGCTGGCACTACTAGTACTCTTCTGATACTGGGAGTACAATGGCGCCACCTTGCATTAGCAGGGAGTTGTGTTCTCCTGATGGATTGTGTAGCTGCTCAATTGTTTCAGAGTAAATTATATGGTAATGGTATGGTATGTACCATGTAACTTATGCACACGTACCTATGAACTGTAGGTGTATGCACGCATATACATGTAACCAGATGATTGGGACATTGTGAAATAGGTCATCGGTGAATATTAGCATCCTTGCACTGGGATAGACAGCCAGGTAGTGTTGTTCGATGGATGGATTACAGGGTTAGGTTGTCATCGATACATCCTGTCTTCTGGGGTTGACCCACCCATAGCATATCCTTGCTGCATCAGAATTGGTATTGGTGTAAGTTATTTGCTGTTTGCTATTAGCTATTTGCTATTAGCTGTTTGCTAGGTGTATGTATAGCAGCCATCAAAGTGTTAGTGAAAGTGATTCTATGCTCAGAAATATTCGCAGTTGACATGGAAGTCAGCCGTTCACTTCCTGTTTTATGCATTACACCTGGAGCTGGAGCTCTGTTGGGTAGTCTACTACTCAGTAAGCTGAGAATTCTCACAGGATTAGTTCAGTCTTTAGTCTGTACTTACTATTGCTGAGTCAAGACGAGACCTAGTCAGAATCTATGTCAGTTTAGAGTATATATTGGCCTAGATTCTCTTAACTGGGGTAGCCTACTTCCAGCTTCTCTAAGCTTTCTAGGAGGGACCCTAATTACTAATTAGCCTCAGCTCTAGTAGTATTTTATGACAATGATTACTCACTGACTACTACATTATCTGTTCATAGTCTGGTGTGGCCATCACTTCTAGTGCACACAATGCATATATTGGTGTTTCCAATTACAACTCTACCATTTCACTGGTGGCTCTACATTTGTTGATTTATTAAACTACTTGATAACTGACAACAGATTTGACTCTCCAGCTGCATGCATTGATTCTGTTTCAATTCAAATTTCTTTGTGTGCCTGAGCTGAGCACATACGTAAATAACTACAACAGAATAAGATACAAATGTTTTCATCTTGGGGAGTCAAAAAACACGTTGAACAATAGTACGCAGAGCACTACAAATAGACTGAGTTTCCTTATTAGTATTAACAATATAAGGCTAATGTGCTTGTGGTAAGCACCCCCTCCCTCACTCACTATCAGCTCTGATCTATGATCTCAGGCTGAAAAATATTTCAGATTTGCTGGCAATAGTAGCTAGCAGCGCTATAGATGTGTAGCTACATGCCAAGGAATTCGCTCTACACTGGTTGCCAAGGGCTATGAGTGACCCTATGCTATGCTACCAAAAGGGATTTCCAATGGAAAAAAGTTTCAGCTTTTCTAGAAGAAAACAATCAAGTCTGAGCTGCTGATGAGCATGACCTTGCTAAACAGCTTCTTGCTGGAGCATATTTGCTTTTTCATAGATCTATATGGAGTGATTACATAACATAAGGCTGAAGTTATGTATCTTTAGCCAGTGATACACATAGTGCTAATGCTAGCCAGTGCTAGTCAGTGCTACATAATGGAGTCCTTTACCATATCCACCCCACGGCACTGGTGGTTTGCCTTTAGTTAGATCGCACCCAAAGTCCAGTTATATTTACATAAATCTCACATGCTATAGACCCAAGCTATCCAGTTTCCCATGTGAAACTTCTCCACCCAATGGCAGACTCTACAGCTCTCTAATGGAGTGGCCATTTTCAGAGGAGACACAGCATCCTGTGCTGCAGTGTCAGTCTAGTCTAGTGATTGTGGTCCAGGTAAAATCGACCAATGGTGTGTCTACAGCATTCCATATCTATTCTCACTTTGTATAACACACACTCTAAATGCATGACTCTATCCCTAACTGAATCTGTAAGGTGCAGCGTACTTGGCTTGTCATTAGTGTCTCATGTAGATGTATGAATATGAGCTTTACCTCACCAAGAAGGCTTGGTGGTTTCTGGGTCAACGCTGACCTAGTTCTAGTCTTCCATTTATCTTTCCTACTGTAATCTATCAAACAGCCAACCACAAGACTGTTACCAGAATGTCTATGATGTTACAGGAAACTTGGCTGTGTATAGTACGTGGCAGTGTGTATAGTACGTGGCAGTGTGTATAGTACGTGGCAGTGTGTGCAGTATGTGGCAGTATGTACACTATGTGGCAGATGAAGAATTGTTCGATTTGCTCTTGCAATGAGGCTCTGTTCTGCAGTTGACATATGCTGCTGTTCATGTTTGATATGCATACTGTTCACCACCACCACCACCATCTCTTTGAAAGCAGGTGGTTTGTCAGTAGCTGTTTCTCTACCTGTTCAACATCTCTTGAAAAATTCTGGGCAGCAGAGCGTCAAGTGATGATTTGCCTCGATTTCCTCTGGAGCTTTAGGGTCACATGGGTTTTTATACATTGTAGTAGCTGGAGTCACACAGCTTTGTACATGGGAGTATTCGAAGTTCCCTAATATATTGTTGACTTTTTTTGTGCTACCAATGGATATAAATCAGGCTTCTTTCTTTCTGTTATATTTTTTTGTATCAAAATGTTTATGCAGGGAAAATCTTCAGTCTCAGATCTGTACAAAATTATAATACATTGACATCTAAGTGTCTATGCAACAGCTTTACGTATGGATCATTGTCATTAAGCCTGTGCCAGCTCATTTGCCTTCAGTTCATAGACTCCACCTTTGGCCCGGTCCTCCTCCTGCTCATAGTTAGCGTCCTTCAGCCAGGAGGTGATCTTAGAGTGGCTAGCATTGCCTGATAAATACAGAGAATGTGGGATCACACCAGCGAGCCAGAACAGCACATTTCTTGGCTCTATTTCGAAAATTTTGCCGTATTTCCCAGGTCTGGCGCAGTTACACACTGAACACTTCAAACAGCATACTTCTGGATATGACTTGGCGACACACTGCCCGCGAGCCACCGAAAGGCTGAACAAAACTTTGCCAAGGCTCTAGATAACTGACGTAAAAAATTTGTCACTTACCCGCGAACAAGAACTCGTACATGAGGCCAGCAATAATACCACCGCAGATCGGTCCGCACCAGTACACCTGTGTAACGATCAAATCACCGATTGAATCTCTGCTTGTATAATAATGACACTTTTCAATTTATCAGATGGTATGGTTGGCATAACGTACCCACTGATTGTCCCAGAACCCGAGCACAACAGCTGGACCAAATGATCGGGCTGTGTTCATGCTGACACCGGTCAGCGGGTTCTACAGAAAAGTAGCAATCGCTGCTGTTAAGCATAACACGTAACCCGCTGATTGCCTGTAAACATGTGAGGGAAAAAACATACCAGAGCGAGATGACACATGGCGACTGAGAGACCGATAGCCAGGGCACCAGAACCAGGCTGGGCGTTGCGGGACTTGTCACAGGTAGCGAAAACGGTGATCACCAGGACGAACGTAATGAGGAGTTCAATGCCGAATCCTTGCACAGGGCTCACTCCATCTCCCAGCTTGGTCATACCTGTCATGATGGTAATAGAGTCACTTTGAATAGAAGCATTGGATAAAACAGAATTGAAAAGTGAAGAAGATGGAATCATACCAAGACCACACGATGAGCTGTTGGCAAACTTCATCTGCCAGTTACAAGTCAAAGCCTTCTGGAGGCCGGAGCCAACGATTCCACCAATGCATTGGAATACCACGTACAGCAGAAACCTGATGAGGCTTATCTGGGAGAAAGAGGAGTAAAACGTGTCAAGATGGTGATGCAGCAATGGGGCAGGCATCTAATGCTCATGTGCGAATGACATATAATGTATGTGTATAAAATCTAACATACTTGCATGACATCTCGTGTATGCGTCTCGATGTCTATGCGTCTTACATCCCATGTACATGGATTATACTTAATGTACGTGTGTAATATCTAACGTAGAGTATGATGCCTAATATACATCGTACGTGTACTTGCATTGCATCTAATGTACATGTATTACATCTAACGTCAATATATTGTAACATCTAATGCAGAGATATGACATATAATGTATGTGTATGTGAATGTACCTTACGAGTGACGAACATGCCAGCACTGACAGCTGGGTTGATGTGACCGCCTGACACGTCTGCCAGCACCCAGACCATGGTGGCAACAGAGAAACCAAAGGCGAGGCTGATTCTCGTCTGATCTGCCACCACGGCTTCGCTCTCTCCATAGGGACTTGAACAGGACGCGAATACCAGAAACATAACTCCCATCATTTCACCGAGCAACGCTCGATAAAATGACGGTTTCTTAACGTCATCGATGCTGCTTGCAAAGAACCTGCCGACGCAACCCATCTTGACTTCTGCAAAACAAAGTAGTGATATTAGTCGTCTCACAGACTGCAGTAACGGTGTGTTAGCATGTGGAGCTATGGTTACCTGCTGTGAGAGATACTGATACTACTGCTAGCTGCGCAATGTGGGGCTAGCAAGACGGCTACGCTTATATAGTCCTGTCCTGAATACATTAGACAACGTGATTGATGCTCACTGCAGGATATGTGTTTGCACCGAACAATACTGCCTTCTCTTCAATATCCGCTCAGTCGCTGAGTCATTACCCCAAGTGCCAATCGCAGATCTGGCAGCCTGATAAGCGGAGCGCTGAGGAAAATGCGTTGCAAAAATATTTTGGCACGACGCCAGAGATTTCTCTCAGAAAACCAACAGAAATGTATTTGCGGTACATTTGTGGACTATTTTTAGCTGCTGCTTTGATTAAGATGTCTGTTCTCCTTTCCTCACTTAATTGATGAGACGCGTATGACTGGCAGTCCGACCCATTTGCATAACATGTGCCAACGAGCTGACGGATATCTCGGCCAACTGGTACTTTTGACAGCTTGCAGTGTTTCAAAGAGGCATCAGCAGCCTAGTGACAGAGAAATTAATGAGTCCATTCCCAAAATGCGGTGCGTTGTGGTAATATGCTGAGAAAATCAGGAAACAGATCTTTCATAAGATGGAAGTGACGGGTCCACGTTTGGCCTGACCGGTGATAAATGACTGATTCTGAAAATGTCACGCCATCTCATCGGCTGATGGGGGCAATCAAATACCGCAGAAATCAACCCAGAAATATATCTAGCAAAAATGTGTATAACATACCAGACTGGGCATCTGTGTAAGTATGACGTACCGCAATAGATATGTAAGTGGGTTCCATATCAATGCTACGCTCATGAGTGATATTTCACAACCACAGCTACACAACATGTTTGGTGTGAGAATTTCTGATTCAGAATACTTATTGCTGGTCACAGACGTCATATTGCGAAACAAGTTTATGATGGGTAAGTGTGGGAAAATATTTAGATGGGTCACAGGAACTCGAATACGTACCTTTCTGACGATGTGTTTGGGTCGGTTTGTTGTCAAAACATTGAGGGATAAAATATGGCGACTTTGTAGCCGCCAGTTTATTATCTTGAGCATTAGTTTGGTGGCATCAATCATTCAGACCCACTAATCAATTTTTGTCTGCCTTCACATGTCACCGAGTAAAGTCAGGTTTATTCATCTCTTAAAGAAACCTTAAAGAAAGTAGTTAATAGCATCTGGATATGGCTGGCTCAAGCAGACTGTCTCACGTGGATTCGATCATGCTCAGACGAGCCTGGTGCTGAGACGATGTGTCCGTCCGCATCACCTCTCTCAACAGCATCGTGGCGTAGGAAGACGTTGGCAGGTCAAACTCCAGCACTGCCGCCTGAAATTTGCCTTCCCGCTTCACTTCTAGAACCTACAGATAATAATTGACATCGTTTGACACGCATCACTGTACCAGTTACCTTATATCTCTCCCCCTATCTCCATATCCATACTTTCCGTCGCTCCTCTCCCCGTCTCTCCATACCTATGCTTTCCATCACTCCTCTCCCTCTCTGCTTCATTCGAAGGGAAGAGGAGGAGGGTGAGAGGGAGGGTGAGAGGGAGATAGGGGATGATTGGTGAGATTATTTATAGTTCTGATTGTCTAATAACCTCAAAGTTTTTAGCCATCTCATGGCGATCGAAGTCCCTAACTCCACTAAATGTGTAGATGTTTTCAACATTTCTTCCTGCACTACTAAGGTCATAAGCTTTGCCCTTGACCTTTAACATAACCGGTACAGGGGCTCCGACAGCAGACTTCCATGTTTGATCAGCTGTAATATAATGCCAAGGTCAGTTTTACAATAATATTACAGTAACAAATAAGAGTGGAGGAAGGACAGATGAGGCAACGAGGAAAAGGAAACAAGGAAAATGAGACAAATGAGATGGAAAGGAGAGAGGATTGGAACTGGAATAGCCATAACAAAATGTTATTACCAGTGAAATACCACTCAGCTATGACTGTAGCATCAAGGGCCTGGACATAGACGCATTCCTTCCACCAATCAGTGACAACTCCGGTCTCTAACACCTTGGTACCCTGGTAAATCATTATTGTAGAGTATCCCCTTGCGTCTAGAGGTTACTTGGTAGTAATTGAACTGTAAGTCTCACTATACGTACCTGATACACTGCACTCTTGTCATCGATGAGAAATGCACCTCTGGTCGTGAATCCATTCTTGGAGTTGGCGGAGTTACCGAAGAAGAATGTGTCACGACCGTTGCTGTCCATATCAGTAGCATTGCAGTAGTAAGAGTCTTTAAAAAAGGAATTACAGTCATAGGAGATATACCCTCACCAATGCACACATGACCCGGACAATCTGCCAATATAGTATTGTCACACAGCCCTAGTAACTCTCCTACTTCCAGCAGCCAGGTGCAGCCACATTATTGGTAGTGAAGCTATGAATAGATGGGGGGGGGGATAATCCACCCCCTGAATCCACTCACCATCTGGCAGATGAACTAGCTCCACAATCTGATTGCTGTAGAAGTTGAAGATATCGTAGCCAGTCAATGTGATGTTGTTGTATTCCCCTGTAGCCAATGTCTCCGATAGTACAGCTCTGTTATTGTCTATGAGTGAGTAGAAGAAAATAAACAAATCTGGGTAAAAATTGAAATTTATGAAGCCAAAAGCTGATCTGCTTACACGCATCAAAATGTGTGCGAAGGGAGCGCGTAGTCTTGTTGCCAATTACTTGCATGCTGATGGACGCTGAGAAGATGTCAGGTACGTTGGGAAACGGTTTGTTTGTTGGATCTAAAAGAAGAGTATGATGTATACACTGGCCATAAAGACATGAATGGAAAACAGTTCAACAGTTATTCCTCACTTCCAGTGATGCCTGCCTTAGTACAGACGCTGGGGTCCATAGCCGCATGGCTGGTAGAGAGGGTGAGTGCTAGCAGGGGTAGACATAAAGCTATGAACCTCATCTTGAGTTCTCACTGTGTCATAAGAATTCTCTGACCTACAACCATGCACTACTACGCACACTGACCAGATAGCTACCAATACCATGTGAATGAGAGAAGCTGTTACCTTCAATCCCTGTCAGATATGACTGCACTCAACCGATAACTGAACAGAGTGAGAAAGTGAGTGAGGGATTCAGCGTCCGACTGCTACCGTTACGCCCCCTACGCATCTCTTAGACTGAGTCCCTTGGCGCAGGTAGAAGGAAGTGGGGCGTGTACATCAAATTAAACATGCCATATTTACAGACTTTGGACTTGTGTTAACAGGTGTCACGCCTACCAGAGGTAACTACTATCTCAAAGATAAAGTTGCTGGTCTAGAATTTCACAGCAATACAGCGAGTGAAAGGAAGCAGCCAGCACTGATAACAGCCTAGATTTTGTAGTGATTTCATTGATTCATCACAAGTAACAGTTAGCCTGTCACACAGCAAATATTCAACCACAAAACCAATCAACCATTCTTAGGTATTTATTTGTCATACAACCTAAATATTCTGGGAAGGAAAATGTATCGTAGAACTAAGCTAAGAAAGATGGATTGCTTTATTATGCTTGCAGTATTTACACAACAGTGGGTAGTTTCAGGACATGGAATTCAGGGCTGACTGCTGCAGGGAGGTTTCACTGCCAGAGCAGAATGAGCAGGACTGCCCTTGACCTTGCCTATGAGCAGCAGGACCACGGTTGCGAGGAAGGCTCCGATGACAATGCAGGCTATACCCACGCCAGCAGCTGCTCCTGTAAGATAGACAGCAGTTGCATCAGCTGAGGGCTGCCAGTAGAGAGTAAAGAAATTATAGTAGGACAGACTGACTGACCTTGGTTGAGCTTGTATGTTGTCTGGACAGTGGCTTTGGCATTTTCATTGAAACTACCTGCAATGGCTGTCAGAGCGATGATCTGTAACAGGGGGTATAGAGCTAAGTATCAATATGTCTAACAGTCTCATAGCGAGAGACAAGAGGAAGTAGAGAGAGACAGGTAGAGCTTACGTTTCCGGTGTTAGTGTCCGCGCCATCCACAGTAAATGTGCCAGCGTCAATCGCTGTCTTCAGTTGAGTGATCAAACTCTGTGTGGGGGTCAAGTAGTTACTGGGTAGAGGGCCATCTATGCTGCCTTTCACAGTGGGCGGATCGAGCAGCGTGAACCTTACTCGGATGTTCTTCCCATCTTCAGTAGCCTCAAACTGTGTCAATGTAACAAGTCGTCTTAAGTATGGAAAGCCCAATGCTAATTGCTCGGTGCTCTTTGCGATAGCCATAGAGATGGAGACGGGATGCTGTTAGCTCATCTTATCATGAGCCTACAATGTCCCCTCTCGAGTATTGTGTCACTAACGTAGCTTTTCCTCCCTCCACTCCACGAGTTAGAAGAAAACAAACAAATGAATTTATATTGCTTCTATTTTCCTTCATAGCAGCAATTCATGCAGATTTAACTGCTCATGGGGCCATTTAATCATTCTTCAGCACCATTAGCAATATGAATCATGGGTTATGATGAATATATCAATGAGTGGGTGGGAAACTTTCTGACGAAGCAGTGGTCTCTAGCCTCTGACATGATAGCATCTATTTATTTTTACTTGCGAGTAGCCATTGATAATGCATCCGAGACTGCTAGCTTTTATTATGTTGAGGTTTGTTGTTAGTTTTAGTCATTGTATTATGTTCCAATGTTTGAAGCCACAGGTTTTGCAGGAAATTGCAGTATTGAAAAGCATGACAATATTCGGCCAAAACGAAAAGTCCTAGTACTTTTATCATTGATGCACTCTAGATGAACTTGAATAAATCTGTCAGACTGCCCTACCCACATACCATTGCTGAAATCATAGGCCAATCTATCATTGTTGTATCAGCGTTTGTTTAGATGCAGTAGCTCACCCATATCCGTTGGGATTTCACATACAGTACTGATTTGATAGCATGATAGCGGTGATAGTACGTGGCTATGTTATAGAATAGCGGGTCGCTTCTTGCGTTTTTATATCAGATTCTACCAATCTTCTCGCGAAGTAGGAGAAAAAATACACTTTGTTAACAACAATTAGCATACAAACTTGCTGCTAATTATCAATTGAACGATGCTCATTGCAAAGAGCACCACGCAACGAGCACTGTCCGGAGCACTGTCCGGAGCACTGTCCGGAGCACTGTCCGGAGCACTGTCCGGAGCACT
>ERZ1740065.1634-NODE-1634-length-13593-cov-12.309425_pt1 | contig 13593 bp, 11 predicted proteins | sample MGYA00581738_ERZ1740065 | MGnify/ENA primary metagenome ERZ1740065 (study PRJEB43018, sample SAMN04849749) | marine metagenome | isolation source: floating plastic debris | place: Pacific Ocean | collected 2008-09-01 | study: EMG produced TPA metagenomics... | reverse complement strand
TTTTCTTTATTTCTTTCTGCTTTGTCTTTACTGTCAGTACTTTAAGCACTGACAATACTGGCAGCACTGAGATCACTGACATCACTGAGAGCACTGACAATACTGGCAGCACTGATATCACTGACAATACTGGCAGAAATGTTATGAGCATCACAGCTATTGTAATACTCTTTCAGTATTGTAACTGTGAGAATCTTGATACTGTACACTGAAATTTGTTTGCGATGGAAATGTTTGCAAAGATGCCAGGTAACTTTGCTGCAAAAATGCTTGTGATATAAATTTGTTTAATAAAATTCATGACCACTATAATCACTATATAGCCATTGAAACTTTTGCAATCATATACTTTGCAATTGTGAACATTTGCAAAATGATTCCCTTGCAAACAAATTCCAGCATCCAATATATCATTTTCACAGCTTTCTCTTCTCCACCTGACTTACCTTGCCACCAACAAACACCGTCCTGGGAGTGAAGGCTCGCTGCGGGTCAGCTTTCAGTCGGTTGTACATGACAATCATATGAAGGCAGTTGAGCAGTTGCCTCTTGTACTCGTGGATTCTCTTCACTTGTACATCAAACATGGAGTCGGCATTGAGGACAACGCCGTACTCGTTCTTCACGTAGTCAGCAAACCGGTTCTTGTTCTCCTACAAGCAACTTGATGATACAACAATAATCTTGACAACAAGAATAATAATAGTAATAATAAGAATAAGAATAATGGTAATTCCTCAGCTAATTGCTATTATTGTTTCATAACATCAATACAGAAGAAGACAACTCCGAAAGGGCAACCGCAATGCCAGTTTGGCTGGTAACTCATCTACTAGCGGTGTTAAGTTTATGAAGCTAGAGTTGTCTTCTCATGCTAACTCCTAACTTGCCTCAATCAGCGCAACGAATATTTTCAAGTGACAGTCAAGATGGTAGATTAGTCAGGTAAACATCAAACCTGCTTCACTTTCCTCACTTCTGCGAGGAAATTAGCGTTGTCTGCGAACTCCTCTAGTTTCCTGAGTTCATTGAGATTGGTTACCCAGCCGTCACCTGAAACAGAGTATTTAATACAAACAGTAACGTACAGCTACAGTAACATACAGTAACGTACAGTAACGTAGTGACATACAGCAACGTACAGTAACGTACCCGCCAATCAAGGCTCTTCAGTAAGTAAAACCCCGTAATGACGCATGCGTCTACTACAGAGACTGACGCAGATATCACTACAATGATGTCACATGAATTGCTATGACCAGGGACTGAAATCCCATATACTATATTCCCTCGACTATAAGACACACAGAAGTGAGGTCATCTTAAATTAGTCTTCATTCTCTGGCTAATACTGTAGAAATGGAAAATGATTGCTATTATGATTGAACTTCACAAATTGTAAATTGTTTATGCTGTAAAATAAATACGAATTCCAGTAACTGATTTTAACTCACTGACTGAGAGAGAAAATATTGCGAAAGTATCTTTTGCGATTAGAGCAAATCGCAATTAACGCATTTGTTTATTTTCTCGCAATCATTTTCCAGATTACAGTTCATTTTTTTATAGCTGATTTGAAAGCTTTGTTTAATAGTTCCAAATTGATCCTCTCTTATGAAACTAAGATGGCTCCTTTATGACCATCCTACATGAAGTTATAGTGATGTCTATGTAAGATATAGGCATGTCTTGTAGTCGTAGGAACACAGTATAGGAGATACGAAACCATTAGCAAAGTTCACTGACCGATCTTCTCTATGATGGCGTCACTGAGGCTGGGATTGCAGAGGAGGAGCCAGCGTCGAGGGGTGATTCCGTTCGTCTTGTTCTGGAACCTTCCTGGAAACATCTCGTGGAAGTCCTTGAACCTACGCACCATGGGTAATATTTACGCGGCTACCAATGAGTTGTGTGAGTGAGTTAGTTGGATGCTTACGTCTCAGATTTGATGATTTCTGAGTGTATGTTGGCGACGCCATTGACGGCGTGACACGACACGATGCACAAGTACGCCATATTGATACGCTTCTCCCCCTCCTCCTCAACGAGAGACATACGTCTGATTCTATCAACGTCATCTGGCCACTTCTTGCTCACCTCCTACAAGGCGATCGATATGTAGAGCATGAAAAATCAATGCCGGTAATGAGGCTACGTATAGGTTTACATCCAGGAACTTGGCATTGATCTCGTAGATGATTTCCAGGTGACGAGGCAGGATCTTCTCCAGCAGGTGCACGGGCCACCTCTCCAGCGCCTCGGGAAGGATGGTGTGATTGGTGTAAGCGCAAGTAGACTGCGTGATCTCAAACGCCTGAAAATTACATAAAATATTTTACAAAGTCATCTATCTTGCTTCTGTCAATATACCAGTAAAAAGGCCGTGGCCCAACAGCGGCTGTGGTTGCAACAATGAGAACTCCAATAACAAAATATCTCAAATTTTTAGGGATCAATGTGGCTACCAATGATTGATATGAGCCCTACAGTGTCATTCTTTGCAGCGGGTTGAGTCGAAGACGGTACCAGTATGGCGGCAACATTAACGATAAGTTGTGAAGCTTCTTATAGCGTCGCTGTATGTGGGTAGGAGGTCACCATGAAGTGAAGCTAATGACCCAACACACAGCCTCCGACACATGATATCGTGTGTCGAGAGTTTGTTTGTCTGGTCTGGCTGACTCACCCTGTCGAACGTTAGGCCCTCTATGTCAATCAGCAGTCTCATCAGCTCTGGTACCGCCAGCGAAGGGTGCGTATCATTCAGCTGTATAGCCACCTGTCAGAGAATGGCAACAATATCGATATGCAGACACCTGCTGGTGAATGGCAGAAGACATTGATACACCATCAGCTCATCAATAACTGAGTCTTAAAAACAAATAACATTAAGTACTAGATAAATGTCGCAACGAAATTAATGGTGACAGACGTGAGGACAGTCTCAGCGAATAGCAGATTGAGAAACAAGACAGAAAACAGTCCACACCTTCTCGGAGAATGCGTCAAACGATGTACGGATCGGGTCACGGCATCCAAACTTGGACGACTTGAACCGTCTGATGATGTCTTGCAGGGTGGCGGCTACCAGGAAATATTCCTGCTTCAGCCTCAGCTCCTTACCGATGAAGAACTACAGCCAAAAACAACCATAAATCTCACAGATTATTACTATGAGAATTCTCTGGTGTGGTGCGATGCTGATTGGACGAGGACTTACATTGTCATTAGGGTAGAGAACCTTTGAGATGTTTTCAGCGAGATTCCTGTCACAGACAGCCTGGATGTAGTCTCCATTGTTGACTGGAAACAACGCAAATGGTAACCAGTTAACCCATGGTAAGATGAAGCGAAAACATGGATAACCCATCTGGCCTCACATAACCACAGGGAAACTGTATGGGTCACAAAGGGCTGAAGGCTATGAATGTATGGCATAGCTGACGAGAGCATGATGGGTACTAGAATAACCAAGATTGTCATGTCTGAGAGTAGCAAAGGATCAGTATATAGAGTCATGATGCCAATCAAGTCCACTGAAATCTTCCTGAGGCAAAGCATGTGGAGAATGAGTAAGAACTAAAGTGGATAAGACAGGATAGGATAAGGAGAACAAGAAGGTAGCCATAAGAGTGCCTGCAATGACGATATGGAATAGAAGAGGAAGTTTTGACTGAGTAAATAGTGGTAATACGAGATCAATCATTTCTATCATTGATCAAATACTGCAGTACCTTTCATATGTCTAATGACCGCTAGACAGTGTAACACAAGCCGATATCACAACTACCATTAGCAAGGTATAATCAGAATAGGGAGTAGTTACTAGTAATACTAGCAGTAGTAGAATGGCTGTAATGTCGTAAGTAGTAAGGGTGCTATGTAGTAAGTAGTATGTGTGTTATTTAGTCAGTAGTAAGGCTGTTATGATACTCAGCAGCTTACAGAACTCCAGGTTGAACTGGTTTGGGGCTTTGGCCGACCAAAGCCTCATGGTGTTCACAGTGTTGTTCATATATCCAGGCACCGGGCTATCGTAGGGCATGGCAAAAACCACCTGCAATCACATGGCACACGCATGGTCACTAATATCAGTCACCTAGCGTATGCGTGAGTGACATCGAGATAGTGCATGTTGTTTGTGGGTCGACTCTAGACAGAGCCTGACCTATATTAATACATCACAGCAAGGACTCATGACAGTTGCTACGGACTGAGGCAAATTGCGAGTTCTATCTGAGGACGTCTTACAAACCTGCGTATCAATCCATTTCTTCTTTCCGTTCTCCTCTACTACGCGGCCATAGAAGTTAACAGGCAGACAGTATTCGGGCCTCGCTTTCTCCCATGGACAGCCATATCGCAGCCAGTCATCAGGGTCCTCAACCTACAGCAGCCAGTCAGCGGATATAAACATTCATACATGACATTAGCACACACAGCTGAACACAATCAGAGCATTAGATATATGGGATTAGCAGCTAGCAATGAATGCAACTGCAAAATAGAGTAGAGAGACCAACGGCTATGCCTCAGCATAGGTGGAAGCACTTGTCACCCACCTGCCACCCATTCTTGATTCTTTGGGTGAAGATTCCGTAGTCGTATCTGATACCATAGCCGTAGGCGGCAAGACCCAGAGTAGCCATGGAGTCCAAGAAGCAGGCAGCTAGCCGGCCCAAGCCCCCATTTCCCAGGCCAGCGTCCTCCTCTATCTCTTCCAGCTCCTCTATGTCTAGCCCCAACTGCAGAAGTGCATGCCGATTGGTTACTCAGCAATATCGGACAGTTTGTCTGCACTAGACAGCGATCAATGACAGACGGAATCAGCACCGTATCCGATGATCAAGCAGAATTTTGACAACCTGATAGAGTGCTTCATCGCATTCGCTCTGTATTCCGAGATTGACCATGGTATTCGACAGGCTCCTACCCATGTAGAACTCCAGCGACAAGTAGTACACCCGCTGGCAATTGACAAAACATATCACAGTCAGAATTGCATTGAAACGATAGCCAAATGTGCATATATAGCTCAAGGAATGATAGCACCAGAGCAGAGCGTCATAGTAGGATGCATACCCATTTTCACCCAACCATATGGGTCTAGAGCAGCCCAACAGACGCAAATAGATCAATAGGTAGAACAGAAGAAGCTTATAAGAATGTGTGTCAGGTAGATAAAAACTAGAAGGCTGCTATTTCAACGTCACCTCCAAATTCTCAAGGTTGGATTAACCAGTCGGTTAATTTCGTGCTTACTTTGGGATCATTGTCATAGTAATACTGCTGAGTTCTTATCCATCTTCCGACGAGGTGGTCCTTCACAGTCTGTGCCAGTGCGAAGAAGTAGTCTCTAGGTGTAGCCACATTCCGATCCTTTACAAGAGTGTAGTGCAGATGACGGTTGAAAGTTCGCTTTACTCCGGAGACATTGCCTAGCTGAGGGATACCCCGAACAGAAATTTGTTTCCTCCGTTCCTGATCGGTCTTTGGCTGTGCAGAAGCCATCACACACCTCTGCACCTTCGAAAGATGTGATGATGAGTGATAAATTCAACAGCAGCTTTTGCGCCAGCAGGAAGAGGTCCTCAGCAGCTGCACGATTGCTCGATCACGACTCCCAGGCTTTGCAAAACACCGCTTTCGCTGGCATCGAAGAAATTTTAGCCTAGATACTTCTCTGATCACTCGCAAAAATCGTGAATTCTGTGGGATGTCTCGTATGTATCGTAATTCTCGGTCTATTTCGCCGGTAAAGTTGTTACCGCTGGGTTTCGCCGCAATTCTTTGCGCTGAAGTAAATATAGCGATTTTGCCATCGTTGTTGTTGTTGTTTATAACTTTTATTGCGGTTTTCGTTGAGAAGTAATTCTGTCGACCTCGAAGAAGCAAGCACGCCAATAAATAAATTGGGTCTTATGCATAGCTGATTTCTCCATATTTTCCAAAGTTATAAGTTCCTGCAGTTTTAACGTTTTCGGCTAGTGGGTTTCTTTGTTTGTTTTGTTATTTTGCAATGATCACGCGTTCGTTATAGTTTGTGTCATCTATTCCATCGCTGGAATTTCACCCGGGTGGGTGACTCTGCTCGTTCCTTTGCCTATTGGCATTGTCCGATATGATTGCTTGCTGTGACGACAAATTTTGTATCACTACTTCGAAAAGTTAGCTTCAGAGAAGAGGAGAGCGAGAATAGTCGCCGTTGAATTCGATCAGGAAGGCTCTGCTGATGAATTCAAGTTTCGAACATGGAACTATAGATATAGTTCCATGGTTTCGAAGCGTTGACGTACTACAAATACGCGACAAAAAGCCACCTGTATTATCGATCGCCGACATCTAGATGGTGAACTACTCTCAATAAACAGTGCTGATCCAGCAGAAATTAAACTTTTAGATTTACACTACGATGTATTTTTTTATCGTAAGAAATTTTGATATTACTAACTCATTATTTCGAATGGAATAGCGTTATTGGCGCGTCACGTTGCCTAGTGATAGAAGTATGGTGGATATAGTCAGCGATTCTCATATTCCCACCTGAAGTATATTTTCCTACACGAGCTATGTCGCGTTCAAGAGGAACTACTACAGCAGGTTCCGATCAGTTCGTAAGTGCAAGACGCACAGAATCATTTGATGCAACTGCTGTTGCAAAACTGATCAACTCAAGCACAGAACAAGTATTCGGCAGAGTCAATGTCATTAATTTGATGTAAGTCTTCTTTTTCGCAATTTTGCTTTGCCGTAAGTAAATACCAATATGCTCTTATAATCTTTATAGAGAGCGCTCGAACCTCGCAGTGACACTCAGTAATCAAGACAATGAGTTAATGGGCCAAGCATGCTTCCTTGACTACCCGAACTTGGCCAGTGTGGATCCCGGAAAATGGGAATCATGGCTGTCAACATGCTACAAATCAGAGGCCTCTTCAACTAGCTTGAACACGCTGTTCATGCACTTCTTCGTTGCAAGGTTTGATTGAATTTCACTCTCTGATTAGATTCATCTCGGGCTGGTAATCATTTGATTGTAGAACTAGTTTCTCCATAGAGACTAGAGAGAACTTCATCAATATTGACATAGAACTTTCGTATCGTATACGGATACCTTTTGTAGCGATCAAATTGCCTTTATTACCATTCAAATCATCGTCTGTTTCTTTGTAAAAAAAACAGAAGTGAGTACTCACATGGAGCAGCAGAAGAAATTATGACAACCATATTCAATGCCGTTCCGGAGGTGCACTACGTATACCTCATCACACCAACAAACACATTCCCTGGTAATCGATACATCACATTTGATTTCTCCGTTGTTAAAAAATGGAAATCTCATCAATTCTTCCCCCTGCTATAGAATCTGCTCTCAGCCAAGTATTCGATGAAGTCGACACCGATGGTGCACCAGGAATAGAGAACCACGCGCTGTTCATTTGCCGCCGCGATCGCTTCGCTCCAGTTCTGCACGTGAGGCAGGCCAGGGTACAGGATCATGATGATCTAACACCCATATTTGACAGACAGAGTGATATGCTCAGCAACACGTACGGAAATTTCTTCCTTGCCGAGCTAATTGAAGCCCAGGATGACTCTATGCACTGCCTGGTCTCTGAGGCAAGTGTTTCTAGAATGTTTCTAATGATAATAATAATAACAATGATACTAGTAACAATAATAATAATGTTTCTAAGTCTTTAATGTCTACGTAAAAATTACTGTCTTCATTTTCCAAGAGTACTTCCTGTTGCGGTCTACTCGATTTGTAATGCTTGTTTTCCTGTTAGATTGAAGGGACTGCAGTTGGATTTATGAGTCTGTGTTCTGAAGTCAACTTAGATTTGCTGAACAAATGTTTCGACCTCGGACCGCTTCACGGACTCCGCAAGCCTCATGCTGATGATGTCACCTCAGCTGCTAAGACACCAGAACCAGGTATGCAGGAAAACATCATTGCTAAATAACGGCAATATTAAATTTTAACGAACATAAATGATAATGAAAAAAATGATGATAAATTTGATAATAATAATAATTAATAATTGATAATAATTCTCACAAAAATTACGTCATAGCTTTGTATACTAACTATAAAGACTGTGCCTAGCTATTACATAGACCTGGGTAGGCTATTGCACACTGTGGTAGATAAGAGATAGAATATCATGACTGCAAGACTGCAAATATCCTTTTGGTGTTTGGAGTTTGGAGATTCTCACATACACTACATTTGATTTCCACTGGCCGAGTACTGCAATCTCTTCCCAACCCCTTTAATGATACATAAAAAAGCAAGACTTTGCACTAAAAATGCATATGATGCTATTTTAGAGCCTGTAGAACCAGCTGCTACAGACTTGGATTCACAAAAGAAACCAATGGCAAGCCCTGAAGTTGAAAGAGAAGAGGGAGGAGAGCAAGGTGAGCAGTTTTTGGCAGAGCATATTGCTTCTTAAATTATTATTATCGTTATCAAAACATGAAGATATCTTAGTATCCGCCGGTTAGGTAGGAAGGGACCTGGGGCCTGAGAGAACTGATTGCTAGTTTACTCACCATTGCAGACACCTGTCTCACTCAGTGACGGACATGAGTGCCAGTGGCTGTTAGTAGGAAGTACATGCTGCTAACTGTTGTAGCAGCAGAGCAGGAAGAGGTGGCAGTGCAGAGGAGGCTTAGCGAGGAGATGTTAGACTATATGTCTGAAGTCAGCGGCTCTCTGTCTACCAGCAGGGCGTCCAGCACACTGGAGAAGGTGAAGTCTAATACTAATACCGATACGAATACCGACACCAATACCAATACCAATACTAATACCTATACCAATACCGACACCAATACCAATACCGACACCAATGCAAATACTAATACCAATACCAGTACCAATACTAATACTAATACTAATACCAATACCAATACTAATACCGACACCAATGCAAATACTAATACCAATACCAATACTAATACCAATACCAGTACCAATACCAATACCAATACTAGTACCAATATTAATACTCCATGTCACTATCAGTCATTGTGATATTGACAGTTCATCAGTTCATGTAGAGCATAGACATCAGAACGACATAGGGTACAGGCAAACAATCCTATTGGCTGGGGGAGCCATGGCAGTTCTTCTGCAGAATTGCCCTATGATTTATACGATTTGGTCCCCTTGTGGTGAAGACAACTCCAAATTCTGAGCAGTCCTCCCAGAACAGCTGGAAATCGGTCTATTGACAGTTCATCAAGGCTACTATAACTCGTGAAATTGTTGCAGTATGGCTTTAACTGTGTTTTTTGCGAGGAACGGCACAAATGTCTTCTCAAAATTTTTGGTAAAATCACATAGCTAAAATCTAAATTAAAATATAAAATATCCGTTTGCAAAAATTTTGAATTTGCAATAACACAAAAATTACGCTTTCGCTGCACCTAAGCCTGCTTCAGCTTAAGCTTAACACCAAAATTTGCGAAACCGGTGCGCCTACCGATAGAAGAATAAAAATGACAAAGTTTCATGGTTTCCATTTCGAGTAGTTATATGGAAAGAAGCCGAACCGTCTGATGAGTTATCTGAAAAATTTATGAAACTTGACGCTGTCCGCCTGTCCGTCCGTCTGTCCGTCCGTCTGTCCGTCCGTCTGTCCGTCCGTCTGTCCGTCCGTCCGCCTGTCCGTCCACCTGTCTGTCCGCCTGTCCGTCCGCCTGTCCGTCCGCCTGTCCGTCCGCCTGTCCGTCCGTCTGTCCGTCCGTCTGTCTGTCCGTCTGATCATTGTTGTTATTTAAGCTTTACTGTTGACTCAGCTCTTTGAATAGACTGGAATCTACAAGCCCAATTATACTCACATGGTACAACTATCCGTTTCCCACGAATACACATATTCTTATGCTATTTTTCCAGCTGCTTACGATTCGTTTCGTTTATTGTTGTGATCACATTTTAGTCTGAATCGCTGATGCAAGATGTCAATGCTGAACAGGCAGATGTAGCGAAGCCTGAGCTCACTAAACCTGAGCCTCAGCTCCCTAAAACTCCAAAGAAATTCATCCCCGAGTTCTACGGTGATTCCAATGCTTTCAGCATCCAGCTGTTCTGTATCGATGAGAAATATGAGATGAGGTAAGTCAGCCAAATACTGGAATGCACAGCTGAGTGCAGGTGGACGCAGGTGGGTGCACATCCAGGTGATAATTTTGGTCTTGTGTTCCACAGATCTTTGGACTTGCTGAGGGCAGCATTCTTGAGAATGCCAGACAAAGATTTCGCTGTAATCACGGTGCCACACATGGTGCCTGAGTTCCCTCTGCTCCAGAAGTTCCTGCGAGTGACACCCCGTGTATCAAGCACTCTTTCTCAAGAACTCTATGTCTTTCACAAGATGGGACTGATTGAGTGAGTGTGTCAATAATTTTGTCTTGACATTGCCTTTTTTTTATATTGCCGAGATTTTTCTCGCATGTAGTCATATCTCTTAATTTCCGTAGAGACTTTACGGTGAGAGATGCGAGGAATGCAGACCTGCCCAATGTCACAGCCCTTGTAGATTCTCTAAACCATAAGGAACCTCTGCTGGCAGATCTGAATCAGTACATAGCTGCCAAAAGAGATCCAGTGAGTGAAGTTCCCTCTTTCTACTACATGTCGTTTCCACACTTGGCGAGTATATCTATAGTTAATTTGAGCAGCATCAGCATTCTGCCTTTTTGTATTATTTTTGCTATACGACGTCTGTGAGGCCTCCTACATGTACAGCACAGAGACTCTGGTGATTTTACTTGCCTATGTTATCCCCCAAACTGCAGATTTTCATGTGTAGTTTGCTGACTACAACCGCAAACTCTTCATCAGTATTATAATCCAATGCTGTACTTGATTTCACCAGCTCTCTGACCATCTGACCCACTTTTATTCTTTCCGCTGCTGCCATACTATCCCTACTGTCAGTTCATTGGAGTTAAACTGTTTAGGACGGTCTGGAGCTGAGGGCGTACGTGGCTGAAGTCTGTCAGCAGGTGGTTGGTATTGCTATCGTCCGGAGAGAGGAGGATATTGAGTACATCAGGTCGCACTACTACATTGAGGACTACATCTATTTCAACCATCACGGCCGCACAGAGCACGGCCACCTGCATCACTTCGCCCTCAACCCCATCTTCAACCACTACTCCAAGTACTTCCTGAAGGAAGTCATGAGGAAATCACACAAGACTAGCCTCTACTACCCCATTCTACCGGCTCACTCTGACAGCGAGGTTCGTTCATGAAAGAATATTGTTGCAAAAAAATGTTGTGATTTTTTTTAATGTTCCAAATAATCGGTTACTTGGTAAATGGTCGCAGATGTTCACAAAATCTTTTCAGAATATTCATATTTCAGTTTACAGTAATGAAAGTACTGAAATTGTGCTGATGTCTCTGTGACGATACATACCTATGTACGTATATATGTACGTACGTACGTACATATTTGCATAACTGAAAGAGAAGTAGCATTCACACTGGTTATTCATTTACATATCACCTACGTTAGCAGCTATTTGAAACTAGCGAATGTGAGATATTTTCTAATTCTATTATTAGATGGTGGATCAGCATTCAACCTTGACATGTCTTAACGCCCTGGTACCAGTCAGACCAAGAAGGCAAATCATTTACCCACTGGAGATACTAGAAGACAGAGCGCCGTCCACTCGGGTCCTGCAGGTATGGAGACACAGCAGCTAACACCCTTGGCATCTATTGTTGATTGCTTATTGCTTCGTACTCGATCAGGTGTTTTTTGCCTTTTAGAAAAGAGAGCCATACGCACTTTGTCACATCAACAGGAAGCTAACCCTTGAACCCAAGGTTGTTGTCAACTCTCGCATAGTGGTTGTTGGTGCCTCTACAACAGGCATAGCCTACCTGGAGACTCTAGCATTCTGGTATGATCACAACGTCTCATTGCGTCGTTTTTACTTATATTCGTAAAATAATGGTATGCCTGGTACAGACTCGGCCACCATAAAGGCGAGAGCCGTGCTATAGACAATAACAGCAGATCTCTGTAATAAATCATATATGTAGATTTCATACATGCAATCAGATTTACTCTAAACCAAGGCTAAACCACTAGTATTTTCGAGTTGTCTTCTCATGTTGAAACGCTGAAACGTCATGAAAACATGAGACCACAACTCAAACATACTATGAAAAAAGTGTTTTAGCTTTAGTTTAGAGTAAATCTGATTGAATGTATGAAATCTAGCTATGCGATTTACTATATAGATCTGCTGTTATTGCCTATAGCTCTTGCCTAATAAGTAATGAATTTGTAAAGGTTAAAGGTTAAGGTTAAAGGTTGAGGAACAAGGTCAAGGTTAAAGGTTAAAGTTAAAGGTTAAATATATGTTGAGAAATGTTTGCAATTTTCACTCTAATAACGACTGTAATTCTCCACAATTCGTGTAAATTCCTCGATAGTAGGCAGAAAATGAAAACTACTTGCATTTTTAGGCCGAATTGTCTCATTGCATAAGTAGATGCATTTCACACTTTTTCAGTACTCAGTATATCTTTCTATCATGAAGGCATTCGATCTGAATCCCTATTTTCAGTCCGCATCTGAAATTCAACAACCTGATCCTGGTGTCACCTCATGGCCTGCCTGGAGAGCTGCCGCCAGACTCTCTCTGCTCTGACATGTTAGGAACGGAGCACTGCTACAGTACCGACGACCACGCCAATATATCGCTGCGGTCTTGGGTAAACGTCGTCTATGGAAAGATGACAAAGATTGACAGGTGGGTGGACCTGTTTTACTGATATGAAAACTTCCTACAGCAGTTGAAGCAGCTCCTAATGTAATCTGATCAACTTGACAAATCTCCCCGCGTTTCCTATTCTGTGTTTTATGCGCCAGAACTTGGGGTTTAAATGTTATTATTGGTTTCCGTGCTATCCTGTGGTTTATTAGTTAGATACTGCTGTGCTGAGATAAGCCCATATATGGCAGAATATTAGTCACAGGGGATAGGGGTTCTAATCCATGGCTTCTCAAAGACCATAAAAACTGATTCTCCCATATTTCTGGTCCTGAAACTTGTTACGTATGATCTGAATGCTGGTTTAGCTTGACTCATTCCCTCTCTAAAACTTTCCAATCTTCAATCCCAGAGTTATGGAATAACCATAGATCTATTGGTCCATTTGATAGGACAAAGAAGCAGCTGTATGTGAATGGGCAGAAAATGATCACTTACGATCACCTGATCATTGCAACGGGAGAACAGCATCAGTATCCTATGCCAACTGGACTTGAGGCCAACTCGACACCTGACAATCCGCCAGCTGATCCAGATCGGTAGATATCTGCACTACTGCTAGTATACATCATAGCGTATGATAACATCATGTAAGCGGTATGTGCTTGCAGGTGGTTTGTCGGTGACCCACCAAAAAACTTGTTTGTGGTGAATGATGATTATGATGCTGCAGTCAGCCTCTACTGGATGGAAACTAACATACTCCGTGAGGAGAAGCCCGGTAACCTACAATTCTCCCATATCTCCCTCCCTCCCTCCCTCCCTCCCTCCCTCCCTCCCTCC
>ERZ1740065.1633-NODE-1633-length-13593-cov-12.475403_pt1 | contig 13593 bp, 13 predicted proteins | sample MGYA00581738_ERZ1740065 | MGnify/ENA primary metagenome ERZ1740065 (study PRJEB43018, sample SAMN04849749) | marine metagenome | isolation source: floating plastic debris | place: Pacific Ocean | collected 2008-09-01 | study: EMG produced TPA metagenomics... | reverse complement strand
TTGCTGTTTCGCAGGTGGTAAATTCTGTAACAGGTGGTGTTTGAAAATAGAGGTGACCGCTTTGGGCCACGGTACTTATTTCTATTTGTGTTGAGAAAAACCAGTTTTTTTCTTTGAGTTTTCCCATCCTGGCAACCCAATATGGCATAAAAAGTGGCAGATTTCAATCATCTAGAAATTAAAAATCTCACATTTTGCCTTTAGACCCACTTAATGGCCTTTATTGCAGTGCATAGCTGCTCGACAACTGTGGGCCTGTGGTCCACAGAGAAAACAATTAAATCATCCAACGTGGTATATCAGCACCTTCATAAGTTACATAACTCCTAGATCGAAAGGTAAAGTTGTAGTTAAGATTTCCAAACTTTTCCTACTCCAAAATACTGAGGTGAAGACAATGACAATGGCAACAGCATTGGTCTTAGTTTTTCAGAAATTATCACACGGCGACACTGAAATATGCTTCACTGGTAGTGATTGCACACTGTTTAAGTGATTTATTGCTAATCAACCGACGTGCCACAATGCCAATTGCTTATTGTAGGTTATGCCATCAGGATGTGCAATGCATACGCTTGAATTATAGATTGCGATTTGTCACATTTTCATTCATTCATGCCATCGAGTGAATTTCTTGATTGGATCCTGATTTTCTATTGGAGTCTTCTTTGTAGCTTTTTTTCGTGCTGTCATTTCAAGTACATCCTCATTGTGATCTAAACCCAGAAGCCTATATGCAACTACTATTGCTTCATTTTCAATAAAGTGTAGTTAATTTTAGTCTTATCATTTACAATATTTAAAGGTGTTGAACCCTAAGTGCTCATGACATGACATCCACTAGTATGAGTTGCACCATGAATGTTTCCAATATTTACTTGACAATTCCCACCATGTTGTGGTTGTTTGATTGAGATGAATCCATCAGAAGAAATTCTGCTATTGATGTGAGTAAACAACAGTTCTTAGTGAAAACATGAAGAAAATCTGAATACGAATAGTTTTGGATAAAAAATAACGATTTAGTGCAAAAAATATGTGATAGAACAGTTTTTCCGCGTTCATCCATTACAGGTAAACCTGCTAGCATGAGCAGTACTTACTCTGAGAGTACTGAAGCTGCGAAATGTGTTGATGGAGTCATAGATGAATCTTCAATGTGTCACTCGCACGAGGAGACGAATCCCTGGTTTGTGTTAGACCTGCAGAAGGAGCACTATGTTTCGGCTGTCAATGTACACATCCACTCTAGTAAGTTCAGGTAGTGGCTGTCAGTCTCATTGTACTGATGCGCTTTTGACTCTCCTGGGAGCAGGTGCTACAAATTTTGTCAGTGTGCTACAGCCAGCAAAAGTGTACTTGGAGCAAACTAGACCACCTGCGTGGCACCGGCGTGCCTGCTGTTAGGAGGGTCGAAATTGCTGTTAAAACTTACCTCATATCACACTGACCTACATGGCTACTAAATACCTCAGATGTGGCGTTCGCTGCCGGTGTGGACACTGGGAGAAAAATAAGCCCCCAAGAACCCCCCCCTCGATAATTTCTTGATCTGTCTCACACATACCGGAACCTGTATCCTAGGACTTTACAAGACATATGAGGCCCACATTGTGGTGTCTTCATGAATTTTTGTGACTCTTTCCTGTAGACTTAAAGACGCAAATCCTGCATGACTTGCATCTCTAGGACTCAAGTTCTAGACTTGGACCGATCCAAATCGTACAATTTCCTGTACATTCTAGATGAATACAGCAGAGCTGTGACATGCCATAAAACTAAATAGCCGACACTCACAAACAGATGAAATGAGCAAGACCAAGCGCCAGCTCAACACTACTAATGAATGTACCTCTAATGTTAATTTATCAATTGCTAGTACATTATTCGGTAACAAGATATTACTTCTCTTTGAACTGCCCAGTGCTAGCTCGTATCCCACACTGGTACCCGCACTACACCGGACCGGTAACCGCACTCGTCGTTGATACGTGCGCGCATACATATACCGCACCCATACCGTACCGTCTTCATAAAGTTCCCGTAATGAACCATACAAGAGAGGACAACCCTAGTCAAAGCGAAAAATTGCTGTATCGTGTGGGCCTGCAGTGCAAACAGAAGACAATTGCATGACCCGATGTGGTATATTGGCTGCCTCAAAAGCTCTAAAAGGTGTAGATCTAGTAGAAAAATGGGTCGGGAAAACTAACGCATGCAAATAGGAACATTACAAAACCTGGCGAAGTTGTTCTGACACCAGCTGAACTTGCTGTCATAATCATTGCTTCTGTGATATTTCAGCTAACTATGGTTTCATGAAGAATGCACTGGTTCAAGTTTCCTCGCATGAATCAACAACTGGTAGCAAATGTGGCAGACATGAAGGCAACCTGAACCAGTACTGGACTAAAATTACCTGCTCGACCCCCTTCCTGGGCCAATGGGTTAAAGTAACTCTGCTTCAACGAGCCTTCCTACAGTTTTATGAAGTAGAAGTGGAAGGATATTGAGTTCAGACCTCAACACATCATCGAAAGATGAAAACATGTGATAGCTGTCTACGTGTTCTGTGACTATCTCACCTATTTCCTGCACCAACACCGACATAATCGTGACGATACCAAATAATAATGTTGTAATTGAAAGAGGCAACATTTATTTCATATTTTCACGTAGACTCCCAATGACTGCGATGGTATGAGGCCTCCGTCTCCAAGGCGGGAACGAGTCAAACAGGGTACCATAACTTCAAAAACAATGACTGTGACACGATGGAAGCTGACCTATATTTACTGTCAGTATTGATTTTATCTACCAGCTAACATTTGAGGTGGATACAAGCTAGGGCTGTGCGACGAGTATTGCGCAATATTGATTTTAACAGTTTTGTAATACTTACTCATAAATGATTGAAAACTGTCTCAGTTGTTTGAAAAAAGGTCAACACGAACACTTCTGCTGACTCTTGTCCATTCCACTAAATAATATAAGCCTTCCACCCTGTCAGCTACGCATATCAACCGTGAAATATTGATTTTGATGCGAGGCTAAGTTATCATAATATTAGAATCAGCAGCGACACTGAAACAAAGCAAAAGCTTAGTAGTGCAGAACGCAGTTAGATTGAGCAACCGATTGCGGCCACCGAGACAGAATGAGGACAACGACTGCAGTCTATCTCCTATGTAAGTTAACGCAACCAGTCTTACTTTGTGGTATTTTTCGATTTAGCGCAATGGGTATTTTCACGCAGGTATAGTTAATAGTACTCTCTAACAGAGTCCCTATACTGTGAAAGATGCAATTATTGTGGCCTAAATGATATTATAATTATATAATTATTATAATTGTACTTCGAGTGCTAGAGAAATATAGAAGTTGCAACAGTAACAGATTGCTATAAGCAGATACACCAAATAAATTATAGTGAGAGGAATGTAGTGGGTGAAAATGTGAGACAAACAGGAGAAAATGAATATCATATGTAACTGAAGTGGACATTTTAATAAAGTTGCTGAGGATCTTGCCATAGATGCTATAAATACAATTTTGTTCTTGTTGGAGCAATAAAATTACGCAAATTAGGGACCGCATTTCATTTTTAGGGCTTGCTATCATTTTAATGAGTGCCCAGGCGAGCTCAAGCACAGCTGTGTATCCTGGCTACCCTGTCGAAGAAGCTCATCTGCAGTCCAAGCACACCTACAGATTTCGTAGTCTGCTTGAGTGTGCACTGGAGTGTGAAAAGAGATCAGACTGCTCTTTCTTCTCCTACTCCAAAACCTTTGAGTCCTGCACTCTTGAGGAACGCTTCAATCCTCTCTGGCTCACTGGTACTGGCGTTGGAGAGATCGATGGACAAACCATTGTGTACATGAAACTTAAAGATATTCCAGTGATACGAAACGATCTCGCCCGAGGTGAGTGCTGGCATTGACCTCTTGAAAGCTGACCCAGTGGGAAATCATGTGCCCTGTGCTGACAACGTCGACAGCAAAATGGGTTTTTATATATTTTTGAAAATCCCATATATAGTTAAAAACAGCCTTTGGAGTCTCATACATTAACTGGAGGGAAAACATGCATTTATTTAACCCTTCATCTCTCTGAAAGTAATCAAGCTAGAACCTTGGAAAAAAATCCATTGGAAAGACAAAAAATATTTACATCTGATTTATCTGTATTCGGTGTTTGTCCTTCTCCTCACGATTTTTGCTGTCACTCCCGCTCCTATCCGCGCTCACTCCCTCTCACTCCCGCTGACTCCTTCCACGTGCTGATGCATGGATATCTAGGAGAGAATAACAAACACTCTATGTTCTATGAGAGTTTGAAGGGATCGCCTATTTTTTGATTATGTTAGCATAGGTAAAATATGCGCTTAAAATTTCCTACACTGTCTCAGAGTTGCTGGATGCTTAGCTAAGTTACACATTTTCTCAAAATCTGGTATTTATAACAGGAGAGAATACACACACTCTTCCCAGTTCAAGGATTACCACTCTACCTATGAAGCCATGTGGCTATATGTCTGCTTCTAACTGAAATATAAGACACTGACACGCCTAGAGATATGCATAAATAGGGGATTACCTGCTTGAGTTAATTTATTTGAATGTTAGGAGATATATATATATATATATATATATATATACATATATATATATATATACATATATATATAACTCGTCGCATAAACAAGTGCTCTTGACTAGCTGTGCGAGTCTTTGACAGTGTGTGATTATCCTACACTTTACTTATGGAGGGTAAATTATCTCTATCTCTTCCAGACAGCAATTGGAGCGAGGCTGCAACAATATCCACTGTTTTCCCTGAGGGGTAGAATGATAACAAAGCTGAGCATCACGCTAATTAAGCAAGGCCTTTCAGCATAAATCATAAATATTTGAATACATAGGCGCGAGTTGCAGGCGTTTGACTAAAGCATTTGAATCATGTGATGCTGCATAACGATCGATATGCTCTACTTTTTTTTGTGTTGAGAAAAACCAGGTGTCAGATTTCAGTCATCAAGAAATTAAAAATCTCCCATCCTGCCTTGACACTCACTGCATGGGCTTTCTTGCAGTACATAACTTCTCAACAACTACAATCAATCTGTTCCTGTGGGCCTGTGGTGCACAGAAAAAACTATTAAATGACCCAACACAGTATATTGCCACCCAAAGAAGTTACATCACTCCTAGACCAACGGGTAAATTGTGCTAAAGTTTTCCAAACTGTTCTCTCTCCAAAATACTGAGGCAACGATGATAACAACAGCATTAGTTTTAGTCAGAAATTATTACGCAGCAACAGAAAATATTTTCGCGCAAAGCAAACTGGAAAAGGACACAATCCATTCACTGAAATTTGCTCCACAAGTTGTGATTAAGCAAGAAGTTATTTATTACTAATCAACTAACGTGCTGCAATGTCAACTGCTTATTGTAGGTAAAGCCACCAATGTGCAATGCCTACACTGGAATTATAGTTTGCGCATTGTCACAATTTTATTCATTCATACCATCGAGTGAATTTTTCAATTGGGTTAAGATTTTCCATTTGAGTCGTCCTTGTAGCTGTTGTTTCGTTTGGTAGTTTTAAGTGCATCCCCTTTTGTAGTCATGCGATTGAAATCCATTAGGCAACTATTTTCGCTCAATTTGCAATAAAGCATAGTTCATAGCAGTCTTGTTATTTACAATCTTTGAGGCTGTTGAACTATAAATACTCGTAACACGCACTCGTATGAGTAGCGCCCTCGATGTTTCAAATATTCACTGGCCATTTCCCACCATTGTGCAGTTGATTGATTAAAGAAGAACACATTGGAAGAAATTCTGCTGTTGATGCTGGTAAAGCCCGTTTTTAATGACATCATGAAGGAAATCTGCGTATGAATAGTTTAGGATAAATAATAATGATTTAACCCAAAAAATTATGTAATCCAAAAGCCTTTCCGTTTTCATCCATTGCAGGTAAACCTGCTAACATGAGCAGCATTATCAGTGAGGGTGGTAAAGGTGAGAAATGTGTAGATGGAGTCATAGACGATTCTTCACTCTGTCACTCACTACAGGAGACGAATCCCTGGTTTATGGTAAACCTGGAGAACCAGCACTATGTTGTGGCTGTCAACATACACATCAGACCTAGTAAGTTCAGGTAGTGGCTGTCAGTCTAACTTTACTAAAGCGCTTTCAGCTCCCGTGTGAGCAGGTGCTACAAATTTTTTTCGTGCACCAAAGCCAGTGAAAATGTAGTTGGTTTGAACTGAAGCCAGCATACCACCTGCGTGGCACCTGCGTGGCACCTGCGTGGCACCTGCGTGGCGGCCATATGGAGAGTCAAAACTGCTGCTAGGACTTACCTCATCATGTCACACTGACCCACATGGCTACTCAATATCTCAGATATGGCCGTCGCTGCCTGCGTGGACACTGAGAAAAATATCACGATGTTTGACTCCCCAAAAAGTTTCCAAGGTCCATCCAAAATCCTTACTCTTTGTCTCCCTCATGTCATACACTATCGTCTCTGCCGAAAACTAATATCAAAGATTTGTTTTTCTTAGTCAGAATTCCCAAAATTTTTCAGAATAAGTTGTGAAAACTTTCACGTGGCAAATTACATGGGCATCAGTGTTGCAAACCCCAAACAAAAAATGTAGTAGACTTCAGTGATCTAAAGATAAAACCCCCAGATACTGCCGTGAAACCCACTTCACGACCTTCATTTCGGTCCATCACTGCTCACTGAGTAAAAGTAGTCATAACTGCCAATCTCCTGTTGATTGGCTGTCCTAGGCTGTCCTGGGACGCGTCTATTGACTCCCAACTCGCTTGCATGGCTTTTTAGGACATCTCAGGACAAATCAAGAACATCCGGATTCGTCTTAGACATTCCAGAACCTGTATCCTAGGACTGTTTAAGACATATGAGGCCCGCCTTGCGGTTTTTTCATGGCTTTTTATGACTCTGTCCAGTTGATTTTAAGAGATAAAGTCCTGACAGGTCCTGCATGACTTGCGTCTTCGGGACTCAAGTTCTAGACTTGGATCGATCCAAATCGTACAATTTCCTGTACATTCTAGCTGATTACAGCAAAGCTGTGATAGTTGAGATAGCGTCGAAATAAATCAAAGTCACATCATAGCATCAATTCAAAAGTTCATGCTTGATGTGAAAAGTAGGAACAGTCTACTAGCTGTCAATAAATTGACATTAGAAACATCTTCACTGGAAGCGTTAAGCTGTAGCTTATTAGGTATTTTCGGAGTTACGGACGCGTCCACTCGCCGTGCGGCACGTGAACGTTTACCGAATGCTGTTTAGCTAGACGGCATCGTTTCATAGACGTAGGAATTACAAAGTGCATTTTTCTACTGGCGTCACACGTGACAATTCTTAGCCGGGTTGTGACAGAACCGACGTTGAGAGATTTTTACACTGGATCATCGAGTTAGTTCTTCGTTGCATTATTTTTTATTTGAACCCAATGATTCCGTGAAACTGAAAACAATTCAAAAGAGATAAAGGCATGAACAACAAATATTGGTGGAAACATGCGTGAAACGAAGATTTGTACATCAAATAATTACCTTGTTGGCCTTCAACACTGTCGGCTGCCAAGGGTTTGTCATCAGGCTACACAAAAATAACAGTGCTGAACCAGCCGCTAGGAAAGTCAGACAACTACTGACAGTAAAGATTGAGTCAAGCGTAGTACGCACATAGCCACCAAGCCCAACCCCACCAGCCCACTAAGCCCCCAGCCAGCCAGAAAGCTGATGCAGCCAACACCCCAATAGACAGCCAGAGCCAAGCAGGCAGGCGCAGCAACACGCGTATCAAATAGCTCAGCGAGAACGCCAAACAAAGCGTTTTCTATTTTCTACCGTAATAGCTAGCTTTTGCGCTCAGCGTTCCAAGCGTCCGGAACGTTCGTAGCTCTGAAAATGCCTATTATCGTTCATTGCAATTGTTTTTGAGTGCTGGCAATATATATTAAGGGTATCATAACTATCTCAGCTTTGCTGTAGTCAGCTAAAATGCACAGAGATTGCATGCTTTGGATCGATTTAAGACTGGAACTTGGGTCTTAAAGACGCAAGTCAAACTGTAGTTGTTCTTATTTATAATTCTTATCGAGGTTTTCGATGAGAAGTAGTTCTGCTGACCTCAGGACTTTATGTCCTAATGTCAACAGGACAGAGTCATAAAAAGCCTTAGGAGCACCCCAAGATAGCCTAGGACAGCCGATCAACAGGAGATTTGCAGTTACCAAATTAGTTTGTTTTGTGGGCCTCTAGTGCACACAGAAAGCAATTACATGACCTAATGTGGTAAGTTGGCTGCCTCAAAATTTCAAAAAGTTTTAGATCTATGAAAAAAATCACAGGGTTGGCAACAATGATGCACACAGATGAGAAGATTACGAAAACTGCCAAAGTTGTTTTGAAACCGGCTAAACTTACTATCATAATTATCGTTTCTGTGATCTTTCAGCTAAATATACTTTGATGAAGAACGCACTGGTTCAGGTTTCATCGCATGAATCAACAACTGGCAGCGAATGTGGCAGACACGAAGGCAACCTGAACCGGTACTGGACTAATATTACCTGCTCGAGCCCCATCCTGGGCCAATGGGTTAAAGTAACCCTGCTTCAGTACACCCTCCTACAGTTTTATGAAGTAGAAGTAGAAGGATATTGAGTTCAGACCTCAACGCATCATTGAAACATGAAAACATGTGATAGCTGTCTACTTGTTCTGTGACTATCTCACCTATTTCCTGCACCAACACCGACATAATTGTGATGATACCAAATAATAATGTTGTAATTGAAAGAGGCAACATTCATTTTATATTTTCACATAGACTCCCAATGACTGCGATGATATGAGGCCTCCGTCTACAATGCGGGAGCAATTCAAACAGGGTGCCATAACTTCCAAAAAATTTGAATGTGCCATGATAGAAGCTGACCTGTATTTGCTGTCAATATTGATTTTATCTACCTGCTACCATTTGAGGTGGATACAAGCTGGGCTGTGTGGCGAGTATTGCGCAATATTGATTTTAACACTACTCTAACACTTACTCATAAATCATTGAAAACTGTCCCATTTTTTTAAAAACGGTCGATGTCCAACCAGCAAAAGCGCGTATGAATGCCAATTACAAAGAACTCAGGGATGCAACTAGGATCTTCACACTCAATTCACGACAAATAGCGCCGTGAAAGCCTAAATTATTTTCCCTGGCAGTAGAAGGGAGGTAGAAGGGGAAGGGAGTGGTGGGAGTGAGATGATGGGGAGTTCGGCAGTCGGGTAGGGGATGAGAGAAGCTGCCGATAATGAGAAGGGGCTAGAGCAAGGGAAAGGTTATGGATATTAATATGGAAAGGCGGAGGTACAAGAGGTGGCAGCTGTTGTGAGTTATGACATTACTCTCCATTGACCTCTCGAAAGCTGACCCAAATGGAAGCCATGTCCTTCAAGAAGGCAATAATTGGGGTGAGGCCAGAAAAATCTCTACTGTTGTCCCTGAGGGGTAAGATACTAATGGAACTGAGCGTCGTGATATGCAAGCAAGCCCGTCTAGCATACATCATCGTATTTCAACGCATAGGCATGTGTTGCAGGCGCCTGACGGAAGCATTTCAGTCATGTGATGCGGCATGACAATTCATGCACTCAATTTCTATTTGTGTTGAAAAACAACAGATTTTTTCTTTGAGTTTCTGTAGTCTTGGCAACCCTAAATGGCAAAAAGTGACAGATTTCAGTCATCTAGGAATTCAAAATCCCACATCTTGCCTTGACACCCACTTCATGGCCTTTATTTCAGTCTATAACTGGTCACCTTCTGTGGGGCTCTGGTGCAAAGAGAAAACTATTGAATGACCCAACACAGTGTATTGCCACCTTCAGAAGTTACATAACTCCTAGACCAACGGGTAAATTTGTAGTAAAGTTTTCCAAACTTTTCTCTCTCCAAAATACTGAGGCAACGATGATAACAACAGCATTAGTGTTCGTCAGAAATTATTACACGGCAACAGAAAACTTGCTTGTGCAAAGCAAACAGGAACCTTTCACAGAGATTTATTTCACATCTTGTGATTAAGACTAGGTTATTTATCGCTAATCAACTGACGCGCCGCAATGTGAACTGCTCATTGTAGGTAAAGCCATCAATATGTGCAATGCCTACGCTGGAATTATAACTCGCTCTTTGTCACAATTTCATTTATTCATGCCATCGAGTGAATTTCTCAATTGGGTTCTGATTTTCCATTGAAGTCTTCCTCTTAGCTTTTCTTTTGTGTTGCAATTTCAAGTACATACTCTTTGTATTCCTGCGATTTAAATCCATCAGCCTATATGCAACTACCCTCCCCTAATTTTCAATAAATCATACTTCATAGCAGTCTTATCGTTTACAATCTTTGAGGGTGGTGAACCCTAAGTCCTCATGCTGTCCACCCTTATGATTTGCGCCCTGAATGTTTCAAATATTTTCTTGACATTTCCCATCATGGTGCGATTATTTGATTAATAATGGAGTACAGACCATTTTGATACAATATATATACAGGTAAGTTATGTACCATTGTCGTCAATTTCGATTAGATAAATGACTCATAAAATCTGATGACATTCACACCTTCCATATGGTATCATATGAGAAGCCGTTTATAAATTAATTCCGATATTTTTGCTTTTATGTGATCCACCACAGCTTGCTGCATTCACCAGTGCTATTTGCAGCGTTGTGGTGTTGGACCCGAGGCTAGCTGTGGAATCTTCACAGTTTGTGGAAAACCTCGTAATGCAGGTGCACTAGCGTATAATGAAGGTGCTCTACCTAAGAATGAAGGTGTGCTAGAGAGTGATGAAGGTACAGCAGAGAGTGATAATTGAAAGCAACAAAGCTTAGCCTGAGGGTATTATAGGTTAAGGATGAAGCAGTGGAAGTAGGTTTTGAGGTCCAGATAACTAGTAATGGAGCCAAGAGAACAAAGGATGAAGGTGTGCTAGAGCAGAATGAGACAGTGGATGGATGAAATGAAGGTTTCATCTAACATAAAAAGACATATAGAGCTCATCATGAAGGTACAAGAGCTAATAATGAACATCAACCCTAAGAATGAGGGTGCCATTGCGGATAATGAACGCAAGAATACCGGAATTAATTTACAAACAGCTCCTCATAGCATCATGTCATTACAATGGTTACTCTCTTTAATCCAGCGTAGTATTCATCACTATCATCAGCATTGGCCTCAATATCAGTGTTTTTTCTTGCGACTGGTGATTCATCAGGACAAATAGACCTGTCAGAGTTCAAAGTTGACTAATGGACATCATCATATTTCAAATTCTGCTCCAGCGTATGACTTACGATTCATCCAACTTCTGTCTCTTAGCTGAAAGATCACTTTCTCTTTGTGTTGAATCAAGCTGGATGCTGTCAACCTTATTCACGGAATCATAAATACAAATGGCAGTATATGTGTTACCATCTTCACCTTTTATGCAATAATATCAATGCTCCACTACAGCACAAAATATCAATGTAGATTCTTGTTTACATACCTGTTCATCGGCCCAATGGCATACAAGCGGGAAAAATAAAATCCAGTACTTTCTCCTCTTTACACGCACTGATGTAGTCTTTGGCACACTTCAGTGCAATTTTGATGCCACCAGCGCTTGCAAAACTCATATTCAATGGCCTGATGAAGAGCTGTTCTTTTTATCTCGCTAGATCTGTCCATGGTGACTAACTTGTGCTTTCCGCATGAAACTGTTGCCACTGTTGCCACTGAACATTGCCCGCCCCTCAAGCACTCAGCTCCTAGCCGTCACGCAAGCAATTGAGGCATATCCAGGATCCAACAAGGGGGCGCGCAAAGCTGCCCGCAGAGCACCTGAGTGTAGCGAAGGCACGAAGCAAAGCACTTAAGGCATTCATGTTGGTGTGGGGAGATGCCCCTCTCGCAGGGAGGGGGTTTGGGGGTATTAATGACTTTTAGGTTGGTCTGCCTGCCTACGAACTTATAGGCTCGCCTCAGGGTTGCCTAAGACCTGCATAGAGTGGTTCTTAGAACTACCTAGGGAGTAGGTGGACTTATGCGTTCTTGGATCCAATTCCTTAGGCGATCCTCTGCTTTAGTAGACGTCCCTATGATTGCATAGGGAACAGATAGGCATTCATTTTAAGAACTTTTTCCTACCTTTTCTAAGGCCCCTAGACGCCAATTCTTATGTCTTCCACAAACACTAATTTGCATCTCATCATTGTTAGTTGGAGGCCATGATGGCTATATGGATCAACAGCTACACTCTCAAAGATACTTAGCATCAATTTGCCAAAATATATGCATGTTCGCTCTATACTGGTTTGTATTTTACATTGGTAGCGCTTTTAATCAATGTCACAAACATTTTCTTCTTACATCGATGAAAGACCGAAATAGTTGTACAATATGAGACTCGATATTCTCAGTGCTGTTCTGAGGTATAATAGTGAGTTGAAAGGAATAAATAAATTCTCCTCTTTTATAATCTGAAATCAGATTTCAAAACTGATGTCTAGATCTTCAAATATAGGCAAAATAGATACCTATTGCATAATAAGGTGGGATGGGAGCTGTCTTCTCAAAACAGAACTTATGGAGCTATTCAATAATGTCAGAAGATGTAAAATTGTTTGCTGAATCCAAATCTGAAATCAGATTTTAAAACGAGGTCCTGAGATCTACGTAAGCTAAGTTATACAGGTCAAGAAAACAGTCGTTGGGAATGTCTTCCATACTACTAGGACTACGATTTTTCTTGACCTGCATAACTTAACTGACGTAGATCTCAAGACCTAGACGTTTGTTTTTAAGTCTGATTTCAGATTTGGATTCAGTTAACAACTTAACATCTTCTAAAACTATTGAAACGCTCCATAATAAAAAATCTTGTTTTGAGAAGACAATTCCCATCACACCTTTATTTGGGTTTAGGTATCTAGTTTGCCTATATCTCAGGATCTAGATATCCGTTTTGAAATCTGATTTTGGATAATGAAAGAGCAGAATTTATTCATCCCTTTTAGCTCACTATTGTATGACAGAACACCATTAAAAATAACGAATCTCATATCGCGCAGTTATTTTGGTCAACGAGACTAGCGTTGGCGTAAAACTGGATATGATGTGACTCGAGTGACCCAAATCATTCTTGAAAATCAGGAAGTGTCTTGTTTGCTGCAAAAATGTGTATTTTTTACAAAGGGTTTATATAATCTTCTTATGCACATGGCAAGTAAAGATAGCAATTTACTGCATGCAATAATTACATCATGAATAAAGCAGCACATTTGACAGTAACTGGGTAGGAAAATAAGGTCTTACCTACGAACAAGTAAGTGCAAAATGAGTGAGAAGGTATGTCTCAAAATAGGTGAATGTTGATGAAATCCGTCCAGTTATCCTATGCAACAGTTAGAGTAATATCCAGTGAACACGCCCATGCAGTGAATTCGTTTCTAAGGCCCTGAGAAAGCCACAGAGGACTAAGCAAACTA
>ERZ1740065.1632-NODE-1632-length-13595-cov-13.114919_pt1 | contig 13595 bp, 16 predicted proteins | sample MGYA00581738_ERZ1740065 | MGnify/ENA primary metagenome ERZ1740065 (study PRJEB43018, sample SAMN04849749) | marine metagenome | isolation source: floating plastic debris | place: Pacific Ocean | collected 2008-09-01 | study: EMG produced TPA metagenomics... | reverse complement strand
ATAGAGAAAGGGAGGGAGAGAGAGAGAGAGAGGGAGAGAGAGAGGAAGTGAACTGACCTTGTATAAGTGTTCGAGGCAGTAGAGGAAGCAGCCGTGACCAAACCTGTAAGATATAAAGATCTGTGTGAGCAGCGGTGAGAGCCAGGCAGGTGGATGGTAGGTGGATAGCAGGTGGATTGGGGTTTGTCAGCTGATTATATATGTACTATGGTAGTCTTTTCCCCCCACCGATGGCTAATCCTTGGTTACAGTACTGGTACATATTGCATTGTTACTAAAATAAAATATGCTAACTTCCTATTAGAGGTCAGGCATACGGCAGCGCTACAGCGATGGAGGCTGAACACAATACATGTGCCATCTAGTAGGATGGTTACGTGATCGCTCAGTTCAAATAACACATGGGCAATCAATAGAGTAAATCAATATTAGCTAATATATGAATGATGTCAGCATCACATCAATCTCAAGGGAGATCAGTAACGAGTTACAGGCGAGGGGGCGACAACTGCATACGCTGTGTGTTACACACTCGTGAGCTGGTTGCCTCAATGGTGAGCTGGCTGGCCACCCAGTGCATTCGGAGTCAAAAGATTTATTTGTTAGCGATTGTTGATATTCACAATATGCTGATGTAAAACAATAATCAACTGATGTAAGCGAAGAATGCTGGCAAAGTTGCAGCTGTGCGACGGGTAAACGAACTGCTGCCTGTAATGAGCAGTTCAGTAGCATGCCATAGATCATGAACCTTATGGATGGGTCATCTACCGCTAGGCTTATCACCGCAACCCTGACCTCAGGACTGTCAGTGCTTATGAATACCAGAGCAGCCGTTTCTGATCCCCCCTCAGATCTGTGAAACTAGGGGCTGGACAAGGAGCTAGCAATATGAACATCTGCATAACGAACGGCTAGAGATACACCATGCCTCCTCCGCATGTACCAAACAGGGAGAGAGACAAGGGGTTAGTGCATGATGGCATGTCATAAATCACAGCGCGGTCGCGAGCGAGGCTAAGGTGCGCGAGGAGCGTGGGACTCGTGTTGGCCAACACTGTCTCTAGTGGAGACTTACCTTGGCATGCAGGCCTCAGCCATCCACACCATGTCCATGTTACAGGCGAGTACGGGAATGTGAGGTTCCGGCAGATTGTTTGGTAGATGGTCCGGCTTGCCGCCAGTCATGAGCAGATCAATGATAAGTTGAAGATTCGTCTCCCACCTGATTGGTTCGCCGAATAGAATCACTGCCTCTATTCGAGGAAAGTATTCCATGTCGTCCTCCTAAAGACGCCGATCTGTTAGTCGATCGAACTCACTGCGTCAGCAGACAGTAGTCGGATACAACGAGAAGATAGTGACATACCTCATCACGTCTGCGATTGTGATCGACCATGTCGAGGAGAGGGTAGCTAGAAGTCAGCTGATCGATAGTTACAACCTTCTCAAAGCCCAGGTTCTCGGCTATTCGAGACACGGGACCCTGGCCTGTGACCAGCACTGTCTTGTTGTGAAACTGTTGGAACATCTTCAGTGGCGAGTGGGACATCACCATCTGGTCCTCGTGAATCTGCAGATATATTTGGATATATCAGTTTGACGGATTGGTCTCAAGCAGCATAGATGGAGAGTGTGACGGTCGATGCTTGTTACCTTGATTCCCAGTCTGTCAGACAACTGCTCGGCTTTCTGAGATCTCAATTTGTTTCCAGCGTTGGTAACAAAGACTGTTGGAACTTTGAAGTGTCCTTTTCTATCCAGCAGAAGTTGAAGGGCTTCCGACGAATGTGAGAAAACCTCTTTGCCTCGCACAAAGACCCCATCAATATCAAACATGAAGCCAAACCTTTTACCTAACTGCAAAAGTATAAAACGATTGATCAAATCTAAATCTGTTTGCAATACTCACTGCATCATCGGTGTTGCAGTTTCAACGATTTCCATGCCACATAGCACAATAACAATAATGCGTTTCTAGGGGATCGAAACCATGATCGAAACCTATGCGAATCAGTCGCATTTCAGCGCTGTATGATGGTTTTTAAAGAGTTAACTTGAAGTTTCTAGCCTTCAGCACAACAGAACGTGTAATACTTGAGTAAAAGTAGCTTACCACATCGGCAACAGCTGCACTAGAATTAGAGATTCTCCGTCGTTGATATTTGCATATGTGAGATACAAAAGAAGACATAGAGTGAAGTGAGTTCATAGTTTCAGTAGCCCCTCTTGAAGCTCCTGGCTGCCTTCGAATGAGAAAGTCCTCAAACACTTTCACACGCAGCACATACGTACGTAGCACCAGGCAAATCTACTGGGTAAGTTCCCTTCCGAGCTAAAAGCGGTTATTCACATGACATAAAAAACGCGTTCAGCTGATGCAATAGAACATACGATTATGATTGGTCTATTCTCACACACCTCCATGCACTCTTTCAAATTAATTTCCAAATTATACGAAATAAAGCTATTTATAAATTTGTGATTGCTGAGTTTTTATTAGATACAAATCAGATTTTCTCTGAATTCCTTGCAAAAAAATACGTTCTCGTCATAGGGTTCGAGACACAACGCTGTTTAGTGCAGCTGTCATGAGCTAACAACGTTGTGTCTCGAGCTCTATGGTTCCCGTCTAGATTTGAAAGGAAAGAAAACTCCAAAACAGCAGTTTTTCCGATCGATATACAATATAGAACGCAAGTTAATCTGAAGAACAACTTTGATGTCCAATACTATGCGATTTCCGACACATAACAGTATTTTAAAACTATAAATTACAGATTTTGTATAAAATAATTTGTATTCCATATGAAAACTTCACTTTTTGAGCTATGAGTTATGGAAATTACTGTTGTCCACCGTTGTCAGGAAGTGTTATCTGAGCCATGAATGCGAGAGCAAACTGATTATTACCGACCGCCTCTATCAGCTAAAGTATTTTGTAAGATTTTCCTGGTCCAAACTATTCGCGTCTCACACCAATTTGTCTCTTCAAATAGCTTAGAATCGGGCTAGATTAACGTCTTAGGCCCTGGTTCTGAGCTAACAACGTATATCCTTGTTGCTACGGTAAGAAAACTACACTTTTTCTACAGTATGGATTGAGTTATGTGCGCAGCTCGAAGTTGAGGCTACAACCAAGACGACTGCAGTAGTTTGTGATTCAAGGAAATGTACACTATGCATAGCAGAATATTGGAATGTTATACGTTATACCAATTGATGATAGTTATTGATTTTCAGCTTATACACCGTCATTTTATTGCTAAGATGCCCAAGTGACGCTAACGTCATCGCAGGAAATCCCACTTGCACTTCTTGTTCCATAATCTCTTATTTTTATCACCATTCTATAATTAGAGTCTATAGAGCGATATACTTTAAATCTGTGATTCAGAATTCTTATGTGAGCTTGCTGTATAAAAAACTTATTTCGTTGTGCTCACATCATCTTCCGAAACTAACTGTAGATTATACTTTTGCTCCGCCATTTTGAATTGAAAGAAGACCGTCTTGCCGAGAGCAGCGTGATAATCGTTCATCTCACCCGTTAGTGGTTGCGTGGTTATATGCCTCGCAGAAAGATATTTTGCTTGTGTGTCAACCCAAACAGGTGATATATTTATGTTAAACGAGTATCTTTTGATTGAATTCATATACTTCCGTTTTCGGCGCTGTCTTGTATTCAAGAATGTGCGACGTCTTTGATTGAAAGAAGGCAATGTTTTGTAGTGTTTAGATGTCATCTGAAGAACAAAGTGCTAACACAGCAGTGATTCATTCACCCCCTAATAAAAGAAGGAAAGTGAACGGCAGCAGCAACGGTATCATGCCTTCAGCCAATGCTGCAAGCGATGCATCCGAGATTGATGAGGGTCTCTACTCTCGTCAGCTGTAAGTTGAGCATACTAAGTATCAGCGATCAAAACTTTGACTCGTTTGTGATTTTGAATTCATATCTGCCAGGTATGTGCTGGGTCATGAAGCCATGAGACGAATGGGAGCGTCAAACATCCTGATATCGGGCATGAAAGGCTTGGGAGTAGAAATAGCCAAGAACGTCGTCCTAGGTGGCGTGAAGTCGTGCACGCTCCACGACTCAGAGCAAGTCCTGATCTCAGACTTGTCCTCTCAGGTAATGGATCTGCCATTGTTTGACTTGAAGTGATGTAGCTAGCATGCCTAATACGCCTGATACTGCAGGCGTAACAGCTGTAGCAATCATAGCTGTGTGTAGTATGCCGCTATTGTTCAGCCGAATTTGATTGGACATATTGAGTTGTCTGTTGACAGTTTTTCCTGACTCCCAATGATGTTGGAAAGAATCGCGCAGATGTGGTCTGCCCACGAGTTGCAGAACTCAATACCTATGTGCCTGTGGAAGCGCACTCTGGTGGCTTGACCAAAGACTTTGTCAGCAAGTTTGAGGTCCGCTTTGCGCCATGATTGCTCTACTGTACAGGTTTACTTGGTCTATTGTCTGTATACAAGCTGTTACTGCTTCAGGTTGTCGTATTGACCAACTCCACTCTGGACGAACAACTCGAGGTCAACGACTTCTGTCGCGAGAGCAGCACTAAATTCATCGTCGCTGAGACATTTGGATTGTTTGGGTAACTTATTCTCATTTCTATCAAATGTGATTGATGATTTATTCTCTTCCTCTGGTCACGTCTCTGCGTAACCTTCCAGGCACATATTCTGTGACTTTGGAGATGTGTTCACAGTCAGCGACACGACTGGTGAGCAGCCGCTGAGTAACATGATAGCCTCTGTGAGTCGTGACGAGCAGGGTGTTGTCACATGCCTGGACGAGACGCGTCACGGCATGGAGAGCGGCGACTACGTGCAGTTCAGTGAGGTTCGGGGTATGACTGAGCTGAACAGCTGCGCCCCTCGCGAGATCAAGGTAGGTGGCACTGTCATCGACTTCCTTTCTCCATGCCTTCCAACCTCTACTTCCAGCCTCCCTCTCTCCTTCCAGCCTTCCTCTCTCCTTCCAGCCTTCCTCTCTCCTTCCGTTCTTCCCCCTTGTGCTGTTAGACTCAGTGGTAACTATCAATCCTGTCCATCTCCTGCCCATTGGCTGTCTTGGGGTGCGCCTAATGACCCCATGAGGGCGCTTGCATGGCTTTTTAGGACTTATCATGATGAATCAGGAACTTCTTGATTTGTCTCAGACATACCGGAACTAGTGTCCTAGGACGTGTCAAGACATATGAGGCCCGTCTTGTGCTGTCTCCATGGCTTTTTATGACTCTGTCCTGCATAAAGTCCTGACAGGTTCTGCATGACTTGCGCCTTAAGTTCCAGACTTGGATCAATCCAAATCATGCAATTTTCTGTACATTCTAGCTGCGTACAGCAAAGCTGTAATAGTTGTGATAGCCTCAAAATAAATAGCCGACACTCGCAAACAGACTCAATGATAAGCTCCAGTTTGTTTTTCACATTTTGTCCTTGTCAAAACAGTTGATACATAAGAATGCTGCTGGGAAATTTAATGTTTCTAACCATCACACGTGTTAGAACTTAAAAACTTAAAATCAACAGGATAAGAGTCATAAAAACCCACGAAGACATCACAAGGCGGGTCTCATATGTCTTGAAAAGTCCTAGGACACAAGTTCCGGTATGTCTGAGTCTGAGACATATCAAGAAGTTCTTGATTAGTCATGATAAGTCCTAAAAAGCCATGCAAGCGGCCCTCATGGGGTCATTAGGCGCACCCCAAGACAGCCAATGGACAGCAGATGGACAGGAGATTGGCAGTTACCAGCTCAGTTTATGGAAAGATGTTTAATGTAGATAAACCCGGCCCAATCTCCTCATGCAATCTATAACACCAATGTGTGTGTGCATGTTTCAGGTACTTGGGCCGTACACATTCAGTATTGGTGACACGTCTGCGTTTGGTGAGTACCTCGGAGGTGGCATCGTTACTCAGGTCAAGCAGCCTAAAGACATCCAATTTGTAAGTGACATCTCCCTAATAGACGAGTTACCAGCTTCAGTTGGCCCCTGTTTTGAATTGGGAGTTGTCCTCTCTTAGAGGGCCAATTTTCATATAAATTACAGCGTAATGTAGCCTCTTGACCTATAATTTCTCTCAGGCTATTGCGGCTACATATACGAATCGCAACTATGTCATGCAACATATATAACTTCATGTTGCCTGAGTTAGGAACACATGCTATCAGTGTTTATCTCGTGACTGAGGGGTGACCCCTAAGGGCAATGACGTCATACATATGAGCCTTGTGATTGGTCAATCACTTTGGAAGACCCGTTTGCTCCCAGAAAGCTAGCGTGGCAGTGCTGGTGTGTGCTGACCGCAGTTATTACATACCATAGTAGGATGGTCGGGATGTTTTCCCTCAAATCAGAGTGAGCAGTATCCAATCACAGACGACTATGGATGTTTGTAAACAACTGGACTCAGCTTATCGGCTGCAGCAGTGTCCCACTCCTATTATTATAGGTCATCCAGCTGATGTTGCCCACTCATTACATTCAGAACACTCTCATTGACTGATTGTCACTGACTACAGCTGACTCATATGTGTAGCGTCATTGCCCTTAGGGGTCACCCCTCAGTCATGAGATAAACACTGATAGCATGTGTTCCTAACTCAGGCAACATGAAGTTATATATATGTTGCATGACATAGTTGCGATTCGTATATGTAACCGCAATAGCCTGAGAGAAATTACAGGTCAAGAGGCTACATTACACTGTAATTTATATGAAAATTGGCCCTCTAAGAGAGGATAACTCCCAATTCAAAACAGGGGCCAACTGAAGCTGGTAACTCGTCATGCTGCCACTGCCAATGCTGTGAGTGAGCTACAGTGAGTTCACTCTTCCTGTTTCAGAAAACGCTGCGAGACAGTCTAGCTGCGCCCGAGTTCCTCATGACTGATTTTGCCAAGTTTGGACGACCGGAGGTGTGCCACATTGCCTTCCAGGCGTTGCATAGATACAGGAAACAGCACGGCAGGCTGCCCAAGCCTTGGTGCAGGGTCAGTAGTAGGATTTACTCTATCACCTGCCCTTCCCTACATGAGGAACTGCGTCCTCAGCCTAGCTCCTCGCATCACAGGCTGACGCTAAGGAGCTGCTAGACATGACCAAATCCCTCAATGAGCAGTCTCCAGCCAAGGCAGAGATAGACGACGACGTGGTGACTAAGCTGGCGTACGTCGCCGCCGGCGATGTCTGCCCCATGCAGGCTGTAATCGGTGGCATCACTGCCCAGGAGGTGATGAAAGCTTGTAGTGGCAAGTTTACACCCATACAGCAGCACCTTCACTTTGACGCTCTTGAGTGCCTGCCCTCCGACGACCTTGACGAGGGTCAGGTCAAGCTGGTGAGTGGCATGCAAGCTCTCCCCTCCCCTCGTACTCGGTATCTCTCTCTCTACTACTATCTACTCTCACTGACAGACAAACAGCCGATACGACGGCCAGGTCTCCGTGTTTGGCTCACAGTTTCAGGAGAAGCTCGCCAAACTTAAGTACTTTCTGGTGAGTTACCAAATTCATAGAGCCTATATCTTTTCTCAGTGGTTTGTCTCAACGTACACTTAGCTACTGGAGTTATCCTCTCTTTACGCAGGTCGGTACAGGCGCGATCGGCTGTGAGATGCTGAAGAACTGGGCTATGATGGGTGTGGCCAGTGACAGCGCTGGTCAGGTGTTTGTCACTGATATGGACACTATAGAAAAATCAAACCTCAACAGGCAGTTCCTCTTCAGGCCTCATGACGTACAGGTTAGAATGTCATGTAATGCGTACCCTTTCCTCCCTCCCTCTACATCCTTCTCTCTCACTATTCCCCTTCCACAGTATCGTCCTCTCTCACTATTCCCCTTCCACAGTATCGTCCCCTCCCCTTCCCCCTCTCTCCTCTGTTCACTGCCTCTTCCCATCTATCCATCTCTCTGCACCATGTCTCCCTCTCCTGCCCAGTAATTGAAGATCCTCAGTTAAATATTATTTTCTGTTGGTCTAACAGAAGATGAAGTCAACCTGTGCAGCTGAGGCTGTGAAGAGAATGAATCCAGACATAAACATAATCCCGCAGCAGAACCGTGTTGGCCCCGAGACTGAGTCAATATACGACGATGACTTCTTCACCTCCCTGGACGGCGTAGCAAACGCTCTGGATAACGTCGAGGCCCGTAAGTATCGATGTGTGTCAGTGTAATTGATCAGTGCAACCAGCTTGCTGTCTGAGCCATGACTCTCTGGTGGGGCAGGTACTTACGTGGACAGGCGCTGCGTCTACTATAAGAAGTCACTGCTCGAGTCAGGTACGCTCGGCACCAAGGCTAACGTACAGGTAGTCATACCTCACCTGACGGAGAGCTACTCTTCCAGTCACGACCCACCCGAGAAGTCCATACCTTCGTGCACGCTGAAAAACTTCCCCAACGCTATAGAGCACACTCTGCAGTGGGCCCGCGACCAGTTTGAGGGCTATTTTGTCAACACATCCGAGAATGTGCACCAGTATATCCGCGACTCGCAGTTCGTCAGCCGCACCAAGAAGCTGCCTGGCAGCGAGCCGGTCAGTATCTCCCACCCACCCGCCGCCTGCGACAGTATAGTATCCCTGCTCTGTTCATTATCGCGCCAGAGCTGACTGTATTCTGTGTTTCAGCTCGAGACTATGGAGGCTCTGAAGAGGGCGCTGGTCACTGAGAAGGCTGAGTCATTCCAGCAGTGCGTACAATGGGCGAGGAACCTGTTCGAAGAAAACTACAGCAACACAATCCGACAGCTACTATTTAACTTCCCTTCGGATGCCACCACAAGCAGCGGTGCTCTGTTCTGGTCTGGCCCTAAAAGGTGCCCACACCCTCTTGTGTTTGACGGCAACAATACCGCACATCTGGACTTCATCGTCGCGGCTGCCAACCTCCGCGCTTTCATGTATGGGCTGAAGCAGAATCAGGACCGCGCTGCCATTGCCAAAATGGTGTCGGCCATGTCACCGCCGCCATTTGAACCAAAGGCAGGCATCAGAATCGATGTGACAGAGGCCGAGGCGTCATCACGTAACGACCTCTCTGTCGGTGCGTCTGTCTGTCTCTTACAATATGGCTGCCGTCACTGCTTGTTGTGTTTGTATAACCTCTGATATGTGCGCTCTTTAGACCAGGACCAGCTGTCCGTCATTATATCACAGCTGCCTCCTCCGGACAAGCTCTCAACCAGCACCATCAGGAAGAATGACTTTGAGAAGGACGACGACACAAACTTCCACATGGACTTCATCACCGCCTGCAGCAACCTGAGAGCAGACAACTACGGCATCGGCCCGGCAGACAAGCACAAGAGCAAACTGATTGCCGGTCGCATCATACCGGCCATAGCCACCACCACCGCTATGGTAGTGGGATTCGTCTCGCTCGAAATGTACAAGGTTAGCAGCACTCTGCCTTCCTCCAGCTTGACTAACCCGCTGTCGGTAGCCTGCTGTCGGCAGCCCGCTGTCGGTATTGTCTATTTTTGTTCCGTTTGTCGTTGCAGCTGGTGCAGGGTCATAAGGACCTGGATCTCTACAAGAACGGCTTTGTGAACTTGGCGCTGCCATTCTTTGGATTCTCGTCACCCATAGCGCCGCCCACAAACAAATATTACGAGAACGAGTTCTCGCTGTGGGACCGGTTTGAGATTGACTCATCCAAGGGCAAGTCTGGCGAGATGACACTGCAGGAGCTGCTTGACTACTTCCAGGTTTGTCACCATTCAGCCCTGCTCTCATCCCACGGTCCATTGTGTTGCTAAAGTAGAATTGCTGACATATCATTCATCTTTCACAGAATGAACTGCGGTTGGAGATCACTATGCTCTCGCAGGGAGTGGCCATGCTCTACTCTTTCTTCATGCCTAAGGCGAAGAGAGAAGAGAGGCTGAAGATGCCGTGAGTGTCCCACATTCTGTTCAGAGTAACGATCAGGCGATAGCTATAGTTTTTTGTTGTTGTCATAGTAACCAAGATTGGCTGAATGCAGGAGTAGATATTTTCATATGGTGGTAGTGTGAGAAATACAATTCGGGTTTCTTTACCTGCATGTGATTGGGACAGCACCAAAGTATAGTGTAAGGAGTGGGCAGTTTTACCTTTGCGGGGGAGGGGCTATGTATCCGATAGGGATGTTACTACTCAGCCTGTGCACTCCTAGTATCCGCGCTTATCCACACTCTCCTTATTTACAGCCTTAGCAAAATAGTGTTACAAGTGACCAAGAAGCAATCTTTCCCGGCTCATGTTCGCTCTCTCGTGCTGGAGATATGCTGCAATGACAGCGACGGTGAAGACGTGGAAGTCCCGTACATAAAATATGACTTGCCGAAGAATAACTAGGACTATGCCTATTCTGTGCCGCACTAGTCATATACGTCGTTCAACTGTAGCCAATTCAAGTCTTATCGCTGCTATCACTCCGTTATCTTCATCGTATTATCTGCATCGTATTATTTCTGGTTAGCATAAGTAATAAATGTCTTTATTCTCAATGTAAACAATACTTACTCACATAGTCTCAGATTAACAAGTTACCTAGAATTGTACTTGGTGAATATTGCTCGTATATAATTGTAAACGAAGTCTCTATAACCGAATCTCATCTAAAGTCACATGGAAACACTGTACAAAAACCATGGCCATAAATACTGCACGGGGGAGTTATGTACACAAAAAGACAAAGATTGTTCAATTTGGTATAGAATACGTCAATCTCATGCTGCTTGAATCATCCTATATATGTCTGGCAGTTGCTGCAAGAATTGCAAGTATAAATGATAACAAATTCTTTCATCTGAGTGTTAAAAATAGTGTTGAGAGGGCGCCGGTTCAGAGCGATCGGTCCATCTCTTGGTGGTCATCCGGTTCGCTTACCGGAGGCGTAGGCGGCTGATAGCCATCTGATCGCTTGTGTTCATTTGGATACGCAGGTGGTTGTGTGGTCGGCTTATAGCTGACATGACTGCTGTCGCCGCTCATCAGCGGTCGCTGCTCAGGCTGTTCTATAGCCTCCATCTCCTTATCCAGCACTACAGGCACTCCCTTCTCAATATTAGAACCTCTGCTTTCCTGTTTGGCCTTGCGACGTTTGATGACAATGACGATGACAATAATAATAATGAGAATAATTACAATCACGATCACTATGGGGATCACTATGGGGAACGAAGTCTCCTCTTCTCCTGTTTCAGTTCTATCAACTCTCTTGTTATCAACGATTTCCGGTTCAATAGCCTCGAGGCACGGGCCAAGGGGAGCGAATTCCACTTTGTTGATGACGTAACTCTTCAGTGCTTCTGTGAACGATGGCGCTAGCTTCCCGTCGTTAAAGACTCTTGATTTAAGAGCCTCAATTGCGTCCACGGGACACTCATTGCCACGAGCACCGAGTGTGTCTGCGTTCTGGACACTGAATGAGACAACTATTGAGCCCTTCTTCACGCCAGCCAGGCTCACCTTGGATCCTGGGAACACCTTGTTGAGGTGTTTGTACAGCTGAACCTGCTTTTGAAGTGAGTTTGTGAACTGAGAGAAGCTTCCCTCGATGGTCAGCGTAAACTGATGACTGGGATCCTGGTATTGCTGCACCACCGTCGCCTCGATGGTCACTTCCTTCTCATTGCCAACCGAGTCTGTAACCACCAGACTGAACTGAGCAGGTGATTGCAGGTTGTCCCATGTCAGTGCCTGGATGGTCTGAGTAGCTTCGTCCAGACACAGCATTCCCATACAGTTGGGCTGACCGTCTGCCAATAGCTGCACTTGCAGATTTCTTATGCCGCCATCCTCCTGTCAACAGTATCACACATGGGGTTGTACGACAACTGACGTCTGGTATCACACTCACACACTGCTATCTTACCCTGTCTATAAACAGGCCCTCAGGCAGCTGCATCTCGTACAGTTGTCCTTTCGTCACAGATATGCTCTCAACTTTCATTGCGTCTTTGGTGTTGAGTACTGGGGGGTTGTCTTCACATGGACTCATCGGTTTGATCTTGTCTAGAGAGGCGATTTCCAGGAAGCCTGACGCGTCCTGTCCCACCATGATTATCGGCTTATTCACTGCTCTCCTCAAACGGCCCTCAATATCTCTGCAATGAGACGTGCCGATGAGTACGGTGAATTCAGAGTTCTGAACATACAAACATTATCCACTTACTTGTGCTGCTGAGACGGACAGGAATTGAGTCTACCACGGTTGTCCCCAAACTTTGCCATCACTCCATCACTGCTGATGGCGTATTCCATCAAGACAAAGTTATCGAAGTCCAGGTATTTGGAGAGAGTGAGGGAGAGGTAGAGACTGCCTGCTCCACGAGTCAGGCTTGGAGTTGGTTTGATGCTGACGCTATACGCCTGGGTGGATAGACACAACGTCTGCTGCAATGCTGGCTGCCAATGCTGAAAATCAGGACTGTAGGGTGAGAAATACCTCGGTGACAAGGTCATCGGCACTCGGCTGCACGTCGACTTCGAGTCTGAGAATGGCACTGGCTCCAGACATGTCAGTCGCTCTCAATGCCATCTTCTTACGTTGCTTTTCCAACTGGCGTGAAGGGATTCCGGTCACCTCATAGCCGCCATTGGATAGTTTGTACACAAACCAGGGCTCGAGCCTCATCAACTCGTTGCCACTCATCAAATCCTCAAGTGTATAAGTCAATGTTTCTCCCTCCTGCATCAAAGAGTTTCATTTGTAGACTAATTGTCGAGGATTGTTGACAGATGGGATTCCATACAATCAGGAGCTGGCGTGCGAGTACTTACTGGATCAGTGAACAGCCCATCTGGCACAGTCCATCGGAATAGCTGATCAACTCTAGCAGTTAGAACTGCTGGGGTCAGCGCTACGTTAACCTCTGGTTTCCCATTCACCTGCTCCTGCAACAGCAATGAACAACAATAACAACTGACAACTGATTTAATGTGACACTTTCAAATCCATCAATGGGGCGAATGGCAACGGCTGTGTCGCATCTCTGGCACCAATACAAGTTTCATCATCAACAAATGAGAAAATTATCGGTGAGGCAGAAGAAAGTTATAAAAGATATTTCGAGTTGATAAATCGCGAACATGTTTGGCGATGCGCAATCTCTTGGTGCCAGCTGCCAATTTGTGTCAGCAGAGCTGAGATCTTGGCGTTGATAATCCTGCGTATAAACCTACCATCCGCGTCTGCTTATTAAAAAAATTGAACAATGGAGAACTGGCCGAGTGTCATTAACGTGGAGATGCAAACAAATAAAACTGTGGATTGGAAGCAGTAAACATTGCAGTTTAGCATGCATCCGTGTCCCTTATCAAACCGCGAAACACAATGAAACAACTTGACACGAGATGAGCTCCACTTCAGTTTTACATAGTAAATGCAGGAGGCTGTAGGAGAGGGAGAGAGAACAGTAGGAGAGGGAGAGAGAACAGTAGGAGAGGTGGAGCGAACGGTAGGAGAGGCGGAGAGAGTGGTAGGAGAGGGAGAGGGAGGTGTAGGAGAGGTGGAGAGAGGGGGAGGAGAGGAGGAGGGAGGGGGTGGGGGGGGAGAGGGTGGGGGGGGGG
>ERZ1740065.1631-NODE-1631-length-13596-cov-12.030869_pt1 | contig 13596 bp, 9 predicted proteins | sample MGYA00581738_ERZ1740065 | MGnify/ENA primary metagenome ERZ1740065 (study PRJEB43018, sample SAMN04849749) | marine metagenome | isolation source: floating plastic debris | place: Pacific Ocean | collected 2008-09-01 | study: EMG produced TPA metagenomics... | reverse complement strand
CCCTCCTCTCTCTTTTTTTTTTTTTTTCTCTCTCCCCTTTTTTTTTTTTTTTTATACTCTCTCCTTTTTTTTCTTTTCTTTTTCTCTTTTCTTCGCTTTTTCTTTCTTCCCCTCTCTCCTTCGCTCTCTCTCCCTTGCCCCTCTCTCCTTCACTGTCTCTCCCTCCCCCTCTCTCCTTCGCTGTCTCTCCCTTGCCTTCTCTCCATTGCCCCTCTTCTTTGCTGTCCCTCTACACATTCGATAATACACATTGTAAACTCAGTTGCCAGCTGGACTGCGCGTCACTTCTACAATATCTATCTCTACTATAGCCCTGATGCACATCCTTTTTTGATGTTGTTGAAACATCTTTTCAGTTATTTCGTACTATGGATTAGTCGCAAAACCACCTGTATGAGAAAAAAACCATCGAATCAAATCACCAATGATTTTTATAATTTCAAGGCGCATGAAAATCTGGTTCTCGTCGTTGAACTTTTTGCCATACAGTTCACATATGTTCAGATTATCACATACTTAGTGTACGCCAGCTTGATTCCTCCATTAGCTTGTTCAGCCCATCCTGACATACTGTGTAGAATCGCCTAGCTCTACTCCATAGAGTTATCCTCTCTTACTTCACTATAGTTTATTGAGAGGCGGAGCCTGCTAGCATATATTCGTTAGTATATGAGCACCAGCAGCCACTTGATTTCCGGTCTAGTTGTGATACAGCCCTGCTCATTGATGTTTTAGAATACGTTTACCGATGCACTGTATGTGTTACCACGACCCAGCAGTAAAGCATGTCACTCAGCCCTATAGTACATGCCGTGTGTTACAGCGGCTGCCGTCATTCTGTCCAAGTTCCCAGGCGATCAGCTGAACTGCGGTGTCAGAGAGCTGTGCAGTTATCAACTACAGCCACTCCAGCAGGTAGGAGTTGTCTTTCCCTGCAGCCATAGCTGACTCATTGCTGAGATTGATGATTATTTGCTGTTTTCTGCCCTGAAGCTGGTGGCAAGTAGTGATACCCCTAGTAAGATCAAACGGGCCACCCACTCTGACCCGGGATTCTGGCTGGACAGGCTCACGTCCGTTGTTCGGTATGGTATACCTGCCATCGACAACGGCTACCACCCGTGTTACCAGGTGATAGCGGACCTGTGGTCAACTCTCAGCAATGTTTGTCAAAAATACCAGCGAGACGTGAAGACTATAGAGAAGTGCTGTCGGTATGCTTTATCCATTCATTATATTTGCCTGTATTCTGACATCTGTGCTCTAACTTCTGCACTTTGACATCTGCGTTCTAACGTCTGCGTTCTGACTTCTGCACTTTGACATCTGCGTTCTAACGTCTGCGTTCTGACTTCTGCACTCTGACACTCTGCACTATGACGTCTGCACTATTACATCTGTTCCTCGCCGTCTGCCACGCAGTTGTATCAGATTCGCAATCAGAAACCTCGGAGACAGTTTTAAGCCGCTGCTGCAGCCACTGGTGACACTGATGGTGCAGTTGTATGTAACCAACCATCACTCCTGCTACCTCTACCTCGGCTCCATCCTCGTCGACATGTTCTGTAAGAAAGCCGACTGTATACAAGGTCTGCTCGACATTATCAATGTCTGGTCTCACCTCTCACAGAATATTCCGGACTCTCTAATAAAACTTATGACCTCAGGTCTTCTTGAAATGACAATGGCGCTGGCCCAGCCAACCTTTGAGATCCTGTCTAAGCCTGACGGTCTGGTGAACCACCCGGACACGGTGGACGACTTCTTCCGACTCATCATCAGATTCCTGCAGAGAGGTAAGTGTCGAGATAGGGTCTGACAGGTACAGATTCCTGCAGAGGGGTGAGTGTCGAGATAGGGTCTGACAGGTACAGATTCCTGCAGAGGGGTGAGTGTCGAGATAGGGTCTGACAGCTCCGGCCGGAGTTGTATAGGGAGCAGGGATGGATTCGATACCGATGTTTGATATTCGTGATCTCGATATGAGAGAGTTTACGTATTGTAACATCGACTTTATCGTATTCTATCAGATGGAGCATCAATACATAAATATACTTTCGAATAATCCCACTATTTGGGCTAGAAAAAGTTATTTGAGGTGAATCAAGACTAGTGACTGGCTCTATAATACATAGAAGAACTTATTGTCTCAGAAAAATTGTCTTTGATTCTGATTTCGTAGTTTGTATAGTTCCCTGGTCACTGTGAGTAGTTCGAGAAGACAACTCCGAAAATAGATGAATATCAATATCAAGCATGGCACTGCGAGTCCAGTAACCTCACTCTGTATGCATAGTATCTCTCCTCTGTCGCACCACTCGACTGCACTGTAGCCTTCAGCCTTATTCATGACATCTATCATCAGCACTGATGTACATGGCTGATACCCGTATCTATGGCTGATACCCGTGTCTATGGCTAATGTTTCTGCTGTTGTTGTTGTGCCGTAGCGATGAGTCACTATACTCGTTGTTTGTGTCCTTCAGATCGTATGTCTCTGCTATCTTCTCCTATCGCTCTGTCGCTGGTCAAGTGTGGCATTGCAGCGGCAGTCCTACAGCACAGGGAGGCCAACGCCAGCGTTATGAGGTTTCTCGTCGAGTTCCTGAATATATCAGCGTCAGAAGTGGTGAGTTAAATGCTGCTTCCGATTGGACAGTGAGGCGTGACCTTGCTCTAATTGGATGGTGAGACGTGACTTTATTCTTACCCACCTCTATGTGACGTGACACAGAGAGATGAGCCAGTCAGTTACAATAAACTATCTTGTCTCATTCCGTGATGATTTATCGCTCGAGAGGCGTTTAGAATTCAATATCTTACTCGTTACGCTGGTAGTATGAGAGAGATTTCCAGCTCTGTTGTATCCGCTGTGACAATCCGAGTTACCACTGCAGGACATTAAGATGAGGCAGCAGCGGCAGCAGGTGAAGGAGTTATTGGAGATGGAGGGTCAGCAGCTCACAGATACTCTTATGCAGTGCTGCATATCAGCTTTACCCGCTATGATGATGGTAGGTTTCTGCTGGCACGTGTCTGGCAGGTGCTCCCTGAGTCCTCAGTCAACTGCCCAAATGATATTGCATGATAGTTATACTGTTGATAAGGCAGCCAGAGTAAACAGCTTCTAGCATCAGTCCGTCTTACTCGTTCTAACTGCCACTGTGGGGGGAAGTGTGTGCGGCGCCACCTGGTGGTGTGGATATCCTATCGCTTTTAGCTTGGCGTCTCTACTCCTACAGGGTGACGTAGCAGATGTACTGATGGCTCTACTCGATTTCGACAAGGTCACCACACAGCGGTGGTTGGAGGCTAGTCTACAGAAGCTGCCGACTCACAGCACCGGGGGCGCTGTCACTGCAACGCAACAACAGCTTGTCGAATTCCACTGCGATGTCTCAAAGTGAGTCTCCACTCTTCTAACAGCCCCATTTGTTTTATTTTAGCTTTTGTAATATTTTCTGATGTGGTTTTAGAGCTACTGATGCAAGAGATATAGTGCCACTCCTCAAAGACTTTCTGCTGCTGTTCAGGTGAACTATGACCCCACACGATAGTCGTACACATCAATACAGCTCACCATGGCAACCGAGTCAGTTTGAGTATTTTATTGACAGCAACTTTTTGAAAAAGATCAAAAATAAATGCTGAAGCTCTGCTCATGAAATCATTGCTGTGGCTCTAGCATTGTTGTCATGACTCTGTTTGGCTGTTATGGTCACTGCATTATCAGCCAACTGCCTCCAACATAACTGCCTGTGACGATGCCGATAAAGAGTGAACACACAACGTAATCGTATGAGCAGCTAACCCTGTTAGATGTGAGTCAGTTGAGAAGCAGCAGTGGTTGCTATTGGTTACCAATGGACGGCAAGTGATTGCGGGATAACTTATGATGATTAAGATGTTTCATAGTAGTTTCTTAGTTGACAGCTTAGATCTCTCCTGTATATTATTGTTTATGCTACTGTTGTTGCTGTAGGGTTCTTTAGACCTTCTGTGGTAGTTTGAGCAAATTAGGAGTTGTCTCATCTTATCAATCCCGGACGTCCACGATGAGAGGCGCCTCATACTGGCTGTGCCTTATGCCAAAACTGAAATTCGGGGCGGCTCTCTTAGTAATGTAAACCTGAAAATAATTTCAATGTAATTTTATCTCTCGGTTCGTGCTGCTGCTGACATGATAAGACACAGAATACTGATAGAAGGCAGCACGGTTGCCATCCCTGTTTTCATTAGTTGAGATAAACTCACCCTCTCAGGAGAGTGAGCTCCCGGCCCTGGCTTCTGTGTCGTGTCGCCAGGCATCAAGTTCCTGCTCGTCATACTATAGAGTGGTGACTTATCCTTGTACAAGCTCGGCTGTGTAGCGTTGTACGTGCCCGGCCCAGGTGTCTGTAGGGTAAAACCGCTCTATACGTACACCGCTCTATACGTACACCAGTCTCAGTTAGGCAACTATAATAGCCAATTCATTGACGCCGTAATTCATGGGTGGAAAAACAAACAACCAGTTCCTTTTGTTGTACCTCGGCAGCATAAAACAAATACCCACTCCATTGAACACATTTATGTTCATTTGGTATAGAAATCACCTCCACTGCCTCTGTGTACACGCGAGCAGTATCCAATTCTAAACGCAGTCTGGCCTACCGATTGTATCACATGGGATCTTGTTGCTACCAACATACACATACTTACAGTCTATTGAAACTGATATAACCTTGCTGTAGTCTCATATATATTATTAACGATTTAGATGTTTATGTCCATCATTGCTGTGGATGTCACTGTGCCGTGACTAACTCGTTGTCACTATCGGTTGGCCATTGATTGATGTTAATGATTAATTTCCTATGTAGCTATGATTACAGCTCAAGGCTAAGTAAGTACCAAAGAAAGAAATCGATGCTCGTCTTTGATTCAGTTACTGGTTTGACTTGTCCGACATGATTGATAGACTATCTCCCACCTTTTTCAGGTCTTCATGAAAGCTGCCAATTTTGCTCCTAGCAGTTAGGGAATAGATAGGAGCCTGGGGCTTTCCGCTTTGTTTAGTGTAGCCAATCATGCCTGAGAGAATATCATGAACCACGTTAGCTTCTTTTGAGATTGTAGGTTGTCCGTATCAGTTTTCCAACATACCTGGTAGGCTGTAGATATTGGGTGCAGGGGTGTTGTCGGACTTTCTGTGCCTGTGCCGAGTGCCGAAGCTGTATGAAGGGGGTTTGTAATAGCCTGTAGGTCCCGTAGCCTCAGGTTTGTAGGTACCTGGCCCTGGAGTTTTGAAACTACAACAGCCAGCGGCTCATTTTAAGTTTAGGCCTGAGCTTATGTCGAGGTAGCTGATTAGCAGAAAGTGGCAGCGGATACCCTGATTAAATATGTTTGTTTGATTGCTAGGGCAGCAGCTGAATTCTTTTGTTCAAGTGAATAGATTTCATACGGTAAGCTGACTTGGACAAACAATTGACATGACTGATCATAACCATTTTAAGGTTTAATAGAGCTGTAACCAGATACTGTGTAGCTTCTGTTTCAGCCATGGGAGAAACTGTGTTTCCTTGAATTTATAGGGAAGTCTCATATCCTCATGTGAAGGAGCCAATGCAACTGCGCCTCAGTTTCAGTTGAGATTTCATACCGATATTAATTAATGAACTTGGTGGCACAGCATAAGATATTTAAGCTCATGATAACTGACTCGCTGTCTGGATTGTAGATTTTCTGCTTAGAAGTGATCAAACTCGATGCCAGTACTGGTATACCTTAGCATCTCTTACATGTTAACCGATGGTTTTAACATTGATTTTTCCATTTTCACTGGATATGAGTTACCTTGTGAGTTCTTTCCTTCGACCATACACCGAGTAATGAGGGGTCCCATCCATTCCATCCTTAAATACTTTTGAGTGCGGTAAATAGGCAGGTCCTGGACTGCAATCATTCACTAGCTTGCCATGTCGAATTCCAAATGGATAAGCTGGCCCTTTGCCATGCACACTCCTGGGATCGTGGCGTGGTTGGCCAACTAGTCCAGGTAGAGCATAGCAAGGACCTGGGCTGCCATACATGGCAGCTATTGGCCCGCGTGGCTTCGTGTAATTGTAGACCATGCCTGCACTAAAGAAGAAAAACTAGTCAATTAACAGCGCAAGTACAGGATTCATTATTTTTGCGTTGAAAGTGGTCTATAGAGCATGCAAAGTCATATCGAGTGATGTCATTCACCTCTCTGCTTGTGAAGTCTCCCCTCAGTAGGAAATCTTCGTTCTCGTCAACGTCTTTCTGGTGACTCCTGCACGAGGCTCACTTGAAGTGACGGGACGGAGATTATCGCCTGTTCAGTCAAGTGCACGTCGGTTACCAGGGCACGTGACAATAAATCTAGCGATTCCAGTACCGAATATTTCATTCAAAACAGGAAGTTGTAAAAAATCCCAAGCGTACGAAACTTCAATCGGTAGATGCTGTTGAACTGAGAACAGACGGTAGCTACTGGATAACTGGATGAGACATCAGATTCTGTTCACATACGGCTTATTTTACCCTTGCGTCCATTTTGAGCCTGAGTAATTTTGCCGTAAGTTCTGGTTTGCATGATAAATCGCACTTACTGCTAAGCCATGTCGCGAGGCCAAAAAGCTGGAGAGCCTCGTAAGGTGGTAGGTTTTTATTAAAAGTTATATTTAAACTACTACTCTTTCGTCTCCGCCGTAGCATCACCACTGGCATTCCAATTCGTTTGTTAGAGCACAGAGATATTTTCTCTCACATACGGGGCTCTAGTGACCCAGCTTATTCAAGACTACGAAGATGAGGTTGAGGTCAACAAGCAGTTGGAAAAGATGTAAGTCCTCTGTGAACAGCAATTATCATTAGCATGTATTTATCCATCAAGTCTTACTTTGCCAACGTTTCAACCACATTTCAGGGGCTACAACATAGGGCAGAGACTAATAGAAGACTTTTTGGCCAGGTCAAATTCGGGTTTGTTGCACAAGAATTCCTATTTCATGTACTATACTGTTTGCACTATGGCACTCTTGTATGACCAGTTCAATATCATGGAGATCAATCTGATAGTAGATATTATCTTGTTAAATCTAGGGAGATGTACAGATTTTCGAGAGACTGCTGAGACTATTGCCAAGTCTGGGTTTAGGATGTTCCTGAATGTTGTCCCCGCCATAACCAACTGGAGCCCGTCAGGCGACGCGTTCTCACTCATCCTTGACCCCAACCCTCTCACAGACTTCGTTGAATTACCAGAAGACAAACAAAAGCTTAATTATTCCAACATACTGTGTGGCGTGATCAGAGGCGCACTGGAAATGGTACTTTATTACCACGTCAATTATTACCTGTACCTTGTCACATGTCACATGTCACATACCCGGATTTAGTAGAGCTGCTACCACCCATAGCTTGATTTCATCAGAGATCATCATGGTCGATGATCTCTGATTCCATCATCATCTTCACTGCGTCGATATCGTACTGTCATGGAGCGATATGAACCAGCTGCCACAGAAGTGCTGGCCTGATCAGTGGTAAAACGAGAGTCCAGCCATCGTAATGCTGACCTTCCTCTTCACTCCAGTCAAGTGACAATGAACCCATTGGGACGCAGCGCCAGGAAGAGATGTACTGTAAACCCAAATATTTTACCGACCTCACAATAATAGCAACTCGAAGAAAACTATTAAAGTCGAACCCTATTTTTTGATAGATCTCTGTTATATACAACCTTGAAGGAAATCGCTAAAAGTTCTAGGCATTATTATTAAAAATACTGCTGATTTGGGCAAAATGCTATAATATTTTGTCCACTAAAATATTTGGGTTTACAAGGGATAAATCCTCTAATAAATCCTCCCATGTCTTTACAACTTGTGGTTTCAAATGTTTCAAGAGAAACTGAAAATGCTAAAAGTCGAGGAATAAATAGATTTCCTGTAGAAGCGAGGATAAATTCAATTCGCTCACTTATCTAACTGCTGTTTGCAGGTTCAGCTCGAAGTACAGACTTGGTTTGTTTCGGATCAGCTGAAAGGAGACAACTCCACAGAAATGAGAGTTAAGTTCATCAGGAAGCTCGAATACGCTGTTCCAGCTGGGGAGGATTGATGCTAACGTATCCAAGCTTTCACATTCAGGATATTACCTCATCAATGTAACATAGTTCACTTTCATCAAGACTTTAATTCATTTCCATCAACTATTCCATCGGTCAATGATTCATTGATGAAAGAAATAATTCTCTAATCGCGATGTGCCAACCCTGAGGTTTGTCATGGGAGGGTAGATTGAGATCATTGACGTAGCAGTGACATAAACAAAGGCTGTCAAGGTCAGACCCTCGCCACAAAACTAACTAGAACTCAGGCTAGAGGCTTACAGCTGCATTCACTGTAAAAATTTCTGTAGAGCGCTCGGCGTGTCGTACGCCGGCGCTCTATATATAAGTATAAATCCATGAGTTCACATTGCAGATAACCGTCTGGAAATGGGTCACAGCCATGCTGTCACATAAGTCAGTCTGGAGAGGAGAGGTGATTGTCTCCCCATGAATCAATCGCGGCGGTGTGCTGGGCTGTGATTGAGAAGCCTGTGTGTACAGTAGTGTTGAGTAGTGGAGTGTAGGTAGAGTGAGCACTAGGTCCAGAGTTTGTGGCGGTGGAGGTTTCGACTGAGCACTGATCTGACATCACTAACGAATCTTAGCGCGTCCAGCATTGGCAGCAAGTTGAGCAAAGCCACATCTGATGAGTCGCTGAACCATGACTTTATAGGTATGGCATTGTCTGTGGGAGAGGAAACGTGGTGAGCGGACGCAGTCCATGGTAGGGAGCAGATGTACGACAGATTGGCCAACTTACCAGGATATGTTCTGTAAGCACCGGGAGAATTGTCTAATATGAATATACTGGACAGGTCTGGGTTGATGGACCGCAGGTCTTTGGTATAGCTGCCACACTCCAGCTGACAGTGCTGTTATAATACAACAATGATAGTGTATATATATATATATATATATATATATAATAACAAGAGGGGATAAATCCAAACACTAGGAACTTCATGCACTTAGACCAGCTTCCCAAATCAGTGCATGGCGTATCACAGCATTTCTGTGAAGGTTGCAGATATAAGCCTTGTCTCCATATAGCATCGCATGATCGCAATGAGTGCACTAAACGACCTCACATGTATGATCCCAAAAAAGAGAAGTTGTAGAAATGGGGCCAATCAGCATATGCTGAGCCAATCAGTCCGAAGCCATGGCACGTTGCTTGCAATGCTATATAGAAATCAAGCTAAAGAAGTACAAGTAATACCGAAGAGTAAAGGGTGAGGACAGTGGCGTATTGCGTCATAGGAAGGGTCATCAAAGCGCGTAATTATCTACAGCAGTTAGAAGTTATACAGCGGGTTGGAAGGAGTAGAAGGAGTAGCTGACTCGGTATCAGTGAAGGCTGACCTGTCTATAATATCGGCGCCTGAGCAGACCTCTGCTGGCGTCCAGCTTGTCAGCGACGGCAGCACCGTATATCTCCATACTCGCAGTGAATATCACCAGGTCATACCATTGGCTGACAACTTCCAGGAAATAGTCTACATGTGGCCTTTTGTGTACAAAGAATCTCACTGGATGTCGGTCTATGGTGATCTGTAATTTACACACATGTCACAACGTAAGTCACTGGGTGAGTCACAGGGTAAGTCACTGGGTTAGTCACAGGGTAAGTCACTGGGTTAGTCGCAGGGTAAGTCACAGGGTAAGTGCGGGTGCAGTGGCAGTGTTGATATAGACAGATTACAATGTTACTCCGCTAATAATGACAGCTCCAACATCACCACATTCACCACTAATACCAGACCAGCAAATCCTTTGCTGTTTTAAAAAAAAGGAGTTGTGTTCTCTATATACCATCCCCCCCATTTCAACGAGAAAACCTGTCATCTTAGAATTACAACAGCCTTTGGAGAGAATAATCTAGGGTAGGCCAATCAAGGGGGAGATAACTGAATAGATTCCCACCTTGGTAAAGAGGGCATATGTGATATTTGCTATACATGAATGAAGTCATATTTTTTCTACATTTAAAAGCAGACTGAAACACTTCGAATGAGTTATTTTTAGGTCGAACTCTGCCAATATTGGATTGGTACTCGTGGGTGAATGAAACTAATGCCATAGCGTCGGCCATGAAGGGATTTATGATTACTTCCCAGAGCAGAGGGACTAGAGCCAACCAAACACAGCAAGCAGACGTCGATCAGGCAGTCGGCAGTCTTCCTAATGTAACTCGGACAGCATGTGTTGAGAGAGATCATCGCCATTGGCAGTGCACTCGGTGTAGAGAAGTTTTCACATCAAGCTCTCAGTCTGACACTAAGTGTTTGTTTACTACCAGCTGTATGAACTAGTCAACTAAGGAAAGGATTATCCCTCGAAATGATACATCTAGTGACGATTATCACGTATCGCTACGTGTTATATTACTACTACTACGCGGTACACATCCACCAGATTACTGACGGACCTGATTGGCCAGCGAGGTCTGACAGTGTTGTGAATATATTTCACTGCAACCATTCATAAACACCATAATCCAATAAAGTAGCTCACAGCGGAGTACAGACTTACTATCAACTATCGCCTTCAGTTGCATGAGTTGGAAGCTTACGAAGGGAGAACTACAGAGAGCTAACTTCACTTCAAACAGCATCAAACAAGAATATGGTAACTGCCAGTTGCCAGTTACAGGTATAGGATGATTGTGGATTAGATTTCCCCCTATGGCAGTACTAACGATCCTGGACCTCTCTCAGTATCATTAATTCTTCTTGTAGTCCATTCCTTGAACATACGTCAGACATTGAGAGGGTCAGAAGAGGCCAATCATGTGCGCTCTTAGATCTGTCACAGTTTGTGACCTGGTGAGTATTCCATGACCTCATGAGTATCCCGTGATCTCATGAGTATCCCATGGCCTCATGGTGTACATTCCAGAAATGGAGCTCGTGGAAAATTTGTTGATACTAAAGATCACGAAATTAGTGACAAATCTAGGAGTGCAGATAACCTCATACCCGATTTTACACTACATCTTCCTGCACGTCCTATGTATTTACCCACATTTATCTCATTCTAAAAGGCTATTGGTCATTATTAAATTATTTGCACTAACGATTAAAGAACCCATCAATACGGTAGTACCATAATAGTAGCAATGACCCCAAACCCTGGCGTCTCCTGTAGCAACACCAGTTGTATCATAACTACAAGGCTACACTACGTAAACTTCAGTATTCTACGACAGGATGACTAAAACAGCGGTGGTTCTATGCATAGTGGAAACATACCTTCAGCACAAAGTCAGGAGGGGTGCCTGGCTTCACTGTCTGCCTCATAACACCGTCATGGTGAGAATGTATGAGCGTCTCATCAAGATCTAATACTAAAGTTTTCCTATTCACCACACCTGAGTTATAAAAATCAACATTTCATGCATGAAAATGTCAGAAATATGGTTGTTCAGTAGAAAAGAAAATGTCGTCATCATGACACATATGCCTACTTACCAATCCTATGCTGTGACAAAGGTGATAATGGTACCATTTCGTATCTCACAGTCTGGTGCTGTATGGCCTGAAAGATATAACAGAAGTAAACTTGTAAGAAAGTAGTGATCAACACGATTACGAGCTAACCGGTCTGTTGAACATTAGAATGAAAAGTAATTGCATCTTTATAAGTGGTATACTCAGTATACAGAGTATGATGTACTATGATGAACAAAGCATAATATGTTGGGAGGATGCAAAATGAAGTGCTAAAGCCGTTACTCGTGTACATATGATTGATAGATATTGTACATATTCGGAATACTTACTGCACGAATTTGCCTCCGAAAGCAGTAGCATAGAAAACTCCAAACTTTGCAAATCATTAGAAACACAGTCCTAAGACCCATAGTGAGAGTCTGATGAAGAAGCTGCGTAGATGTAAGGGATCTCACATACAAGATCACCATCAAACCTAGCACGACAGCGGGAACGTAGTGATTATTAGAAATTCCCAGCGACGAGATAGATGGTTCACCGATGACCACAACACGCGATAATTTATTGAAACAGAAGTCAAATGAAAACCTCCCTATTGATTATTGATTTGGCCACTTTATTTTTATGAACAACATTTTAAAATTTTCTAAATCGGTGAAGTATTATGTAAACTTCGGGTGATCCAGAAAACTTTACTTGGATCATTACGTACCTTAGTGCGGGATTATGATTCTGCGGAACAACAGTCGCAACAGTGATGAAATAAAACCTCATAATACTGTGCTGATGGTGATGGCCAAAAGTTCATTAGCTTGAAAAGCTTTTTACTAGCCAGTTCCCATACTCAGTCCTTCTTATGCCTCGTGATATGTCTTTATCTCTACTGACTGACAACGGCGTTGGTATGCCTGAATCACTCTTCTCATGGTTGCAGTTACATAGGGAGCAGACAACTCCAACTAAGTATCTCGTCAGTGTAGGCAAGGCTGACTAGACAGGAAAATAGTGGAAATAATGACGTATCAATCCTCCTTGGTATGAGTTAGCCAAATTTAGCAACTTTTAAATGGATGATGAAATCTAAATAGTAGAGTAGCTGCTGTCTCCAGTCATGTTTTGCTTATCAGCTCCACGACAAGAGCAGTGATCTTGCCAATCATGTGTTTTATTAGTGTAGTCCATCCATACACTGCACACATTGCTATGGTCCCAACTGACATGCACCATAGGCCTACTTGTTATGATTGATAGTTAATACTTCTTTAGGCTAGTCATTGGCAAAGACAACTCTTGTGTTGTCATCAAATCTAATCGTGGCATTTGCTTCAGTACTCATGTACTCAAGGGAAGGTTCCCTGAGTAACAGAAAGCAACAGCACCAATCATATACCACACATTGTTGATATTATCATCTCTCGTTATCATACTTTCAAGGCAATTCTGTAACATAGGTCAGGAAGTGAATGCCCAGCCCATATTATTACCTGTATTACCTGTGTTACCCGCATTACCCTACCAATGGCAACTGTTTGACAGCTCTACGCCTGGATCAGCCGTGCTGGAGCCAGCAGCTCAATAATACACTTCTATCATCATACAGTCTGGACTCACCTGCCACCACCTGCCACCACCTGCCACTACCTGCTCACTTCCTGATTACGTGATCTGAGTATCAACAGCCAGTGAGAGAAGCTACTTGACAAGGGGGCAAGAAACCTTTCCCTGTGTGATTAGATGCGTCTGCAGACGGAGATAGAAGCTATTAGATTTGTTAATAATAGTAATACTGAGTCAGATATCAGTCATTGCCTTTGATTAGTGATGTCATCACTCTCAGATAACAAGCAGATGAGTGCAAAATAACTGCAATCAACAGCAGATAATGAACTTCTGCACTGAAAGTTTCATTTCTAATACCTGTTTATGTTGTAGCCATGCATCATCCTATCTCTCCCTCTCCCTCTCCCTCTCTCACTCTCACTCACAACAAAAAAAAAAAAAAAAAAAAAAAAAAAAAAAAAA
>ERZ1740065.1630-NODE-1630-length-13598-cov-5.739866_pt1 | contig 13598 bp, 10 predicted proteins | sample MGYA00581738_ERZ1740065 | MGnify/ENA primary metagenome ERZ1740065 (study PRJEB43018, sample SAMN04849749) | marine metagenome | isolation source: floating plastic debris | place: Pacific Ocean | collected 2008-09-01 | study: EMG produced TPA metagenomics... | reverse complement strand
GTCCGCGGATCCACATCCGGGTTCAGAAACCCGTCGATCCGGCGTGCGAAATGCTCCGAATTCGAATAGGCGACGGTGCCGCCGAAGACGGCAAGCAGCGCCATGCCGACCAGGAGCAGCATCGGCGCACCGGCCACGAAATACATCACGCCCCAGGAAAACAGGATCAGACAGGCCTGACCGAAGTCCGGCTGCATGATCAGCATCGCGACAATGGCCAAGCACAGCGCAAAGGACCAGGTTCGCCCCGGCGGCCCGTTCAGATCCATCGAGGCCGCCATCATCCAGGCGCCCACAATGACGAAACCGGGTTTGAGAAACTCCGACGGCTGTATCGCGGCAAAGCCCAACCCGTACCAGCGCACGGCCCCCTTGCCGAAATCGGTTCCGAAAAACGGCAGCAGCGCCAACGCGACAAAGGCGGCAATGAACCCCAGCACCGCCAGGCGGCGCACCAGCACCGGCGACATCATCGACGTGATGATCATGGCCATCAGCGCAATCCCGCCAAAGGCCGCTTGCCGCTGTACATAGTGGAAAGGCTCAAACCCGTTCTTGGCGGCCAGCGGCGGCGAGGCCGCAAGCCCCAGCAACAGCCCCACGGCAAAGAGCATCAGGATGCAGGACATCGCCCATTTATCGATCGTCCGCCACCATTTGGGGACGATCGGCTCACCGTCACGAACCGGAACTGCGCCATAGACCATTTCTGTCATGGGGGCCTGCCTTGGATACTGTACTGCCTCGATACGCCCCTTTTCGGGGTCTGCTGCGCGAACATTAGCGCGATTTTACCCACAGCGCTAGCCTGAACCCTTGCCATTGCGCGGATTTCGCGCCAGTTGGCGGCCATGCAGGTCGATACGGCAATCATAGGCGCTGGCGCGGCCGGCATGATGTGCGCAGCACACGCAAAGGGGCGCATCCTGCTGATCGACCACGCCCGCGCGCCCGGCGAGAAAATCCGCATCTCCGGCGGCGGGCGGTGCAATTTCACCAATCTTCACACCGACGCGCAGGCCTTTCTGTCCGGCAATCCCCATTTCGCCAAATCCGCGCTGGCGCGCTACACGCAGTGGGATTTCATCGACCTGGTGGACCGGCACGGCATCGGCTGGCACGAAAAGACGCTGGGCCAGCTCTTCTGCGACACCTCCGCCAAGGAGATCATCGCCATGCTGCGCGGATTGATGCAGCAAAACGGGGTCGACCTGAGGCTGCAGACAACGGCGCAGGATTTCGCCAAAACCGCCCAGGGCTTCACGTTCACGCTGTGCCGGGATGGCATCAGCACCCCGGTCGAGGCAAGAACGCTGGTGATCAGCACCGGTGGCAAATCCATCCCCAAGATGGGCGCCACCGGCCTCGCCTATGACCTGGCCGCGCAGTTTGGCCTGCCCGTGACGGACACCCGCCCGGCGCTGGTGCCCTTCACCTTCGACAGAGAGCGCTTTTCACATCTTGCCGGTGTGGCCACACAGGCACGCGTCACCGCCGGCTCGCAGGGCTTTGACGAGGCACTGCTCTTCACCCATCGCGGCCTTTCCGGGCCGGCAGTCCTGCAGGCCTCGTCGTACTGGCGTGAAGGCGAGCAGATTTCCGTCAACCTGATCCCCGGCACCGATCTCCTGAGCACGCTGCAGAAACAACGCAGCTGCTCCGGGCGGCGCAATCTGACAACGGAACTGGCCACCCACCTGCCCGCCCGGCTCGTCGATCATCTGGCCATTGACATCGACCTGTCCGGCAATCTCGCGGATCAGTCCGACAAACGCCTGACCGACATCTGCAACAGGCTGACCGACTGGCGGCTGAAGCCAAACGGCACCGAAGGCTACCGCACGGCCGAGGTCACTCTGGGCGGCGTCGAGACAGATGCCCTCTCCGCCCGCTCGATGGAGGCAACTTCCGTACCGGGCCTCTTCTTCATCGGAGAGGCGGTCGATGTGACCGGCTGGCTGGGCGGGTACAACTTTCAATGGGCCTGGTCCTCGGCGATGGCCGCGGCACGCGCACTAGGCCCCTGAACCTTCATTGTTCCAAAAATATGCCCGCCGGAGGCCTTAGGCGTCCCGCGCACCGTTCAGAGATGCTTTTGCACCTCGGCCACGAAGTCATCTCCCCGCTGCTCGAAATTGTCATATTGGTCAAAGCTCGCCGCCCCTTGTGCGAGCAGAACAACAACGCCCGGCTCCGCATCGGCCACCGCGCGCGCAACGGCGGTTTCCATCTTTGTACAGACCTCCGATGCCATCGGCAGTTGCAGCGCAAAGGCCGCCGCTTCCCGCCCGATCACATAGGCCTTGCGCACCGAGGATACCGCGCCCAGCTCGGAAAGCCCCCCTTCCTTCTCCAAGCCGCCACAGATCCAGCGGATGTTCGCAAAGGCCGACAGGGCCTTGGCGGCCGCATCCACATTGGTGGCCTTACTGTCATTGACGAAACGGACTCCGTTCTTCTCCCCCACCAGCTGGCTGCGATGCGGCAAACCGCCGAAGCTGTGAAACCCCGCCTCGATGACCCTGGGGGCCAGCCCCAGCGCCCGGCAGACCGCATAGGCGGCGCAGGCATTCTGGTGATTATGCGCCCCCGGCAGGCCCGGCACGGCGCGCAGATCGATCGAGGCCGCCTGTTTACCCTTGCGATACTCCGACAAAAACCCTTTGCGTGCAAAGACTTGCCAGCCTGATCCGGTCAGCTTTGCCGACACCGATACGCGGATCACGCGGTCATCCGCGCGGCCTTCGCTCAATTGCCCGGCGAGATAGCGGCCTTCCGGCTCATCCACCCCGATCACGGCACGGTCCGGTCCGCCTTCGGCAAACAGCCGACGCTTGGCCGCGAAATATCCTCCCATCCCGCCGTGGCGGTCCAGATGATCGGGCGAGAGGTTGGTGAACACGGCCACATCGGGCGTCAGGCTGCGGGCCAGCTCGGTCTGATAGCTGGAGAGCTCCAGCACCACGACCTCGCCGTCATGCGGCGGCTCCAGATCCAGCACCCCGCGCCCGATGTTCCCGGCCAGCTGGCAGGGGCGCCCGGCCTGCGACAGAATATGGGAAATCAGAGCCGAGGTGGTGGATTTCCCGTTCGACCCGGTGACCGCGACAACCCGCGGCGCCACGTCGAACCTGTTCCACGCATGGGTTGCAAAGGATTGAAAGAAAAGACCAATATCATTGTCGACAGGTACCCCTGCGGCCAGCGCGGCCGCCACCACGGGGTTCGGCTCCGGATAAAGATGCGGAATGCCGGGGCTGACGATCAACCGGGCGATGGCCTCGAAATCCTTTGCGCTGCGCAGCGGTTGACAGGCGAAACCTTCCGCCTCCGCGCGCTCCTTGGCCGTTGGATTGTCGTCCCAGCAAACGGGCGTGGCACCACCTGCGGCGAGCGCCCGCGCCGCACTGAGACCCGAGCGGCCCAGCCCCAGCACGGCGACCTTGTGACCTTGCAAACCTCTGACTGGAATCACCGGGGCAGTCTCCTTTCACCTTCCCGCGACACTGCCGCCCGGAGCGCCCGGGGGCAAGGTGGTTAACGCATCGCGCGGAGGCTGCGCCGGACAATCGGGACGACTCGCTACCGAACGCCCGGGTTAACAGGGATTTCGGCACGCAAGGCCGCGTCGGTATCACGTCGGTATTTTGTCGGTATCGCGTCGGTGCGGCGGTCGGTTTCGAGAGCGGTTAACAGAGCGGGCGCCGAAGCGCGTTAAGAATTGGAGTGGCGGCCCGGAACGGCTCTGCCGCGGCGGAGGTCGGACGTGACCGTTCGCGCCCAATATCGACACCCCTGCTGGCCAGCCGCCTTCTCTGCCCGGGTAAGACGCCTCTGGTTTGCTCCGTTGAAAGTCGAAAAAACATCGCCCCCGAGGCAAAGCACCTTACCGGGGACTCCCGCCAAAAGCCAATACCGAAGACACCGGTTGTCCAGCACAACCGTCGGTCGCCTATGACGCACTTTTTTCGCTATCAGGTTGGATGATCCAGATGCCACACACCAGCCATCAGGACAGGAGAAATTGGCATCGCGCGCGTTATTGCAGCACTGGTAGGCACCTTGGTGTTGTTCACGGCTCCGCTCTTGGCGGAGCCTATCCGGTTGGTGAGCAACGCGGGCGCTATCAACAATCAGGCGCTTGGGGTTGCATTGCGCGAAGTCTACCGCCGTGCCGGGTTGGAATTGACGATCACGCCCATCCCTGCCGAGCGCGCCGCCTACATGCTTGATAACGGCGAGTTTGACGGCGTTGTCGGGCGCATAAGCGGCTTTGGCGACACCCGGCCTGATCTCATCCGGCTTGAACCACCAATCAATACGATCATCACGACTGCATTCTTCCTGCGGGAGCGTGGGCTTCAGATCGAAGGCCGCGATGATCTCTAGGACTAGACATTTGGTGTGTTTCGGGGGATCGTACATTCGCGGCGGGCGACCGCTGGGGTCGCCGATATGATTGAGGTGGATCGCCCGGAGCAACTTTTTCTGATGCTCAAGTCAAACCGAATTGATGTGGCGGTCCACGGTGCTTTCAGCAGTCACGCCGAAGTCGAATTGCTGACAGACTATGGGAGCCTTCTGGATGAAGTTCCGATAGGCACGATCCACAGCCATCACTTTCTACGCGATACCTTTTCAGAAGAGGCAGCGGCGGTTGCCGACATACTGCGCGACATGGTGGATGCGGGTGAGTTCAACACGATTTTCCTGACAGAGCGTGCGCGCCTCATCGCGCAGACCGCGGCGACAGAGCCAGTGAACTAACTCGATACACTTTTGAAAAGCGGTAAACCATCCAAAGGTGCCGGAGCATTTCAGGGATTGTCTCGACGGACACGCACCCCCCTATCCAGCAGTCCTGGCGGTCACCGGCGCCGGGATGGTCGTTGGGTTGAATGAAGGGTCGGTCGAAAACTGAGTGGTCAGGCAAAGGCTGCCCCACAACTGGTGCGGCCGTGGTGGCGGACCGCCGGCATCATGGTCGGGGCACGGGTTGGCGTGGCAACTTGTGGACCTTGCCGCTGATCGTCGGTACCGCTTGCCTGCCCTCTTCGGTGACGTGGTGCCGCTCGGAAGTCGTCCTCGCACCTCGTCGCGTTCCGCTACATTCTACCGCACTTTCAGCGTTGCAAGCCCGATCATCGCGAGGAGCAGGGAGATGATCCAGAAGCGGATGACGATGGTGCGCTCGGCCCAGCCTTTCTTTTCGTAGTGGTGATGGATCGGGGCCATCAGGAAGACGCGCTTTCCGGTGCGTTTGAAGTAGAGGACCTGGATGATCACCGACAGCGCTTCGACCACGAAGAGACCGCCGACGATGGCCAGTACGATCTCGTGCTTGGTGCTCACCGCGATGGCCCCGAGGGCACCGCCGAGCGCAAGGGAGCCGGTGTCGCCCATGAAGACCGCCGCGGGGGGCGCGTTGTACCACAGAAAGCCGAGGCCGCCGCCGAAAAGACCGGCGCAGAAGATCAGGATTTCGCCCGTCCCGGGCACGTAATGCACATCGAGGTATTCGGTGAAATCGCCGCGGCCCACGGCATAGGCGATCACGCCAAGCGTGCCCGCGGCGATCATCACCGGCATGATGGCGAGCCCGTCGAGCCCATCCGTGAGGTTCACCGCATTGGCCGCGCCCACGATCACGATCATGCCGAAGGGGATGAAGAAGAGGCCAAGGTTGATCAGCACGTCCTTGAAGACCGGCAGCGCCAGACGCCCTGACAGCGGGTCGTATTCCGTGACCCGCGTGGCCAGTTCGACGTCGTTGAAGCCGTGGATCGCCATCGCCCAATAGGTGGCGATCCCGGCGATGATAAAGCCCAGCAGCAGCCGCACCTTGCCCGGCACACCCTTGTGATTGCCCTTGGACACCTTGGCGTAATCGTCAGCAAAGCCGATGGCGGCAAAGCTGAGCGTGACGCCCAGCACGATCCAGACGAAGGGATTGTCGAGCCGCGCCCAGAGCACCGTGGAGGTGACCAGCGCGCCCACGATGAGCAGACCGCCCATGGTGGGGGTGCCGGCCTTGGCAAAGTGGCTTTCGGGGCCGTCGTCACGGATCGGCTGGCCCTTGCCCTGGCGCTTGCGCAGCACCGCGATCAGCGGACGCCCGAAGAGGAAGCCGAAGACCAGCGCGGTCAGGAACGCGCCGCCCGCGCGGAAGGTGATATAGCGGAAGAGGTTGAACACATCCCCCCCGTCCGACCAGAGCGTGAGCCAGTAAAGCATCCGTTATCCTTCTTCCACGTCGAGCGGGGCATGTCCCATTTTGCGAATGGCGTCAACGATCAGGCCCAGTTTCATGCTGAGCGAGCCCTTGGCGAGCACCACGTCACCGCTGTCGAGGCGGCGTTTGAGCATCGGCAGCGCCTCTTCCGAGGTGGCGAACCAGTCGCCGCGCTGCGCCTCCGGCAGGATGTCGTGCAGCGACCGCATCAGCGGGCCGATGCAATGCACCACGTCGAGGCTTTGCAGGCTGGGCAGATGCGACAGGCCCGCGTGCAGGGCGATCTCGTCGGGGCCGAGTTCTTTCATGTCGCCCAGAAAGGCGATGCGCCTGCCGCGCGAGACCCGCCCGATGTCATTGGTCACGGGCGCCGCCGCGAGCACGTCGAGGGCCGCGGCCATCGAGGTGGGGTTGGCGTTGTAGCTGTCGTCGATCAGGTCGAGCGTCATGCCGGGCTCGATGGCGTCGAGGTGGATGCGCTCGCGCTGGCCCCGGCCCCTGTAGGGCCGCCAGCGGCCCAGGGCGGGCACCGCCAGGGCGATATCGGCCCGCAGCGCGGCGACCACCGCCAGCGCCCCCAGCGCATTCATCGCGAAGTGCCGCCCCGGCGAGGCGATCTTGTAAAGCAGCTGTTCAGCACCCATCTGCGCCTGCACCACCGTCGTGTCGTCGCGCAGATCGGCACGGATCAGTTTGAAATCATAGCCTTCCGCGCCGAAGCTGATGTCGCGCAGCTGGCAATCCTGCGCCTTGGCCATGAGGATGGCAGCGGTGTCGACATCCGCGTTGAGCACAGCGATGCCGCCCGGCACCACGCCCTCGTAGATCGAGGCCTTTTCCACCGCGATGCCGGTGATATCGTCGAAGGCTTCGAGATGCGCGGCGGCCACCGTGGTGATCAGCGCCACATGCGGCTGCGCCATTTTCGACAGCGGCGCGATTTCGCCGGGGTGGTTCATGCCGATCTCGATCACCGCATATTCGGTATCCGCAGGCATCCGCGCCAGCGTCAGCGGCACGCCCCAGTGGTTGTTGTAGCTGGCCACGGAGGCGTGGGTGCGGCCCTGCACGCGCAGCATCTCCAGCAACATCTCCTTGGTGGAGGTCTTGCCGACGGAACCGGTGACGGCGGCCACCTTGCCCTGCATGCGTGCGCGCCCGGCGCGGCCCAGAGCCTCGAGCCCGGCGAGGACGTCATCGACGATGAGTAACGGCGCCTCTTCGGCGACCCCATTGGGGCGGTGGGTCACAAGCGCCGCGGCGGCACCTTTCTCCAGCGCCTGCGCCACGAAGTCATGCCCGTCCCGCTGGTCCTTCAGCGCGACGAAGAGATCACCCGGTGCCAGCGTGCGGGTGTCGATGGAGACACCGGTCGCAGCCCAGTCCGCGGTGGCGTCGCCGCCGGTTGCAGCGGCGGCGGCAGAGGCGGTCCAGAGGGTCATGCCATGCGCCCGTCAAGCGCGGCCACGGCGACGCTGGCCTGTTCGGCGTCATCGAAGGGGAGCACGTCATCGCCCACGGTCTGGCCGGTCTCGTGCCCCTTGCCCGCGATCAGCAGCGCGTCCCCCGGCCCCAGCGCGTCGACCCCGCGCAGGATCGCCTCGGCCCGGTCGCCCACCTCCTGCGCGTCGGGTGCTCCCAGCAGCACGGCGGACCGGATGGTTGCCGGATCCTCGGACCGCGGGTTGTCATCGGTCACGATCACCAGATCGGCATTTTCAGCGGCGGCCTGCCCCATCAGCGGGCGTTTGGTCGCATCACGGTCACCGCCCGCCCCGACAATGGCAATCAGGCGGCCCACCACATGCGGGCGCAGCGCCTTGAGCGCGGAGGACACCGCCCCCGGCGTATGGGCATAATCGACAAAGACCGTCGCCCCGTTGGCCCGGGTCGCCGCCAGCTGCATACGGCCCCGCACGGTACGGAGATCTTCGAAAGTGTCGAAGACCACATTGGGTTTCTCGCCGCAGGCAATCACCAGCGCCGCCGCCAGCAGCACGTTGTCGGCCTGAAAGTCGCCGATCAGGTTCAGCCGCCGCACGTAGGATTTGCTCAGGTGAAAGAACTGCACCGTCTGGCCGGTGGCGTCGACCTGGATGTTGCCGAGGTGAAAATCGCCGATGTCGCGCCCGACGGAAACCACCGGGCAGCCGCGCGCATTGGCGATGGCTGCCATATCGACGCCGCGCTCTTCCTCGATGTTGATCACCGCCTTGGCGTCTTCGGGCAGCACCCGGCCAAAGAGCCCGGCCTTGGCATCGAAATAGGCCTCGAAACTTTCGTGGTAATCGAGATGGTCCTGGCTGAAGTTGGTGAACCCCGCCGCCTTGAGCGTCACGCCGTCGAGGCGGCGCTGGTCGAGCCCGTGGCTGGAGGCCTCCATCGCGCAATGGGTCACACCGGCCTCGGCCGCCTCGGCCAGTGCGCGGTGCAGGGTGATGGGTTCAGGCGTGGTGTGCATCAGCGGCGCGGTCCACGCGCCCTCCACCCCGGTGGTGCCGAGATTGATGGCCGAATGCCCCAGCAGGGACCACATCTGCCGCACGAAGGTGCTGACGGAGGTCTTGCCGTTGGTGCCGGTCACCGCCACCATCACCGGCGGCTGCCGTTCGAACCAGAGCGAGGCGGCCCGCGCCAGCGCTTCCCGCGGCGCGGTGGTCACGATGAGGGCGGCATCGCTCTCGGCCAGTTCGGCCTCGGCCAGTCGCGCGCCCTCGGCATCGGTCAGGATGGCGGCGGCCCCCATGCGCAGGGCAAACCGGATGAATTCGCCCCCGTGCATCTTTACCCCCGGCATGGCAGCGAAGAGGAACCCTTCCTGCACCTCGCGGCTGTCCACCGCAAGGCCGGTCACCTGCGGGTTCCGCCCGGCCTGCGCCGTCAGCCCCAGTGATGAAAGAGATTTCGCTTGTCCGCTCATGCCCCGCCCTTGCCGGCCTAATTCTTGGTGAGCTTTATATCGGTCAGCTCAACAGGTTCAACGGTTGGCCTGAGACCGAGCAGCGGGGCGACGCGTTTGATCATCTCGGCGGCGACCGGCACGGCGGTCCAGCCCGCAGTGCGCCGGGGTTCGTCGCCGATGGTATCCACCGGCTCGTCCAGCGTGACGATCAGCACGTATTTGGGATCATGCGCGGGAAAGATCGAGGCGAAGGTGGCGATCACCTTCTCATCGTAATATCCACCCTGCGGGCGCGGTTTGTCCGCCGTGCCGGTCTTGCCCCCCACCGCGTAGCCTGCCACCTCGCCAAAGCTTGCGCTGCCGTCGGTCACCACCCGGCGAAGCATCTTGCGCGAGGCGCGCGCGGTCTCGGCCGAGAGGACGCGGGCCCCCAGCCGTGGGCCGTCCTGTTTCAGGATCGTGGGCTGCACCTTGAAGCCGCCATTGGCGATCGCCGCATAGCCCGCCGCCAGATGCATCGGCGAGGTCGAGAGCCCGTGGCCGTAGGAGATGGTCATGGTGCTGAGTTCCGACCACTTCCGCGGCAGGAGCGGTTTACCGGTCGCTGCCTCGACGATCTCGAAACCGGTGGTCTCAAGCATCCCAAGCTCGTCCAGGAAAGCGCGCTGACGCTCGACACCGATCTGCTGTGCGAGCCGCGCGGTGCCGATGTTGGAGCTCTTTTCGATGATCTTGGAGACGGTCATCGCATTGCCGTAATGGCGGAAATCGCGGATGCGGAACTTGCCCCAGCGCAGCGGGCCCTTGGTGTCGATCACCGTGCCGGGGTTCACCAGGCCAAGCTCCATTGCCTGGGCGGCGGTGAAGATCTTGAAGGTGGAGCCCAGCTCGTAGACCCCTTGCACCGACCGGTTGAAGAGCGGGCTGTCGGAAGGATCGCCGCTGGTTGCGGGACGCGGACGGTCATTGGGATCGAAGGTCGGCAGCGAGACGACGCTGACCACCTCGCCCGTCTGCACATCCATCAGGATCGAGGTCGCACCCTTGGCGTTCATCAGCATCATGCCGCCTGCAAGCACCCGTTCGGCTGCCGCCTGCACCGTAAGATCGAGCGATAATTCAAGGGGTTGGTTGCCATTGGCCGGGTCGCGCAGGTGATCGTCGAAATACTTCTCCACCCCGGCGACGCCAATGACCTCGGCCGCGTGCACGCCTTCACGGCCGTAGCTCGCCCCGCCCAGCACATGCGCGGCCAGCCGCCCGTTGGGGTAAAGCCGCATGTCGCGCGAGCCGAAGAGCAGCCCGGGATCGCCGATCTCATGCACCGCCTGCATCTGCTCGGGGCTGATCTTGCGCTTGATCCAGATGAACTTGCGCGTGCCGGTGAAGTCTTCCAGCAGCTCCTTGGCGTCGAGATCGGGGAAGATGCCGGCCAGCTGCTCCGCGGCATGGGCGGCGTCGATCATCAGCGGCGGTTGCGCATAAAGCGAGTGGGTTTCGAAATTCGTGGCCAGCAGCCGCCCGTGGCGGTCCACGATGTCCGCGCGGCTGGCGTGGATGCGCGCGCCGGGCGCCTCGACTCGGGGCTCCATCGGCTCCGCGGTCGCCAGAATGCCCATGCGCAGGCCGACGACGCCAAAGGCCACCACGAAGAAGAGCCCAAGCACCAGCAGCCGCCCCTCGGCGCGCTGACGGGCCTGATCGCGCATCTGCTCGTGGCGGATGCGGATGTTTTCACGCTCGATGGCGTCGGGGTTTTCCCCTTTCTGGCGTGCATCGAGGATGCGGGCCAGCGGGCGCAGGGGCGTGCGGATCATGGGCGCGTCTCCTCTTCGCTCTCATCCTGCAGGTGGGACACATCCACCGGGTTGGTGATCGGCAGGATCGGGTCCGGCGGGTATGCCACCTGCCCGACGAGACCGAATTGTTCGGGATGCAGCTCCAACAGGCCCAGCCGGTCGAAATTGATCTCGGCGAGGTCGCGCAGCCGATCAGGACGGTTGAGATAGGCCCATTCGGCCCGCAGCACGGCAAGGCGTTCATGCGCGGCACGGATCTGCTGGCGCAGGTCGCGGGTCTCGGCCAGCGCCGCCTGTGTCGCGTAATTCTCGCGGTACGCCCAGAAGGCCAGGCCGATCACGCCGAGCGTGGTGAGAACATAGAGAACGGTGCGCATTATCCTACCTCTTTGACCATCGGCATGCCGATGGATTTTGCGTCTATCTCGCCCGCGGGCGCGTCTGTGCGCGTGGCCACGCGCAGCTTGGCAGAGCGTGCCCGGGGGTTGCGGGCGACTTCCTCTGCCGCCGCGGAAATCGCCTTGCGTGATGTCAGCGTGAAGGCGGGGGGCGCGGGCGCCGCCTGCGGCGCGTAGCGGTTGGCATTGCCGCCTGCCCCGGCGCGGGCGGTCAGGAACCGCTTGACCATGCGATCCTCGACCGAATGGAAGGTGACGACGGCCAGCCGCCCACCCGGTCTGAGCACACGTTCCGCAGCCATAAGCCCCTGGAAAAGCTCGTCATATTCGTTGTTCACGGCGATCCGCAGCGCCTGGAAGCTGCGCGTGGCGGGATGCGACTGGCCGGGCTTGGCGCGCGGCAGGCAGGCCTCGATGAGGCCCGCCAGCTGCAGGGTCGTGGTGATCGGCGCCTCGGCCCGGGCGCGTGTGATTGCCCTGGCGATACGGCGGCTGGCGCGCTCCTCGCCGTATTGAAAAAGGATATTGGCCAGCGTCTCTTCGGAGGCGCTGTTGACCAGATCGGCGGCGGAGGGCCCCTCCTGGCTCATCCGCATGTCCAGCGGACCATCGCGCATGAAGGAAAACCCGCGCCCGGCCTGATCGAGCTGCATCGAGGAGACCCCGAGATCGAGCACGACCCCATCGAGCTGCTGCGCATAGCTGTCCATCTTCGAAAACACGCCGGGCTGCTGCACCAGCCGGTCGCCATAGCCTGCCGCCCAGTCTGCCGCCATGTCGAAGGCCAGCGGATCACGGTCCACCGCGATCACCTTCTCCGCCCCGGCATCGAGAAATCCCCGCGTGTAGCCGCCCGCCCCGAACGTACCGTCGAGCCAGACGCCAGTCACGGGCGCCACCGCCTTGAGGATGGCGGGCAACAGAACCGGAATATGGGGGGCAGACGTGTCAGAGGAGGCCGCAGCAGCCATGGCTCACTCCCCCTGCTTGGAATCCAGGAATACGAGCGGATCGAAATCATCGGGCAGATCGTCGAGCCAGGCCTCGGTCTTGGCGGCTTCTTCAGCCTCGTAGGTCTCCGGCTTCCAGATCTGGAAGGTATCGCCGGCGGCGATGAAGAACGCCTCGCCGTCAAGATCGATCTTGTTGCGCAGCTTGGCCGGCAGGACGAGGCGGCCGGTTTCATCGCCAGCGGTCGGGAAGGCCTGCCCGTGAAAGAGCCGCTGCAGCATCTTGCGCTCCATCGCGCCGCGCGGCAGGGCGTCGATCTTGGCATCGACCTCGTCAATTGCCTCCATCGTGTAGCATTCCAGGTAGTTGCGGCGGTGATCGCCATAGACGATGACCAGTTCGGGCGCATCGCCGGAGGTCCAGTTGGGGTCGGCGGCCTCGATCACACGGCGAAAAGAGGCCGGGATGGACACCCGCCCTTTCGTATCGACCTTGTGATGGCTCTCGCCTCTGAACCTGCGGCCCACTGCCTTATCCCAATCCTTGACGCCACTTTAATGTCGACGCCTATCCCCCTGTCTTGAAATGGAAACGGCGGGTTGATCTGCTGCCACTGATCAACCCGCCGCCCTCGTCCCGCCTTGCGGGATGTCCAGCTGCGCGCGCCACCTGGGGGGATGTCTGCTCGCTCGCGCGCCGGATCTCTTGGTCTGATGAAAGCGAGGTGCCTGTATGAAACCTGCTAGAGTTTTTGATTTGCGTGGGGTCGTTTGGTGCCCCGGCTCGTTCTCATCTGATGCAAAAGGTATAGCGTGGGAATTCATGGTACGGCAAGGGATTTTTAGTTACCAAATCGCTAAATCTTGTTTTCCACGTTAAGGAAAAACAAGATATTGAGGAAAAATTGGAACTGCAACACAATAAAAGGTGCTCGAAACTCTACGTAACACTAAATGTTGTGCACCCTGAAAGAGAGAAAAAGTTCCCGCAAATTCCCAGAAAAATCCAACTGATGGCTCGAAGCTTCTTTTTGTTCTATTTATGTTCCAGCGTCAAGCATATCAAACCGTCGCGATTCAACGGAATTCAGCGATATTTTGATTCGTCGGCGGGCATTTCCCATGATCTCCCCTATCAGATGGCAAGCATGTCCCATCGTTTCCCATGGCGGTCCTGAAGGCCTCGCCGCGCGGCGCCAGCCCGACCTGGGAAAGACGTGGCAGCCCCACAGAGGTGCGCGCCCGGTCCGGTGCCACTGTCCCTGGAAAGGCGCGCAGGCTCAGGCCATGCCGCCCTTGATCAGACCATCGGCAATG
>ERZ1740065.1629-NODE-1629-length-13600-cov-8.559764_pt1 | contig 13600 bp, 13 predicted proteins | sample MGYA00581738_ERZ1740065 | MGnify/ENA primary metagenome ERZ1740065 (study PRJEB43018, sample SAMN04849749) | marine metagenome | isolation source: floating plastic debris | place: Pacific Ocean | collected 2008-09-01 | study: EMG produced TPA metagenomics... | reverse complement strand
ATCGGGCGCTCAGACCTCCAGATAGCTCTCCAGGCTATCATCAAGCGCATCTTTCCAGGCTGTGTGATGCGGCGGGGCCTTGGTGCCTGTCATCGGCGAGGTGTAGCCGTGATTGCGGAACTCCATGATCCCCTTCTTCTTGTGCTTTTTCCACTCAAAGAAGGCCTGATTGGCGGCATCCACGTCAAAGCTGGGGTAATCCGTCTCGGCGATCAGCTCCCGCACATAGTCACCTTGGTAGCGGATGCAGCCGTAATCATCCTCGATCGCGTCCTCGGCGGCCTCGCGTGCGACCGGGTCGGCCTCCATCGCGGCTTGATCAGGCAGGGCGATCTTGCCCATGATCTGATCACGCACCCACCAGGCCTGGGCGTCAAACATGTTGAACGTGTACCACTGGTCCTGCATGCCGATGTAGAACATCTTGGGGTTTTTGTTCCAGACCACACCCTTGTAGAGATCCGCCGCCGCCAACCGGTTCGCGGTCTTGAGGCGCAGATCGTCGGGCAGAAACGGGAAGTGGTGCTTGTAGCCGGTGCAAAGGATGATCGCGTCGACCTCCTTGCTGGTGCCATCCTTGAAATGCGCGGTGCGGCCTTCGACCTTCACGAGCGCCGGCACCTCTTGCCAGTTGTCGGGCCAGGCATAGCCCATGGGCGCGGTGCGGTGGGCCACCGTCACAGACTTGCAGCCGTATTTCCAGCACTGGGATCCAATGTCTTCGGCGGAATAGGAGGTGCCGAGGATCAGGATATCCTTGCCCTCGAACTCGCGCGCATCACGGAAATCATGGGCGTGCAGGATGCGGCCATTGAAGCTTTCAAACCCCGGGTAGTAGGGTACGTTGGGCGAGGAGAAATGCCCGGTGCAGACCACCACATGGTCGAATTCCTCTGTGGTTTCAGAATCGGCTATCGCGTCGCGTGCGGTCACAGAGAACATGCCAGTGCCCTCATCATAGCGGATGTCACGCACCGAATTGTTGAACCGGATCCAATCGCGCACGCCGGCCTTGTTCACGCGGCCTTCGATGTAGTCAAAGAGCACGGCACGAGGCGGGTAGCTGGCGATCGGTTTGCCGAAATGTTCCTCAAAGGTGTAATCGGCGAACTCGAGCCCTTCCTTAGGGCCGTTGGACCACAGGTAGCGATACATAGAGCCGTGGCAGGGCTCTCCGCTTTCCTCAACGCCGGTGCGCCAGGTGTACTTCCACAGTCCGCCCCAATCATCCTGCTTTTCGTAGCAGACGACATCGGGGATATCCTCGCCATTCAGTTTTGCCGACTGGAAGGCGCGCAGTTGGGCCAGGCCCGATGGACCGGCTCCGATCACTGCCACTCTTTTCTTCGCCATGTGCATCTCCCTCGTTGAGCCAAATCTGTATGAAACTTTTATTCCTCTGGAGTAAGCCAAAGGCTGGCCGGGAATGTCAACGGGAATCCTGCGGTAATCCTGTCGCGGCACTTTGTTAACCGCTTACAAATAGGGATTGCCCAATTGGGCGGCTTGGCACTATTTCCCCCGCAACGCAATGCGAATGCCGGGACGCACCATGACCCATCCAGACCTCTTCATGTCCGATTTCTTTGATATCGAGACCGACTGGATCGACTACAACAATCACCTCAATATGGGCTACTACCCAGTTTTGTTTGATCGCGCCTCAGATCAGGCCTTTTCAGAGTTTGGATTTGGGCCGGACTACATCGCTCAGACCAATCACACCACGTTCTCGGCAGAATTCCATGTGCGCTATCTCAAGGAGGTCAAGCTGGGCGACAAGGTGCGATCGTCATTCTGGATCGTCGATTACGACGAAAAACGGTTCCACACCTTTCAGGAACTCTATCACGAAGACGGATGGCTGGCGGCCACCGGCGAAGGGCTGACCCTGCATGTGAGCCTCAACGGACCAAAGCCCAAAGTGGCGCCCATGCCGGAGCCCATTTTCGGGCGTCTCAAAGCCATGGCGCGCGCCAATGCCGCCATGCCGCAACCCGAGGGCGTGGGCCGCAAAATCGGGATCAAGCGCAAAGCCTGAGATCACAATTTGGCCAAGCCGCCGGACATCGCGTCTTTGGGGTCGACGGCGCTGACATCATCAGTCTAAGCTCGCCACGCGTGTGCGGATTGCGTGCGCCTCACTGTCGAAGGGCGCAATCAGCAAGGCGCGAGGGACATGATCGATTTGCTTGTGCGCCGTCTGGCGCTTGGAGTGGTGACGGTTTGGCTGGTGTCGGTGATCATTTTCGCCGGGATGGAAGTGCTGCCGGGCGATGCCTGCACTGTGGTGCTGGAACGCGATGCGCAAGGCGAGGTTCTTGAAAACTGTCGCAAAAACCTCGGGCTAGATCGCTCAGCGGTCGAGCGCTATCTCAGTTGGGCGGCGGGGGCTGTGCGCGGCGAGTTCGGCGTGGCAGCAGATGGACAAACCAAAATCAGCACGGAGGTGGCGCTTCGAGTGAAAAACTCGATCTTGCTGGCCTTCGGTGCGCTGGTCGTGGGTGTGCCGCTGGCGATTTTCCTGGGCGTCGTCGCAGGGCTTGCCCGGGATCGCTTTCCGGACATTTTCGTCTCAACGGCGGCTATTTTTGCCATGACAATCCCTGAGTTTGTCTCGGCCACCATCCTGGTTCTGATCCTGTCGATCTGGCTTGGGTGGTTGCCCGCCGTGGTGCTCACGCCTGCGGACGCGCCGATGCTGGATTTCTGGCCCGAGTTTATCCCCGCGGTCATCGTGCTGATCATGGTCATGGTGGCCCATATCATGCGCATGGTGCGCAGCTCAGTCATTGAGGTGATGGCCAGCGAATACGTGCAGATGGCCACGCTGAAGGGCGTGCCCTATTGGCGGATCGTGTTCAAACACGCCCTGCCCAGCGCGCTATTGCCGGCGATCAATGTGGTGGCTTTGACGGTGGCCTGGCTCTTGGGCGGGGTTGTCGTGGTGGAGGTGGTGTTCAACTATCCCGGCATCGGGCGGATGATGATCGATGCCATCTCGGATCGTGACCTGCCGATCATTCAGGCGCTCGTGATGCTCATCGCGGCCACCTATGTGCTGGTCAATCTGGTGGCGGATCTGATGTCGATGCTGTTCAATCCGCGCCTGCGCACCCTGAAGATGAGGGCGAAATGACGGACGCGGCGACCCAGAGCGCGCAGGCACGACGCCCCTCGATGACAATACGGATGCTGCAGGTGCTGCGCGATCTGGTGCGCCGCCCCTCTGGCCTGATCGGGTTGTTCTTGGTGGTGATGCATGTCGTCGTGGCGATCTTTTCGCCGTGGTTTGTGCCTTATGATTTCAAAGCGCTCGACAGCTCTTTGATCCTCGCCGCTCCCACGCCAGAGCATATTCTGGGCACGGATGCGCTTGGCCGCGATGTGCTGACCCGGGTTCTACTTGGCGGGCGAGAGGCGCTTTGGGTGTGTTTTCTGGCCATCCCGCTCACCATGATCTGGGGCGGGCTTGTGGGGGTTTATCTGGGCTTGCGCGGCGGCTGGGTTGATGAGATCGCGATGCGGATCGTCGATGCGTTTCTGGCGCTTCCGGGCATCCTGCCGCTGATGGTCCTCGTGTTCGTCTTTGGCGCGGGCAATGAGGTGCTGATCCCGACGCTGGCGTTCTTTTTCGGCATTCCTGTCATCCGCGTTGCACGGGGTGCGACCCATGATGTGGTGGCGCGGGATTACGTGCTGGCGGCCCGGGCGCGCGGCCATTCGCGGGCCTCGATCATGTGGCGGGAGCTTTTGCCCAACACATTGGACGTGATGATGGTCGAAGGGGCTATGCGGCTAAGCTGGATGCTGCTGACCTTTTCGTCACTGTCGTTCCTGGGCTTTGGTGTGACGCCGCCCACGCCCGATTGGGGTCAGATGATCTCGGAGGCACGGGTGTACATGTCACTCGCGCCTTGGGGTGTGCTGGGGCCGATGATTGCGCTCTCGTCGCTCATCATCGGGGTCAATCTGACGGCGGATGCGCTGGCCAAGACGCTGGGCATTGACCGCACCCGCAAGGCGGTCGTGTAGATGAGCGCGCCCATTATCGATATTCGCGACCTGAGCGTCGGGTTCACGGCGCGCGCGGGTCACACCCAAGAGGTGCTGAAATCCGTCTCTGTCTCGGTGCATGCGGGCGAGACGCTGGGCATCGTCGGCGAAAGCGGGTCGGGCAAATCCACCCTCGCGCTGGCCTCGATGGGCTATATGAAACCCGGGCTGCGCAAGCTGAAAGGCGATGTCACCTTTCAAGGCACGGATGTTTTTGCGCAGAGCTTGCGCCAGCTCGAAGGGCTGCGCGGCGGCAAGCTGGGCCTCATCCCGCAAAGCTCTGGTCAGGCGCTGACGCCGACGATGCGCATAGGCGCGCAGATCATTGAGGCGCTGAGCCTGCATTGCCACCTGCCCGCTTCTGAGTGCGTATCGCGCGCGGAAGAGTTGCTGGATCAGGTGCGTCTGCCCGATGTGCCCGCCATTATGAAGCGCTTTCCCCATGAGCTTTCGGGCGGACAGCAACAGCGGGTGGCCATCGCCATGGCGCTGGCCGGGGAACCCGATGCGCTGGTGCTGGATGAGCCCACGACCGGGCTTGATGTCACGACCCAAAAGCAGATCCTCGAGCTGGTGCAGGACCTGGCCCGCGAGCGCAACATGGCGATGATGCTGGTCAGCCATGATCTGGGCGTGATCGCGCGGTGCTGTCACCGGGTGGCGGTCATGCTGTACGGAGAGATTGTGCTTGAAGGTCCTTCAGAGAACGTGCTCAAGACCCCCGATCATGCCTATGCGCAAAAGCTGATTGATGCGGTGCCGCGGATCCAGAAAGCGCCTGCCACGCCCAAGCCCGCCAAGCCCAACCCGCCTGAGGCGCTCAGTCTTGAGGGTATCGGCATCAGCTACGCGCAGCCAAGTTTTTGGGAAAAGACGTTCGGCAAAGTCAAGCAGGACAGTCTTACGGTCGAGGGCATCAACCTCTCGCTCGGCAAGGGAGAAACCATTGGCCTTGTGGGCGAGTCCGGCTCGGGCAAATCGACCATCCTGAAGGCCATCGCGGGGCTGATGCCTGCGGCCAAAGGCACCATTCGTGTGGGCGGGGATACCATGCTCAAGCCCACGATCGATCGCCGCCGGCCCGAAGAGCTGCGCCGCGTGCAGATGATTTTTCAAAACCCCGATGACAGCCTCAATCCGCGTCACACGGTGGCCGAGATCCTGGCCCAACCGCTGCATCTCTACTTTGGCATGACTGGTCAGAAAGCGCGCGACCGGGCAGCGGACATGCTGGAAACCGTGCGTCTGACCCCGGCCTATCTGGACCGTCTGCCGCGCCAGATGTCTGGCGGGGAAAAACAACGCGTCGCCATTGCCCGCGCCTTTGCAGCCGAGCCTGAGATCGTGCTTTGTGATGAGATCACCTCGGCGCTGGACGTGTCGGTGCAGGCCTCTGTGCTGGAGCTTTTGGCCGAGCTGAAATTGAGCAAGCAAACCAGCTATGTCTTTGTGGGCCACGATCTGGCGGTGGTGCAGCAGCTCTCAGATCAGGTGATGGTGCTGCGCCATGGCCGTGTCTGCGAGGCGGGGCTGGTGGATGAGGTCTATGCCAACCCGCAAAGCGACTACACCAAGACGCTTTTTGATGCGGTGCTTGAGCCCGGTATGTAGGGCGCAGATCATGGCCTTTATGCGCATCCAGATCCCTGCCCTCGGCTAGATGTCCAGCTCAAAGTTCCCGCCCATCGACCGACTGCTCAGAGGTGTATCTACCGGCCATGTGGAAACCGTGCGAGATGCGTGGCGAGAGGCGCTTGCAGACAGGTCAGAGGCGCTTCCCGCGGTGCTGGAGAAGCTGGATTCATCGGCCTGGAGCGAGAACCCGCGCGGGCCCTTGGCGGAATACTTTGGTATCTTGCTGAGCCTGCTGGATGAGCTTGATCGGCCCGCTTTTGCGTCTGAAATCACGCGATTGAAGGCAGTGAAGCTGCATCCTGCACACAAACGCACGCTGGATTTGCTGTCAGAGCGTCTGAACGACAGCCCTGCGGCGCGTGTGGGGCCGGATGTTCCTGTCTACATTGCCTCCGTTCTCCACAATCATGCAGATATCTGCGCCAGCCTTGAGACGTGGTCGAAAACCAAGGGCTTGTCCCTCGAGCAGGTCACGCGCATAGACGTGATACCTCTCACGCCGGAGCTGGACTTCGTGGGCCTCTATCGGGTCAACATATCGGGGATCGTCCTCGTGTGGCCCCGCCAAGAAGATCGCAATGGTCTCGTAAGGTGGTTCAGTCGTTTGTATCGGGAATTTACGTTCTATCATGAAGTGGGCCATCACCTTTGCGGTCATCTGGAAAGTGGCTCGATTGCCGAGCAGGAATATGAAGCAGACAAAGAAGGCATTCGCTTCATGAGGCGCGCTCATCCAATCAAAATGAGCCTTGCGATCGCTGTGCTTTGGCCGATCGCGCAAGTTTTGAAAGCCTACAAGAGACTAGCCAAATGACTGTCCGGCTTCGTCAAGCAGCCACTGTCTCAACGCGCCGACCTCATGTTTTTTATGTGGCTCCAAGGGCGTCAGCATGTAGTAGGCAAAGCGCAAGGGTTTGCGCAGCGCATGGTCGAACGGGCATATGAGCCGCCCATCGGCCAGATAATCCGCGACCAAACGATCCCCCAAAAGCGCCACGCCCTGCCCGTCAAGCGCGGCCTCCACCGCCATGCTTTCCTGGCTGAAGCGCGGTCCCTTGGTGGCGTCAATCCCGGTCACCCCGGCGGCATGGAGCCACATGCGCCAGCTTGCATCGGTGTCCGCCCATTCCACATGGAGCAAGCTGTGATGGCGCAGATCCTGCGGCGTCGTGAGCGCGGCGGTCTGCAAGAGGCGCGGGCTGCACACAGGCGTGTTGCGCTGATCAAAGAGATGATCGACGCGCAGGCCTGCATAGCCCCCTGCCCCGTAGCGGATCGCCAGATCGGCCTCACCCCGCGCCACATCCACGCGGCGATCGGTGCCATCCAGCCGGATCTCAATCTCCGGGTGCTGCGCGTAGAACCGATCGAGCCGCGGCACCAGCCACATGGCACCAAAAGACGGGCTCACGCTGATGGTCAGGGTGTTGCCCGCACCATGGGCGCGCAGGCGCTCTGTGACCTCGGCCAGATGATCGAGGCCTTCACTCAGCATGGGCAGCACGTCTTGCCCGGCCTCGGTCAGACGCAAGGCGCGTGTCAAGCGGATGAAAAGCGGCACGCCGAGCTGCGCCTCCAACTGTTTCACGTGCTGGCTCACTGCGGCGGGCGTGACGTGGAGCTCTTCGGCCGCTTTGGTGAAGCTCAAGTGGCGCGCGGCGGCCTCAAAGGCGCGCAACGCGTTGAGAGGGGTTTGTGGCCGGGACATAGCATCTTACTATGACATAGATTTTCTAATAAGTATGCGCAGAAATTTCCGTTTGTCCGAGGGCCCGGTTCGCGACAGGTTTCGTCAGGGAGGGGCGTGTAAACTCATGCCCTGAACGGACGGAAAACGGATCCTTGATATGAAAGCTGCCACATCAGATTATGGCATCGGCGTTGCGCTTTTGCTGGCCTCGGCCCTGACATTCAGCTCGGCGGGCCTCTTTACAAAGGGCGTGATTGCAGGCGCCTGGGCGGTGATTTTCTGGCGCGGGCTTTTCGCGGCAATCTTCACCACGCTCTGGACCGCGCAGCAGGGCACGTTCAAAGAGAATTTCTTTGCCATGGGGCGCAGCGGGTGGGCCGTCGGTGTCATCGGGGCTGTGGGGACTGCGTGTTTTATCCCGGCCTTCAAACTGACCTCGATCGCGAATGTGGCGTTGATCTATGCCGCCTCGCCGCTCATCGCGGGCATGCTGGCCTGGATCTTCATCGGCGAACGCGCCAGCCGGGCCACGATCATCGGCGCGCTCATGGCAATGGTGGGCGTGGCGATCATCGTGTCGGGCTCTGTCGGACAGTCCAATCTGCAGGGCGACGTGCTGGCGCTGATCATGACGCTGGTGATGGCCGGCGTGATGGTGATCTACCGCGCGCGGCCCGAAACGCCCGGGGCGGGGCCGTCGGTGATGCAGTCGCTCTTTCTGCTGCCGCCCTCGTTTCTTCTGGGCCAGCCGCTGCGGACCGATGCTGCTGAGATCCTGATCCTGATGGTGTTTGGCATTCTCTTTGCCATCGCCTCGGTCACGCTGGCCGAAGGGGCCAAGCGCGTGCCGTCAGGGCAGACCGCGCTCTTGAGCTCTCTGGAGACGCCGCTGGCGCCGCTCTTGGCCTTTCTGGTGCTGGCAGAGGTGCCCAGCACGGCCACCTTCCTCGGCGGCACTGTGGTGATTTTGGCGGTGCTTATGTCGCTGCGGTCCTAGCCGTGGCGCCGGGTGTGACCGGCATCCCCGATCAGGGCGCAGCCCAGCGTGTCGCGCAGCGCATCGGCCAACTCATCCACTGTTTCCGTCGACACAAACATGCCGCCGGTGCGATCCGAGAGACATTTCGCCACCGTTTGGCCGCCGTCATAGCTTTGCGCTTCGGGACTGTTCCAGCTGAACGGGTCATAGACCACTTTGAAGCCGATCACATGCACGGTGAGATCCGCGCCGGATTGCGCCAGCTCTTCGCCCAGGGCGCAGGGCCGCCCGCCGCAGGTCTCATTGCCGTCGGTGACCAGCACCACAATGCCCGGCGCGCGCGTGTAGTCCAGGGCCTCGGCCGCCGCCCGGACCGAGGCGGCAATCGGGGTCAGGCCATTGGGGGCCAGCTGATCTATTTCGCCCACCACCTGATCAGCGGCCTCCGGCACCGGGGCAAAGCGCAGGTCGATCCCGGTGCAGCCATCCGCCCCGTTCGGCCCGTAGATCAGCAATCCCACCCGGCGAAACGGCGCGATCTGGGGCATGGCGCGATGCATGGCCAGGCGCGCGTCATCGAGCCGCGTTGGATCTTGGGCATTGAACCCGATCTCGCCCATCGAGGCCGAGCCATCAAAGACCAACATGGCGTCGGTGGCGCAACTGCCGACGGCGTCGACAGGGCCTGCGGGGGCAATGCACAGCGCGGTGAGCGTGGCGAGAAGAGTGCGGGCAGTGGTCATGGGATGATCACATAACGCGGCCGCCCCAAAATCAATGCACCTTTCCTTGAGCCCGCGAAACGAAAGCCCCGCCTGCCGGGCAGACGGGGCTTCAGATCAGATCGAAAATGGGATCAGGCGGCGGCGGCTTGGGCCTTCGCGATCTCTTTTTTCACTTTCAGAGCGCGGGCCGAAAGCTCCACGTCCTTGGCTTTCGCCAGATAGGCATCCAGACCGCCCCGGTGATCGACACTGCGCAAAGCCGCCGCCGTGATGCGCAGCTTGACACCACGACCCAGCGTTTCGGACTGCAGCGTCACATCATTGAGGTTCGGCAGGTACCGGCGCTTTGTCTTGTTATTTGCGTGGCTGGAGTTGTTGCCAACCATCGGGCCTTTTCCGGTCAATTCGCACACGCGCGACATGGGTTCATCCTCGTTTTTCAGGGTCGGGCCACAGCACATCCGCGGGCCTGTCCAACACAGCTCTCCAAAACAAACGGGCACCGCCACAGGCAGCGCCCCAAATCTCGTTTGCGGTGCATAGGGGCAATGACCGGACGCGTCAAGGGATTCGACATGGTGGTTTGGATGTCTGTGAACTAGAGTTTTCCGGGAGAGCGCCGCAGATCGAAGACCAGACCGCCAAAAGACTGTTTTGCCTCACCGCTGGTTTCCACCGGGGATGTTTAAGGCGAGAGGAAACACAGGCCAAGGACAGCTGTTGCTTCTTCTGGCGAAAAGTATCCCCGCGGTTTGGGGGCTGGCCCCCAAGAGGGAGTGCGTTTGGGGGCTGCCCCCTAAGCAAGTGTGCGTTTGGCGGAGCTCTGGGACAGAAAAGGAGATGCAATATGTTCGTAAAAACCCTGGCGGAGATTATCGATACCCCGTCCCATGTGCGCGGTGAGGCCTTTGACAGTCATCGGTTGCTTTTGGCGTCAGACGGGCTTGGCTACTCCTTCCATGACACGCGGATCAAGGCGGGCACAGAGCAGCATCTGCACTACAAAAACCATATCGAGACGAATTACTGCGTGGCCGGGTCTGGTTCGGTTCAAGAGGTGGCGACGGGCAAAACCTGGCCTATCGGGCCGGGCACGCTCTTTGTGCTGGATCAGCATGATGCCCATATCGTGCGGGCCGAGAGTGATATTCACCTCATTTGCGTCTTCACGCCAGCGCTCACGGGTCAGGAAACGCATGACAAAGATGGAAGCTACTCTGCTGCGGACGCGTGAGGTGATGCGGACACGGTATAGAGGGAGGTCTGTCCCAGCGCGCGGAGCTTTTTGAGCGGTGCATGGACGGGGAAAGCGTGTTCACCTTTTCCATTGGTGAGGCACCGCATGTCTGCTTTGATCCCGAATTGACCCGGAGATTTGTGCGGGCAAGCTATTGTGAGGGGGCGCAGTGTTATACTATAACATCTAGGCCAGAGGCGGGTGACACAACGTCCACGCCCCTCCCGCCCACGACATGAAACCAACGACGCGAAACCTGCACGATCAAGCCCTGACGCCGTCGAAAAGCACATCGCAGGAGCAAGCCAGTGCACTGCACGAAAAACGAGGCGTGAGGAAAGGGTTTGCCTGACCTGGGAGGCGCGCACGACATCGCAAAATGCCTGTTGCGCATGGTCCAAAAAGCAAAGGGCACTCGGCCAGACCTCAAGCGAGCCGGTTGAGTGCCGCATCGAAACCATCATACGCGGATGACAAATATGAAAAAAATCCCTGTCACGGTTCTCAGCGGTTTCCTTGGGGGTGGCAAGACCACGACCATCAACCACATCATTGAAACCAAGCGCGCGCAACGCGTGGCGATCATCGTCAATGACATCGCCGAGGTGAACATCGACGGCAAACAGATCGGGGATAAAATCCTGCAGACCGAAGAGAAGCTGGTTGAGCTGGAGAACGGATGCCTGTGCTGCACCTTGCGTGGCGACCTCTTTGATGAAACGCTGAATCTCGCGCTGGAAGGCGTCTATGATTATCTCATCATCGAGGCCAGTGGCGTGTCAGAGCCGCTGCCCATCGCCGCGACATTCACCTTCCCCATGGATGACGGCAAATCCCTCAAAGACGTGGCACATCTGGACACGATGGTCACGGTGGTGGATGCGTTCAATTTCCTGGATCAGTACCATTCCGATGAAATGGAAATCCAAGAGAGAAAGACCCGGCTGCAAACCCATGATCAGACATCTGTCGTTGAGCTGATGATCGACCAGTTGGAGTTTGCCAATGTCATTCTCGTCAACAAATCCGATATGGTCAGCGCTGAGGAGCTGGATCGCATTCACCAGATGGTGCGGGCGATCAATGCCGAGGCCAAGATCATCGACACCAATCACGGTCAGGTGGATCTCTCAGAGATTATGAACACCAACTCCTTTGATTTCGACAAGGCGCAGGAATACCCGACCTGGGTCAAGGAGGTCGAAAGAGAGACCACAAACGGGCATGACCACGGAAATGGGCATGACCACAGCCACGACCACGGGCACGGTCTGGTGCACAGCCACAGTCACGAGTTTGGCCTCACTGCTTTTGTGTATCGCGCGCGACGCCCCTTTGTGCCCAAGCGCCTGATGGAGTTCATGGGCCCGCCGATCCCGGGACTTATTCGATCAAAGGGGTACTTTTGGCTTTGCACCCGGATGGATCATGCGGGCAATTTCCAGTTGGCCGGACAGCTCAAGGACTATGGTCTTGCGGGCACGTGGTATTCCAGCATCCCCGAAGAGCGCTGGACGCCGGACATGCGGGAATTCATTGAAAAAGAATGGGTTGAACCGTTCGGCGACCGACGCCAGGAGATTGTCTTTATCGGCAGCGATGACGAAATAGATCAAGAGGGCATTACCCGCAAACTGGATGCATGTCTGATCACGGACACCGAGTTGAACGAGGATTACAGCAAGTATCCTGACCCCTTCCCGCCCTGGTAAATGCGGGATCCGACTGACCTAGCTCTCACGGCGTTGGCGATCACGATCTTCTGCGATCGCGTCGCGCCGAGGCCGGTTGATAGGCAATTTCCGCGCAAGGTTTGCAGTAGCATTTTCCGGGTTCCACGGGCAGGCCGCAAAACCAGAAATCATCTGTGGCGGGGTCACCGAATGGCCATTTACACGTCTTTTCGGTCAGCTGCATCAGGCTCAGCCGCAGGGCTTTTTTCTGCACCTCACGGTGCGATGCAAGCGCCTCCGGACTGATTTCATTGGCCGTGGGCTGAGGCGGCAATGGCTTTTCCGCAGGGATGACTTGTAGGTGCGAGGGCGATTGGCTTTCCGCTGCGGAAACGCGCGCAGCAGGCTTCTTTTCCGCCGCAGGCTTGGCCGGTTTGGCGTCCACCTGTTTTGCGGCAGGTTGTGGCCGTGGCGCGGCTTTTGCCTTGGGCGCACTGTCCCCTCCGCCAGCGCGGTTCGACAGCCCAAGTCGATGCACTTTTCCAATAACGGCATTGCGTGTCACATCGCCCAGTTCTTTGGCAATTTGACTGGCAGATTGCCCCTCCATCCATAGCTTTTTCAGGAGTGCAACGCGTTCTTCAGACCAGGCCATGAGTGAGCTTCTCTTTCAAAAAGGTGTTTGCTAGCGGAACGCTTGCCGTGAACCACATGAACCAGATTTATGGGATTTTCTCAATCTCTTTCCAACATCGGCCAGGCTCGTTTGTCGATGATTAGACGTCAACTTTGCCCTTAGACCAGCCGTTCGTGACAAATGCCGCGAATTGCGGCTCAGAGCCCAAACTACCGGATGCTGTGCTCCGCACCAACGTCCGCTTTGTGCCCGTGCCGATTTGATTTACGCAGCCAGAATTCTCCCATGATGATATGATGCAAATTCTTCTGCCAAACTGTTTCAACTCGTATCAGGTTGAGACACATTTCGCTGTTCTCCGGCACCTGTTCCAGAAGAGCTTGGCAATCCGTGTCTGCTTCAAGCAGTATTTCAACATCGGGATACATGCTGAAAGCGAAGGAGGATGACATGCTCGACACGACGGTTTCTGAACATACCCAAGCCTTTCTGGACAGCTTCGGGGAGGCGCTGAGCAACGGTGATATCGCAGCAGCCTGTGAAATGTTTGAGGAAGACTGCTATTGGCGCGATCTGGTCAGCTTTACCTGGAACATCAAAACCATTGAGGGCAAGGAACAGGTGGCAGACATTCTGACACAAAATCTTGGCACATCCACACCCAGTGGATGGAAGATCGCCGAGGGTGAAATCCCGACGGAAGACGGTGGCGTCACCACAGCCTGGATCGAGTTTGAGACAGACGTGGCACGGGGCTACGGATTGCTACGGCTCAAAGGAGACAAGATCTGGACGCTGCTCACCACGATGGTGGAGCTCAAAGGCCATGAGGAGCTGCGCGGGTCCAACCGACCCATGGGGGCCAAGCACGGCGCAGGCAAAAACCGCACCACCTGGGCCGAAGAGCGCGCCCAGGAGGAAGCTGATCAGGGCTACAAGACGAAACACTATTGCGTGATCATTGGCGG
>ERZ1740065.1628-NODE-1628-length-13600-cov-12.149428_pt1 | contig 13600 bp, 12 predicted proteins | sample MGYA00581738_ERZ1740065 | MGnify/ENA primary metagenome ERZ1740065 (study PRJEB43018, sample SAMN04849749) | marine metagenome | isolation source: floating plastic debris | place: Pacific Ocean | collected 2008-09-01 | study: EMG produced TPA metagenomics... | reverse complement strand
AGAGGAGAGGAGAGGAGAGGAGAGGAGAGGAAAGGAAAGGAGAGGAGAGAGGTTGAAGGTGTTGAATTCAAACTGCAACCAAAGAATAAAAGCAAAACATAGCTGAACGTAGGAAATAAAAAAAAAACAGATATGATGGTGACGCATGCTTCGTTTTGTTTTGAGACTAAAGACACAAATGTTTACACAACACTGCGCAAATAGAAACTCACCGTTTACTCATGAATACATGGTATAATGGTGTCATTCAGTTACATGTATGTTATGTATTCATGTGTGAACAGTAAGTTAATAACAACAAAGCAAATATTAATTCTGCTGCTATAGGCAAACTAGGTACCTAGACCTCGATCTGAATGCAGAGATAAGCCAGCTGACTGAGCTTTCTGAGCTGGTCTTGCCATCATTTAGAACATTTCATTGTGAGGGAGTGGTGCAGAGATGTATTTTAAGGTAAGGATCTTATTCATTGCTAGCTGGCAACTGCCAGCACTTCTAGTTCTAAGATTCACTCCAGATGCTATCACTTATAGGTTATCCCATTAGTGTTACTCAGCAGCGGAATCTCTGTCCAGAACGCAGGAACAACCAATGATATCAGCCAGGAAACATGTCTCTGTTACAGGGAAAGGGACCGGAATACATCGGGTGGTTTCAAGGCGATGTTTTGACTTCAATAATGTGATTCAGCAATAGTTTGAATTGAGCTTATCAATGATGAGTAAGAAAAAGACTCTCCACGGGTGGAGCAAGATAGCCACTATGAGAAAGATACTCAATTCTGTGCCCGACTCCGAGAGAGACAAACTGTTACTGTGCAAGGATGCCGGTAGAAGAAATGTTCTCCATGATGTGCTGAAAAACAGGAATCTAACCGTTGATAAGGCTGTGAGCCTCATGGAATTCATAATCAGTCAAGTTTCACCATTGAAGCGATACAGATTGATGTCTAGCAGAGACTTTTCGGGCGCCACTCCACTTCACTACTGCACATCATTTAAGACTGTTCGTGTCATCAAGCGCTGGCTGAGTCAGGAGAAGTTTGAAGAATTGCTCTTAATTCAAGAGGCTGCTGGGTACACACCAGTAACAAACGTTAGATCAGTGGAAGCTGTCAAGGAAATGATATCTGATATTAGCGATCAAACAAAGATTCACGTTATGAGGGCTAATACCATTTATGAACAGAATATCATTCATATAATTGCATTGGGAGGAAGAAATAGCAAACTGAAGATGCTGGACGAAGAAGGGCACCTTAACGCAATTGACATGAAAGATCTGATGAGACCCGACGTGTGTGGAAACACACCTCTTGACTACATGGTCATTGGTCAGCATACAAAGATGCTGGCCTATGTGATGAGACGTATCAACAACCCTGTTACAGTACAGCAACTATTGGAATTAAAGAATGACTGCGGCGTCACATGCAGTAGCTTAGCGTGCTATGAGCCCAGATATCTTGCCCCTCAACGGCGGACAGTATACAGAGTGAAAATGGTCACAAGCCTAGGAGCCATATTTGACGCAAGAATGCTGCGCCTTCAATCAATCAGTTCCGAGACAGGAAAAATATTGGCCTTCTTTGGACAAGTTTATCCTGTGACCTCTACCCTCATCCCCATCAAGTTCCCTCTGGAACAAGCAAGAATACAATCGTCATTCTGAGCAATCTTTCATGAACTCTTTTTTCCAAAAAAAACTGAGAAGGCTTATCTTTGCAGGACATGGCCATAGCCAGTAACCATCAGAGAATGAGAAGAGATCGAGTTGGACCATTCTCGGTGTTAGTTTACATAGAAAGGATTCATGCTGCAACAGTAAGTGTATCAAACCAATCAAAAGTGGTGAGCGACATGCTGGCTGAGATGAGAGATATGTCAGCAGATGATCACTCCCCAAAGGTATGATTTGAAGCTGTAGGTCTGACTCTTCATGTCGTAATGGTTTTCCTTCATGAAATGGTTTAACTTTTACAGCTGATATTCATCCAGTTGATTGGAGACAGAGAGCTCTTGGGAGATCCTGGAGTAATGGTTAATGTTTTCAAACGGCTTTGCCTTCCGAACACTCCACCAGACACCGTCTACTGGCATGTAGTCGCAGTTAGAGACTGCTTGTGAGTGAAATGAAGTGATATGTTGCTTCTATATGTGCTACATGTACTACTTGCTTTAAAAAAGTGTAGGCGGCCACCAAATATCCAGCCATGCCACGTTCTACTACCACTGCTATCTCTGCTGCCACCACCACAATGAGATAAATGTCCACTCAAGGACGTGATTATTACCTAGATCTAGAAGGATTTGGTATAGTTGATAATACTGATCCGTAGGGATGACATTCCGTACTCTTTTGCAATACAACACCATAACTATGCGTTACTTGGGTGCGCTATGTGTCACACATCTAAAACAATCAATATCGACACTATTTTAGTATTTACACGTCTGTTGTGTGATTGCAGTGATGAAGTGAAGGAAACTCTGCTGCGAAAGAGAAGACAGACGTGTCAGCAGGCACTATCAGAGTTGCGGAGGAGACTGACAGAAGACAGAGTGGTAGTCTGCAGCTCGCCAGTGATCTCCACTCTCGACTACTACACACAGTTCTGTTGGAATCAGCCAATCATATGTAGCAGCAGAACTCTGGAACCAGCAGACACTCGGCCAGCAGCGATGCTTATATCCACCGAAAGAAAGGGGATGAAGAGACAGAGACAGGATATCAGAGCCATATTCAGACAGCTCATGGTTCTGGAGGTTGGTTACCCATGGTGGCCAGATACTGGCAAGAGACCACAACTCGTTAAACTCATAGCAATAACTGCCTGTCTGTCTACAGTAGGAAACAAGCGCAGAAAGTAAGATTAGATGTTTGGAAATTGGCATATGAAGTTTGAACATTAGAAGAGGTCTCAACAATCAAACATCTCGCTAAACAAAAATATTTATGTAAGCGTCATTTGTGTCAGTCCTACGAAATGACGTTTTTTGTCAAATTCCAATACTCATAGGGTCTCTACAATTGTGGCGTTAAAACTCTATCACGCACAGAGCTTAAATTGTAGTTTTCTTTATAAGGGAACCCTAGTGGCCTTTGATAATGGTGTCAAACTGATTGTCATGCATAGGTGCAGAGTCAGACTGAAGTATGGCACCACTGAAACAGGGGAATTCTGATTCATATCATATATGGCAGCTACTAATGTTGCTACACAGATGAAACCTGATATTGAAATTCTTTGTGGTAGAGATTGTGTGGCCTGCTGGTTTTAAAGGGAACTATCACTCCCTCTAGATATGGTTGTAGTTTTCTTACAGGAACTGCATCCCCTATAGTTCCCCTCTAGTTCCCCTCTAGTTCCCCTCTAGTTCCCCTCTAGTTTCCCTTGAATTTAGGCATTGATCACGTACTCTTGGCCATCTTGTGCCATCGGCTCCTGAATATACGTAGTCTTTCTCTGCAGATTTGAGCCAGCGTACATACACCTTTAGTTCTCCTGGTCAGGGTTATCATAAATAAGACATGCTATGATGGGAAGCACCAGTCAGTGTAAATATGCTAGTCCTATATTACACACTTTACCACAGTCACCTCATGACAACTAAATTCTTTTTTGATCCCAGCTGATAGAAGTAGAAAATCTTCAGGAAAAGGTTCGGGTGTTTGAAACCATCACGAGTTATGCGGAACGTATGAGAAAGAGGAGCTTTCTGTGGCTGATTTTATCAGGACATGGAGACTTACGAGGCAACATCAGCCTCTCAGCTGATGGTGAGCCACTGTCAGTTGAGGAACTGTTGACGGCTCTTCATCAACCCAATCCAGAGCAGCCAAAGGTGTGGAATGAATTGTATGGGTAGATATGACTTGTGCTGAAAATCTTACTCCGCATTAATTACCTGCAAAATACATGTATCTTACTTAGGTTCTCAGGTCTTATGTTCTGGGCACAAGTTGCTCGATGCTAGTTGATTGATGCTAGTTGCCTGTTGCTAGTTGATTGATGCTAGTTGATTGATGCTTGTTGCTTTGTGCTTGTTGCTTGATGATTGTTGCTTGATGCTTGTTGCTTGCTGTTTCATGCTTGCAGTGTGTATCAAGTTAAATGTCAATCTAGCTGATACAATGGCCCATTTCCACCCATACATGCAGGTGATTCTCCTCCAGTACTGCCGAGGTCCACAGAGAGGCAGAAAAACTCCAAATGCACCTGATCTACAACTATTGAACAAACTGTTTTTCGAACAGCACTATAGTGGACCAAGGATCGACGTCAAAACAGCAGTCGTAGATGCAGAAGTCAGCGAAACATATCTGTTACCAAGTAATGTGTACCTGGCCTATTCGACGCTGGCTGACAGCAGGTAGGAACTCGACCTCCTCGTTTGTCTGTTGATTTTCATATTGACAAATGGAGAGAAGTACAGCGGTCAGAAAGGTGTCTGCACTCACCCTCAACATCGGAGTTGTCTTCCCAGTTTCTGTGTTGAACCAGTCAGATGTTTTTGTGGCAGTCGTGGCGGCGGTGGAGGAGGGTAGGGCAGTCTAGGTTTTCTACACAAATAAAATTCAGCATCACATGTATTTACAATTTGAGCACCAATACTACAGCCTAGGTGCATGATGTACTCTTCCTGCAGGTCAGACAGGAGGGTGTGGTTTAGCGCCATGAGGAAGCACCTGGCAGATGTCATCAAACATGCTCAGAGTGTAATGAGGCAAGACGGAGATATCGATAGCAGAGTGATCGTTCTGAAGTTGGATAGCCTGATGACCTCCATAGCAGGCAGAGTTCGTGTGAAGACTAAACTATATCAGCACACAGAGAGGCTGTCCAATCTGTTGCCTGACCTGGATATCATACTTCCTCTCTGGCAGCGCATTGATAACAACTCTGATAGTGACAGCTCTTAAGCTACACCATCTTTTTACCCTTTTACTATGGAGAGGCAAAGAGTAAGATTATACTGTTCATTGGCGATGGAAGCACATGTGTTGATAACCATTTGATAATGATTCATCCACTTGGGATGAGATCAGTAGATGAGTAAAAGTTTAACATAAACATTGCATTCGAAATACATTTCTCTATCAGGTTGTGACATCCATGTTTGTAAGTTATCATTTTAACATCACCAGTTTATCCGTACAATCTCCCTTTGAAGGTCACAACTTCCAGTAATGACAGGATTTGGAAAATACCAAGAGTATAGACGTTTTTCAAAATATCTAATGTGAATGATGTTGCAATAAGAAGATAAATATATTTTAGGTCAATAAAACTCATTGCTGTCTCTGAGTAGAGAAATATTATGCTTTACAGAGCAGAACAAGTTGGCACAGAATAAGAAAAAGAAAAAGCGAAAACCAAGAAAGCAAATTTTTAATTATAAAAACACGGGTGGCACTTTATATCACAAATGATTTATGTATCAAATTGCCCTTGCTCTGTAACAATTGCTGCAGATCGCTACTCTCGTCTTAAGTGTGCCGTAGCAGCCTGATGACAAGTGATCCAGTTGAAAAATGGGTTGCTGTACTCAGTGGTGAACATCTGTAGGCAGGGTTCTCAACCTGGGTCAGTAAAAATCCTTCCAGCGGGTGTCACGATGCCATCAAGAAAAAAATTTACATTTGGCAATATCGTAGCGCCATGAATAGCTCAGAATTGCCATATTATCATATTTTTCTAGTTTTTCAACATATAAAACTGACTTTCAGTTTATTTTGGGGATACAAATTGCTTACTTATGGCATCATTTTACCGTGAAATGGGTTAAAATATAAAAAATCCGAACTAAAAGGCAAAACTCCGAGTGAGCCAACGAAAATCCTTATGCTAAATGAAATCTGTCCTTTCATCCTTACACAAGCTGAAAATCCGAACAGTAAGGATTAAATCCAAGTAGTTGAGATCCCTGCGTAGGCAGCGTGATTTCATGCATCGGTCGTAAACATAAACAGCATCATTTTCCTCATGTTTGAATCTCACCTAATCCTTTGTGATCTATCTGATAGCGGGTTGGAACAGTACAGAATGTCAACTTCATCTCAATCTTGGTGGCGGTGTATATAACATTGTGCTTAACTGTGAATATCGCTGAGTTCTTTCTCTGCAGACATTTATTTCTTCAATAGCTGGCTGGAGTGTTTTATGATGAAATTTCTCTGTACTACAAGAGGCGATGTCTTAAGCCTGTCCATCAAAGTGTGTGCCTACAGGATACCGTCCTTTTCCCATTATGCTCTATACACAACGTCATAGCCTGATTGCGTGTGATGAAAAAGCATTGCAATGCTACAATCCTATGGATCGCATGGCTGATTCTTGCGATTTCTCAGATTGCAAAACCCATTGTTTTGTTTGTTAGATTCTATAGAATGTAGTATACACTCCAACACAAAAACGAACCATCACTCTGGTGTACTGCGTGAGCATAGGTAACACGAGTAGAATAATAAACAGTGTGTATGGTTCCATTGATGTCTCTAAGACTGTTATTGTCACTGCAATACGACACTCCTGTCTATGTGCATGGTGAAGACTAGAACAGTGCATTAGCATTGCGTCAATCACCAGTCAGCTGATGCTGCAAGCGATGGACTGCGACGCCATTTAAACTGCTTAGTTTTTGTCAAAGATAAGCTATGCTTCATTCATGGTGATTGCCAAACTCCAGTAAAGGTATACCATCGATCAGGATGATGAAACTCCACGGCGTGAGTGATACAACTGCTATTGAGGGGATACTCAATTCTATTCCTGACTGTAGAAGAGAGAAAGTCTTAATGCACAAGGATACTGCTGGAAGAAACATTCTCCATGATGTGCTCAAGAACAAAGATCTTACTGAAAATGAAGCCGTGAGCATCATGAATTCGTCATCAGCCATGTTTCACTACCGAAACGGTACAAACTAATATCCAGCAGAGATCGGTCAGGAGCCACTCCACTTCACTACTGCGTGTCACATAAAACTGTTCGCGTCATCAAACGATGGCTGAGTGATGAAGAAATGCAGAAGCTACTTTTAGTAAAAGATATTCACACGCCGGTGACAAACACTAGATCCCTGGAAGCAGTGATGGAGATGTTGGTTGATGCTTCACACAAAACCAAGATCCGTCTGATGACGGCCACAACTAACTACGGGCAAAATGTCCTTCATTTGACCGCTCTGGCAGGGGCGAATGACAGATGGATGGTAATGGTGGATGAAAATTACACCGCGCTGGTGGAAATGCAGGATCTGATGATGCCTGATGTATGCGGGAACACACCTCTTGATTACATGATCATTGGGCAGCATACAGATATGTTGTTGTCGGCGCTGAAACTCATCAACAATCCTATTACAGTACAGCGCCTGCTGGCGTCAAAGAACAATTGTGGTTTTCCGAGCAGTAGTCTAGCTCGCTGTAACCCCAGAGATCTTATTCCAGGACTGAGTTCTACCAAAATGTAAGGACAAAAGTTGTTGCAAGTATTGGAAGTCTGTTCCGTGGCCGAATATCCCGTCTTGGAATAATCAGTGAAAAGACCGGGAGGATTTTAGCCTTCTTTGGACAAGTGTACTCGATAACCTCTTCACTCATTGCTATCGAGCTCCCTACAAAGGAAGTGAGATCGTGCTCTTTAATCAGGAGAATTTCAATTGTAATAGTTCTGATAAGAAATATTATACTATATAGGAGACAGCCACAGCCAGCAATCGTTGGACAGTGAGGAAAGGCAGCGTTGAAATGTTCACAGCGTTTGTTTGCGTCGCGAGGATTCACTCAAGAGACATAGCTGCGTTAAATGCGTCAGAGGTGAAGAGAGATATCCTGAATGAAATAGAAACTACGTCAGCCATTGATCACTCTCCGAAGGTTGTGTTAAAGTTGAGAACTTGATTATCTGTGAAGTACTGATTTCCTACATTTAATTGTTTGACTTTTACAGCTGATATTCATTCAGTCAATTGGAGGCAAGAGGCTGTTCAGAGATCCTGAGATGATGGTGAAAGCTTACCAGCGACTTGGCCTTACAAACACTCCACCAGACACTGTTTATTGGCATGTAGTGGCAGTTAGGGACTGCTTGTGAGTAAAATCCTCATTGCTACTACATGCGCTACATTTACCGTGGCACATGTACCATGCACACTACAACAGCGTGTGTGACCTCCACATATACTCGTATGACATATGCTACACATGTTACTACCATTGTCACCTGTGCTGCCACTGCCACAACAATATAATGAACTAGTACTTGGCGACTGGTTTATTACAGGGACCTAGATGGAGTTCGATAATAGTGACTCATAGGGATGGTATTCTGTGTTATACTGCAAATATGTGTTACTTGGCCAAAATGTATTTCCCATATATCAATAAATCAATGTATCATACATAGTGATGACGTGAAGGAGACGCTGCAGCGAAAGAGAAGACAGACATCTCAGCAGGCACTATCAGAGCTGCGGAGGAGACCGACAGAAGACAGAGTGGTAGTCTGCAGCTCGCCAGTGATCTCCACTCTCGACTACTACACACAGTTCTGTTGGGATCAGCCAATCGTCTGTAGCAGCAGAACTCTGGAACCAGCAGACACTCGGCCAGCAGCGATGCTGATATCCACCGATAGAGAGGGGATGGAGAGACAAAGGCGAGACATTAGAGCCATATTCAGACAGCTCATGGTTCTGGAGGTTTGTACTCAGAGTCATAGGTATCCAAAGCGTGTTCCATCCAAGAATTTGGACTAGAAACCAAGCAATCAGAAATGAGCGTAATTGGCCAATAAAATACAAGTATTATCTCGATGGGTTCACTGATGAGCTGTGAGCGCTGCAATCTCAACTCTTACTAGTTTATGAACAGACACCCAAGGATCTATGGATTCCTAATGTTTTCACTGTAAACAATATTGTTGGTTCTATCAGATGATGAAGTGCCGTCTGTTTCAATACCAGATGATAGAGGTAGAGAACCCTCTGACAGAGGCTAATGTGTTAGACGCCATCATGAGTTACGCCAAACGTATGAGAAAGAGGAGCTTCCTGTGGCTGATTCTATCGGGACACGGAGATTTACGAGGCAATATTAACCTCTCAACTGATGGTGAGTCGCTGTCAGTTGAGAAATTGCTGACGGCCGTTCATCAACCCAATCCCGGGCAGCCAAAGGTATGGAATGAATTGTATGGGTAGATATTGCTAGTACTGAAAATTACCTGCAGAACACGGTACTCAGACTTTCAAGTCTTATGATCATGACGCTAGTTTCTTACGCCTGCGATTTATGATGCGTATGAAGTTCAATTCTGATGGAGAAAACACGCTGTTTGATGCCTACCTGTATATGGGAAACAGGTGGTCCTTCTCCAGTACTGCCGAGGCCCAAGGAAAGGTGTGAAGACGCCAAACGCACCTGACCTAAAACTATACAATGAAATATCGTTCGAGGACCATCATGGCGGACCAAAGATCCGTGTGGAAGTAACAGCTGCTGACACACAAGTTGATGCCACCTGGATATTACCTGCGAACACGTACTTGGCTTACTCCACGCTGGCTGACAGCAGGTATTGTGTCTGCCTCCTAGTAAATCAACTCAGCAGGAAGGCGAAGGTCAGTGATGACATTATAAAGAAGTCTATCAGATCCTGTGTTATGTCAATCCTCAGAGTTGTCTTCCCATTTCTTTGTTCACTCGGTTATATCAACAAATGCTTTCAATGACAGACAGCATGAATGGTAGGAAATGGAAAGCCACTGTTAGTAATGCTTCAAATGTCCAGCCAGGCAGGCACTAGTTCATTCAGTAGCTGCTTGCCATTGCATTATAGCATAAATTTCTGTTGGAAGCTGAAGGAAGCCCAGCCTTCCTTTCACTACAAACTACCTTATCACAATGTTAACCTATCACACTACTTCATGAGCCGAATATAAACATCACACTCTCATCATGCATGTTACATTCTTCCTGCAGGTCAGACAGGAGGGTGTGGGCTAGCGTAATGAGAAAGCACCTGACAGATGTCAAACATGCTCAGAGCAGAATGAGGCAAGACGGAGGTATTGATAGTGGAGTGATCGTTCTGAAGTTAGATAGCCTGATGACCTCCGTAGCAGGCAGAGTTCGCGTGAAGACTAAGCTATATCAGCACACAGAGAGGCTTTCCAACCTGTCAGCTGACCTGGATATCCTACTTCCTCTTGGGCAGCACAACGATAAGGACTCTGACAGTGACGGCTCTTAAATTACACTATCTTTAGTACACAAAAGCATGAACTACATGTAAGACATGACTGCCTTCCATGATTGAAAGCCAACAGAAATGATTTGTCCGTTCATGAGGGGGTTAGTGGATGAGGAGGGGTTGAAGTAAACAGTACATTAGAATCATGCTTATTGATCAGAGTGAGAAATCTGTGTTATTAACATCACAACTTCCTCTGTACAATATGATCTTTGAAGGATACATGCCACAGTAATTATATGCCTCTGCGATAATAGGAGGAGAATGATGATTTCCATAATATCTACTGATGCCGATGATATCACAGGAAGATAATAAATGTATACTTTCTCCACCCAGACCACACAATTAGTGTCTAACCTTCAGACTAGAGCGCCCAGACGAGACGGGCAGCGTCAGACCCTTAGACTAGAGCGCCCAGACGAGACGGGTAGCGTCTGACCCTCAGACTAGAGTGCCCAGACGAGACGGATAGCGTCTGACCCTCAAACTAGAGAGCCCAGACCACATGGGTAGCATCTAACCCTTAGGCTACAACGTCCAGATCAGGCTTCATACATACATACATGATCAGCTTGTGAGAGATTGGCTATAGCACTACCTATGCACCTATGTTGGATGCACCTGGTAGCATTGTTCCTTTTTCATCTGTAAATCATCTACTTGAGACAATGTGTTAAGAGCACAATACACTCTACTCAACATTCACTCACTCACCAGAAAAAACTTAGTTTTGAACTTAAGCAGAATATGACACTTGATGTTTCAAGTTTGCTACGTACAAAAAACGGAAACAATTTGTTAAGCTGCCTGCTGCCAATTATGTTGTCATACTCAGGGGGTAGACTTGGCAAGCATGTTACCCTGGCAGGCCAGGGGCCGCCTAGGCAACGGTGGGTCCAGGACCAACACCCCTGGTCAGGGGTTGGGGTGGGCAAAGCTCTCCGAAAAATTTTCTACATATAGTACATGGAAAGTGGTGTGATATGTGGGGAAAATGGATGGTCAGGCTTGAGCTGCTACCAACCATCCTTCGCCCTACGGAAGCTGACACTACTCACAGAATGAAATGAGCAAAAATGACCAAAAATAAAGACTAGCATTCCAGGCGTCATGAGAACCGGATGTGACACTATCATTGGTAGCAGCCAATGTCAACCATGTAGGGCTGCATGAATTGTACTAAGATGGAAACCTATTTGATCAAGCCAATCTGTTTACTGAGGGGAATGTAAAGAGATGACTTGGGAGGTTCTGTTGGTGCTAATAAAAAATACTAGAACGAAATGCAGTTTTCCTCACTTTTGATAACTTGCAATTACGAGTACTTATAAGTATGCCTCATACTCATGAATACTCGTTGCTCACCCAAGCTGCTATGAAAATGGATTACGAGTTGTCTTCTCTTGCGCAATTAACTCGGGCAAGGAATGGTAGTTTTCGTGCGTATACCACGTGACTAATTCATTTCCTTTTCGTAAAAAGCGATTACCTTGAAACGCTACTTTTATATGACATCACAACATGGGCGCTCGCTGCCTCCCGGACGACTTGTGAAGGCTTTTCAGCCATGATAGAGAATTTATCCCCGACAAGTACGTATACACCCACCGAATTGTCGTGATTCTCATTGTATTATAATAAGTTCCATCGATCAACGCTTCATTTTATCGAAGTGTTATATGGATTAAGAGAAAAACCTTCGAATGATTTGTATGATTGCAACTAAGTAGGTCATAACAGCAATCTCGCTCTTCCATAACTCCTATGATATTTGGATAGTCATTCGAGTTATCTAGAGCAGCTTTTTCGATTAATGACCATAAATGTGTACTGTACGTTGCTTGATTGTTGCCATCCTTCATTCATCGATGTCACCCTTACATTCCACAACTAATCGTCAACTTGTTCCAGGTCTTACACACTTCACAGTCATGGCGACACTAAGAGCGCCTCACTACCTATTTGCAATCCTCGCACTTTTAGTTGCTCAAGAATGTCGTGGAGGTAATTTTCTCATTTTAGAAATCTGCTCGTTCATCACCAAGAGATGCTTTTGTGTTTATTTCGTGAAAACTGTTCTTTTCTTCCTGCAGCCACATCATACCCACCCACGATAATTCAGCAATCAGCAAAAAAGCAGGTCGTGTATGAAATAAAGGATTCTCTTCAGCTACCATGTGTTGCTGATGGCATTCCAACTCCAAGGTATTTTACTCGCTCTGAAAAGATATTGACACCATTAAAAAAAGGTGAAATGAGACACAGTTTCACACGATATTGAAATGGTGATTGTAGCTACCGATGGGAATTCAATGGGAGGGAGTTTGACCCTGATGGTTTGGACGGTCGGGTCACTCAGCTTCAGGGAGTCGGCACACTCTTGTGGAGTAATCCTCAAAGTCAGGATGAAGGTTTCTACATCTGCTATGCGGAAAACTCTCATGGAATAGCTGTGGCCAACACCATACAGATGATCAACGCCAGTGCGTTTGGAGCCTTGTCTCATTAAATTCTGACTAGACAGCGTTGGTTAGTGTTTACTCTCATGTCTGACCTGTATGTCCTCAGGCTTGGGTAACTTTCCTGAAGAGCCTCACAATGCGATAACAAGAATCGCCGGCGAGCCGTTGAGGATCATCTGTACCCGGCCAGTCAGTTTCCCAGAGGCAGACATCATCTGGATGAAAAGACTCGATCAAGGTTTTGTTCCCATTGATTACAACGACAGGATTACGATTGACCCTGACGGTAGGTCGCCTTCACCTCGCCGTATGTGTCAAGCTCACTCATTGGCTGAATTGCAGACTGCTGATATCGCCCACTGCTACAGGTGGTCTGAACTTCGCGTATGTGGATTCATCGGACAGCGGGTCTTACAGATGTTCGGCAAATAATCGATTCCTTCGCAAGCAAGCGAACAGTCAGCCGTATCTGGTACAGATCAGAGGAGGTAGGTTAATGTCTGACTTGAACCACAGCCTACTCTATACTGAGGAGGCCTGACCCATGGTTTCTTCTGCTAGCTATCGGAGACACGCGCTCACCGCCGAAGCAGAACTGGATTGCCCGTACATCGGAGACGTTCGTCAGGGGCCAGGAGGCGAGAATCAAATGCGTCTTTTCCGGAAGGTGGGTATGCTATCAGAAATTCTAGAAGGCTCTCTGAGTCTCACTAGTCTGCATCGTCGATGATGTCATCACGGTCTGCTCCACTGATTGCTGCCTCAGTTTCACTTCTTACTCTGTGTTAATTTCTTCCATCCACCTGAGTGCTTTTTCTATATTCTCTCAACATGTTGACGGTTTTCTCTAAATTTCAAGTCCCCATCCCCTCCCCCC
>ERZ1740065.1627-NODE-1627-length-13607-cov-11.239448_pt1 | contig 13607 bp, 6 predicted proteins | sample MGYA00581738_ERZ1740065 | MGnify/ENA primary metagenome ERZ1740065 (study PRJEB43018, sample SAMN04849749) | marine metagenome | isolation source: floating plastic debris | place: Pacific Ocean | collected 2008-09-01 | study: EMG produced TPA metagenomics... | reverse complement strand
CTCAACTCTTTTGCATAACCAATAAGTCTTGTTTTCTTCTCTCACCCCCTCCCCCCCCCCCATCTCACCGATAAGCAGTACACTGAGTCTAACAGCATAGTTGCCATACATGAAACTCATCAGCATACAATAAATACTAACATACAGCTGGTGATTGGCTAGTTACCTCTGAAAATGAAAATGTTGTAATTTAAGTTGACAAAATATCTTGTTTTCCTGTATTGTGACCTGCTACCTTGTTTCGCTGTATTGTGACCTGTGACCTTGTTTTCCTTGTGACCTGCAGTACTCACTGTCAATTCATCATAGATATATCATATTGAGGGTCCATATGATAGTCTACTGGTCAATGACAGAGCATACTATCCACAGATTCACGTGCGATTTTAAGAGTTATCCTCCCTTACCTTCTTAAAGTTTAGCTAGGATGTTGTTGGCTTACTATACTGTTTGCTTATACCTAGAGCTTTATGAATAGAAGGGTTGAGAAGATAACGAAGGTATCCATTTCCGCATTGAGATGTGTGTGTTATGAAGGTTGCCAATGCTGAGCAATAGAACTCGTGTCGTGACCTACAAGTACATGTGCCCCCAACCTCTGCTGCACATCCTCCTCGTACCCCATCTTTACTTCGTCTTTACTCTTCCCTCTGACCCTCCGCCCCTACATCCCTCCCTCCATTTGTCTGTCAATCCATACATCTGTGCCTCCCTCCCTCCCTCCCTCCTCCTTCCCTCCCTCCATCCGTTCATCCACCAGCCCATCCATCCCTCCCTCACCTCCTCTTCTCTATCTATCTCCTCTCCTTACTCTGCGTTTTTTCCAGACTTCTTGCAACACCTCTTCATCCTCTCCTTTGACTGTCAAACTCATCTACATATACCAGCAGGATATGTAACCGGTACCCTTCACTGAAGTACTGAGCCATAGGTGCTGGGTAATGGACCCACGATACCAGTTAGAACTAGTAATGCTAGTAGACTGAGCTCCTACACTTGATCCCAAGCGCAATGTTGGGGGCATACGCCCAGCCCCTCAAATTCCACATGATTAAAGTCAACATAAACACGATCCTCTGCTATTAGGTCCCCCAACCGAGAGGCAGCTATTTCCTTTAGCACTGAGGTTCAGCCAAGCTGCTTCTTTGCAGTGCTCCTGACACTGGTGAAATTGTGCTTGTACCTAGACCTGAGTCTCGACTTGTACGTTAGAGAGAGAGTACAGACTGCTAGCACTATGTTAAGACGCGCCTCCATTCCACACAGCTTTAGTCGCTGCCTTTCATCTGCACGAGCGCTGCCTGAGTTGCCGCCCTGCGACTTCAAACCTGAAAAGTACACAGGTCCGTCACACGAGCAGCTGACGCAGTTGAGGGAAAAGCATGTCAATCCAGCGTTGTTCACCGTCTACAAGAAACCCATATCCATCCATCAAGGTAAACACAGGACTGTATGTGGCATCATGTGCTGTTGAGCTGCCGATAATGTATGCTGATCATGTTGTTAGCTGTGAGGGTCATAAATGTGACGTTCTATCTTTTTTCAGGTCACATGCAGTACTTGTACGATCTGGACGGCAATCGATATCTGGACATGATCGCGGGCATAGCTACTGTTATCGCAGGCCATTGCCATCCCAAAATTCAAGAGGTTAGTCTCTTTGTGGCGTGGAGGTACAGAAAGAGGCAGCCCTCATCCTTGGGGTGACCACTTTTTCATACTCAATAGTCAACTCTCATCCATCAGTAGGTCACACAGGGGCAAGAAGCTGAACAAGTTTCTTGACTAGTTAGCTGCCACAGCCTGCTGAGGCGGGTATTGTTAGGACTGTCATAACATGACCTCTGACCCTTATTGGAGAGCCCGGATCTCCTGCATTGGCCAATCATAGCAATTCTTACAACCACACCTCCTCAAACTATGTAGGGTATTATATCGCTTGAGGCTGAAGGCAAGGCAGCGCAGTGGGCTTAGTGGATGAGGTCAAAATCCAGCATGGTCACTGTCTCGGCTAGCATATGCCTAGTCAAACTGTACTGCATACACTTGTGAATGGATGGCTTGCAAGACATGCTACATGTAGATATGGGACTTCACATAGCCATTACTCCAATACGTGTAAAGTTAGTCCGTCCACCAACTGCCGAACTTTGTGTCTCGAAAAGGATGGAAAGGAGACATTGTGAGGGAAGTTGGTCTGCAGGTAGATTGGTCCGCAGGTAGATTGGTCTGCGATTAGTCCCCAGAAATACTCAGACTATTACTGCGAACCAGTTATCAAATGGCGAAATTACGAAGCATTGTAGAATCTGTTTCATATTTGGCAGCCATATGTAATGAATCTACTAATTGACAAGAAACACTGAAATACTTGTAAACCTGAGAAGTGGTGCCATAGGTTCCTATGTGATTATCTCGACCAATAGCATTTGGTAGAGACACAGCTTAGTGAACCCTGTTCCAGACTGGAGCTCTGTGGGTTGCCACGACAACAGTTAATGCGTTCAGTCATCTTTGTTGCATCATAGTACCCTCATTTTGGCCAAAATATACAAGAGGATTTTCTTATGTTTGCTTCTGCTTGCAATGCCACAAAATTAGGTGGATACCGCCTCGGATGAGAGATTGCGGATAAAACGTGTCTATATGTAGGTCTCTTCACAGCAGTTCCCCCCTCCCACCCTCCGGATCGTTGATCGAGAGAGTCGAGACATAAACACGTCTGGAGGGTAGTGACTATGATTGCGTTGCTGATGCTCTCGATGAACTTGCAACATTCGCTGAACACCCATGAATTCATTCCTCCGTCTGTTCAAGCAGCAACGAATTGAGTTTGTGCGTGAAGTATGTTAGAGATGAGAGACGCATTTCTCTCTCACCTGTGAGCCGTAAGCAAGGCTATAGAGCTGCTAAACATTGACAAAGAGCAGAAACTAGTTTATCTGATAGTCATCGTCGCACGCATCAACTGGCACAGGTCCAGGTTAAAATCAAGCTTCATTTAGTGAGCTGTTTGATATTGCCCCTCCCCCCTCTATGGTCAGGTCACATGATCAGAAGTGCCATAGGTTTCAGCCATCATCTCCAGGACTAAACTAACCGCACTGAAGTAGTACTGTATCTGTGGGTTAGGAGTTAGAACTAGTTTCAACCGGTGAAATTTTACGACATTGCTTGCCTTGCTCACAGTATAATGAACATGTTTCTATGAGGAGACAATACAAGTTTCAACCTGCAGTATCGAGAGGACAACTCCTGAATACTGCACATTTAAGCCTTTCTAAGTCTAAGTTATATATCTGTATACTGACTTTGCTTTGCAAATAGTACATACTACCTTTTATCACCAGTTACTCAAGAGAGAAGACAATTCTAGTTTGAGTGAGATGCCGATGCATTCATCTCCGCTCCCAGATATACACGCGCCTCCAATAGTGTCGCAATAGCATACCATAGTCCTACTGGTGCTGGCGGTCTTGAAGTATGGAGATGACAACTCCAAACAGTGGCAGATATAGGGTAATTAGCCATAGAGATATTCAATGGTTCAGAGAAATAAAATGATTGATGTCAAAGTGGTCTAGTCATGTGTTGAATATGTAAAAAAATCAACCTCCCGTATGATTCATACTAGGTAGTTGATATAAGTTCACTAGAAAACTGTTATCTACTACACATTCTAGTTGACTCTCCAACCCTGTTTTTCCCAGCAACTGTGACATTTTATAATATTTAAATTATAATTAAAATGATATAAAATTGTATTAAATTAAAGCTATAAAACAATGGTTTCCCGATACAGTGATTTATTGGTTAGATCGTCTTCAGCTGAGCTCCAATATGGCTGAATCTTAGTTGCAGGGGTTGGGTTCTAGGCTAGGACTTTTACAAGTTCATAGGAACTGAACCTTCAGTGTTTCTGGTTTGGCAATGTCAAGTATGAAGCCTACAGTAGTTCAAACTGATATGTGAAGTTAATACGTCATGTGGGCCATACTTCAAGGTCAGTTTTCTGTTTATTGGTAGCATAACTGTTAGGATGGTATCACTGCTGCGGTAGTGTCACTGCTGCGGTAGTATTACTGCGGCGGTAGTATCACTGCTGTATCTAGAGTCTCGTTCATCTAATTTCGTCAGCTGGATCATGAATCATACCTTTTATCATAAAAATCATAAAATGGAAGTATTGCCAATTCATTACGTATTCGCGTTTTCTTTTCAGGCAGCATTCACAGCTATGGGGAAGTTATGGCACACGTCAAACATTTACTTACACCCGAACGTACATTCCTACGCAGAGAAACTGACATCCAAGCTGCCCGACCATCTGCAGGTCATCATCAGTCCTCCATTGATTTCTGTCTCTAGTTACAGACACCATTAGCTGCGTTAACGTCTGCAGCTGTTACATTCCCACTCCCTCGTCTTACAGGTCTGCTACTTTGTGAACTCAGGGTCTGAGGCTAACGATCTTGCTCTGTTCATGGCGCGTATGTACACCAAGTGTATGGACGCTGTGGTAATGCGAGGAGCGTATCATGGCATGAGCCCGATGACCATGGGACTCACGTCTATGGGCAGCTACCGATTCAACTATCCATCAACACTCGCCGTACACAGGGTGACTGCACACATACCACTACCACTACCACTACCACTACCACCTTCATCTTGTATTGCCCTTTGCCAACTTATAAGATCATCTACCCCTGCTATTAGCCGCCTCATTTTTACGGTTTCAATCTGCCGACACAAGTAGAGATGGTGCTGCTTGTAGACCCTCGCAGATTCTCTTATTTTAAGATTCAGTTCAGATACCTCTCAGGTTCCTATGATATGACATTCATCCTTTACACCAGTAAAGGCTGGGCCACACTCGACGTATTTTCATACCCGTGACTGACACCTGGAATGCGTCTAATGTGGCTCAACCTTGATGGCTCTCTGTAACAGATTCGTTCACGGATAGTCCCTGTGATAGTTCAGTTCAGTGGTGATGACTGAATGAGAGACCCAGTTCAAGTTCTGCAGCGGAAATATGTCCTTAACCTTAAATTTAGTCTTACACTTTCATGCTGAGCTTCCCGGCTTAGTCTAATCCATACTTGTGGACTGAACCAATATTTGTCATTACTGAAGCCATTCAACGGGCTCTGGGGTTTAGGCTTTGCTATTTATTTGTTTATCCCATTTGAGTCACATCAAGGCTCCCAGAGGTCCAGGATTCCTGGTCACATCAGCGTTGCCAACCCTACAATTTTACTCTACGATCTACAACTTTTTGAACTTTTTCCAACTTCTGAGATGGCCAATTTATCACACTAGGTCATTTAATTGTTTTCTGTGTGCACCACAGGCTCACAGAAACTGATTGATAGTAGTCGGTGAGCTGTGGGAACTGCTCAGCTACATGTACATGTATATACGGTGTATATATAAGTTATATACCAGTAAGCTTCATACCATAAGACTTGCATCACTTATCAGAAAAAGGGTAGAAAATGTTTGTAATAGGCATTGCCCTTCCATTGCATTATGGGAGTCTTACGCTTGCAAAGCATGCTAGTCTTAGAATGAGACAGATGAAGCAGCCGGGCTGATGAAACTCTGAATCAGTGGCTAAACTCTCCAGCCCACTGTTAACATTCATATGTTCATCCAGCAGTTAATTTTATTTTGTGCGGAGTTCAGTTCAGAGGGGCTCACAGTCGATCGAGGATCTGGTTCAGTTCACTGTGAACTTCTGTTAATGCGATAGGGATTCAATCTAGATTTCGCAAAAAGTAGCGAGCTGAATCGCTAGAATTGACTCAGCTCCAGAGAATCACTTGCAAGGGTCTGACTGCAGCTGCTTTATTGAGTATTTTTGTATTCCTATTCTACCAGGAATCTTAACCCGGGTCCAAGAAAAATCCTTACAGCAGGCTTCAGGAGCCGATCAAGAAAATCTTTGATATTGGGCAGTATTATGACTTCAAAAATACCTCAGAATCGCATGTTATTTCCACATTTTTCACATTTGCAGCATCAAAAACTGATTTTCAGTTCATTAGGGTGATAGTTGGAGACCCCTTGCTTACTTATGATATCATTTTACCGACGGGAGGTGAGTGATAACATCCAAAATTCGAACTGGAAAGCAAAAATCCAAGTGAGTCAAAGAAAATTCTTATGCTTCATGAAACCCGTTCTTTCATCCTTATACAAGCTGAAAATCCTAACAGTAAGGGTTAAATCCGAATAGTTGAGATCCCCGAAGGGTTTTGTTCAGGCAACTCTCCGTGGTGGAAACACTAATAAGGCTGCTGATGGGAGAGCAAAGGATGCCAGTGTAAGGGTAGGAGTTCGTACAGGACTTCCACTAACTCTTGTCGCAACTCACATTTCTTTTGGGCAAACGATGTCAACAGTCAAACTGAAGAAACTATTATAGATATTCAAGTGGGATAACCCTACACTTCTAAAAGAGTAGAAAAGGAAAATAAGCCTACAGTGCTTATATTTTTTACTGAAATCTGGGCCTTGTCTGCCATTTTACTTTACCAACAACCAAACCAGATGGTTGTGATCTTTGAAAGTCATGTTAAATGAACTATCACTGAGGATTCACAGTTGGCCAGGCTCCCTATCCACATCTAACTATCATTTTAATGTCAATTTCTTCGGCTTATTAGTGTGGAATTACAGTAACGCTTTTTTGCAGATCAGAAACCCTGACCCGTACAAAGGACCGTGGGGAGGAAAGGCGTGCCGTGACTCTCCCGTTCAGGCGGACAGACATTGCGACTGCAAACCGGGTCACTGCGAGGCTTCGGAAAAATATCTGGAGGAGCTCGATGATGCGCTCACTTTCTGTACTCCGAAAAACAATATGGGTCCGTTTTTCGCTGAGAGCATGCAGGTAAAGTTGCCTTCATTGTTTTGGGAACACAGTCTATGCAGTTTGTAATGCATCATGTGATTTGTGTACCTACAGGGCATCAGCGGAGCTATGCAGTTCCCTAAAGGCTGGTTAAAGGGAGCCTTCGATAGAGTTCACGCTCGCGGCGGCGTCTGCGTCTCAGATGAGGTTCAGACGGGCTTTGGCAGAACCGGCGAACACTTCTGGGGTTTCGAGATGCATGGAGTGAAGCCAGACATTGTTACCATGGCCAAAGGTGTGTTTCACACAAAGACCTGTTTAGATAGGGTTGACCTAGTTGAAATTGTTCTCCTTTTCATCAGCTAGCATACTAATGGTGTCTACTTTTACTGCCATTCAAACTACACGCGCATTGATGCGGCACGACCACTTAGTTTGACCGACGCCACAGTTTTTAAATCTGATGGCAACCTGCTATGAAAAATGACTACTACTTGTCAGAGCGATCTACTAAGTCTGCCATGGCAGGCCGAGTGACCGCACGGTGCCACCTACCTACATTTTCTTCACAAATCCTGTTCTCATTGCTCATTGGCTACATCTGACATCTGTTATAGGTATCGGCAATGGCTACCCAATGGCTGCCGTTGTGACAACGAAGGAAATCGCAGAGGTCATGAGGGAGGCGCTTCATTTCAACACGTTCGGTGGCAACGCCGTCGGCAGCGCTGTCGGTTCGGCAGTGCTCGACGTCATCGAGGAAGACAAGTTGCAGCAGGTGCTTGTCAGCTGATAGTCACAGCAGTTTTTTTAGCTATTATGAATGACAGGTCCCGGTGGGCTAGTAGAAAGGTCAGACATATAAGATGAGTTTTCATGTAGGTGGGAGGGGACACACCCCACTCCGTGTGATCTGTAGAGTGGGACAACAGTGTCGGGTCGAACCAGTTATGGACCTCTGGTATGCTGGTGACGCTAGAATACCAGTGACAAACCAATACTGAACATGGTGGCAATGCCGCACAGTTGCACTTGTGCTTACTATGAGCTGGGGCCCACAGTCCGTAGAAATATGATAGATATGGGGAATATCATAACACTTTTCCTTTTTTGTGGGACAGTTTTTAGTGGAAAGTGGTAGCAATTACAAGAGATGAAATGTGGTCCGGGATCGTTTTAGAATGCGGCCAAACTGGGTACCCATCTGCTGCTAGAGTTGGCTAAACTGCGCGATGAGTTTGAAATCGTGGGTGACGTACGCGGTAAAGGACTGATGACCGCCGTCGAACTTGTGTCTAGCAAGGTAAATACTCTACGTAAACCCTGATGGTCAGAGGATGGAGTATTCTCCCTGGTCCTTGGTTCACTCCCGACATCTATACATTAATGTAGGAAAGCAGAGCGCCGCTAGCCGCCGACCAAGTTACAGACATAATGGAGGATATGAAGGATATGCGTGTGCTGTGCGGTAAGGAGATGTCCCCCTTGACGACCAGCATCTCGTCGCAAGATGACTAGCCTAACCTGTTTCGTAACTCTTTACAGGAAAGGGAGGCAACTTTGGTCACATATTCAGGTTCAAACCTCCGATGTGCCTGACGAAGGACGATGTGGACTATACTGTTGCGGCGTTCCGTATAGCGCTAGAGAACCACCGCGACAAGCACGCGAGAAAGAACTAATGGCATCTTACATGCCGCTGAACTAGTAGTATCACTAACATCCCCAGGTCTATGGGGTCCCAAGGTCTATGGAGTCCTAAGGTCTATGGAGTCCCCAGGTCTATGGAGTCCCAAGGTCTATGGAGTCCTGCATATCCTAACTGAGGGCTAGTACCTACAGCCATCACACTACAGGAGATTTGTGGCCGGCTTGTTTACTAGCACCATATACCAGTGTAAATAAACTGTCATGCAAACAGACAAACACAGCAGTTGCCAGTGTCACCCTCCTCCCCTGCAGCATAAATACTGCAAGAAAGCACGTCATCGAGAAGATTGTACGATAATATGGAGGGGGGAGCAGAGTAAGGAAGACAACGGCCCTTATCAGTTCTCCGTCCAATAGATGGTGTCACATTGGGCAGGAGCAATGATAAGGAATGTTGGCTATTGTACAACTAGGTCATCTCGGTAACCACGCAGGCTCGCCTACTACCGCAGTAGCCTCTGTCCTCATCAGTCTACAATTGAGAGGCCCGAGAGAGGTGGGTAGATAAGAGGAGCAATTCCCAGATAAGGCGCTCTAGCCTATTCTCTCATCGTGGGAGACCAATAAATTAGGCGCAGCTTCGCTTTCATACCCTTCATTAGTAATCCGCTCGCAGCGTAGATTATACACACAATCAAGAAGAGCGGCTTAACGCTTGCTGCCTCAAGGGCCTGCCCGGTCACGGTGAGGGCTTGTCAGAGTGCTCTGGGTGCAGGCTGGAGGGTGGGCAGGGGCTAATGAACCCAGTGCCAGCTGGTAATTAGACGAGTACGTTAATTGCTGTTAACATTTCCTGCCCCATAGCCTTTGTCAATGCATAGCAGACCTACATTCATTCACCTGAACCCCAAGTGACCTACATAGTGAGTGAGAGAGATGGGAGGGGGAGATAAAGAGAGATGGGGGAGGGGGAGATAGGTGTGCGAGAGAGAGAAGCAGTGAGGGAGAGAGAGACCCACACACACACATCTGTCACAATTCTCACAGGGCCCCGCTGCATAAACAGCCTCCGTCCCAAGACGACCGTCTACATCCCATGATAATACACATTTAGTTCACATTCTCCAACCAACACCTTATCTCAAGTCTCTGTGTTTCACCGGCAGGAGCTTCCCTGACAAACAAACACCACACTGAATACAAAGGAGCCCTCTTACCTCTCGCCTGGTGTGGCACTGTCGACGCCTCGGCTACAAATAGTCAACTGACTGAGAGAGAGAGAGAGAGAGAGTACCAGTGGGAGCGTGCAGCTACCAGCAACTGGCTGTGATAAATGGCTATGATAATGAAGTAGCATCAAGCTCTAACAAGCTAGCGATGGCATTGGCTGGTCCTCACTGCAACGGACATTAATTAGCCACTCATTGGTCTCCTCTCACTACGTGCCACAGCTAACAACCACCACACTCTCGGCTCAGCCTCGGCTCTCTAACCTCATCGGAGATCACAAACGCAGTGGCAAATGAGAGTTGACGGGGAATTTCATGCATGGCTGGCCCGGCTGAATGAGGCCATATAGTGATGATAGCTGGATTCACAACTGGGTCAAATATTAGTGGCTAGGGGTGAGAGAGTTTCAAAACAGTGCTGTTGTTTGGCTAGTACATTGAACTAACTACTAGCTAATACCAGCGGGAGGGAGTAACCCAGCCATCTGCATTTCTACAAACGAGAGGCACGCGGATTGCAAAAAACCAGCATTCTGATTTACTAAGTATTGGTAGTAGTAGTAGTAGGTAAGCCACTCGAGTTTGCAGGCTACTGCTGGCTGCACAGGCAAATCGAATTAACATTTTAGCTAATTAAGTTTGCTCTGGTATTTTTGTTATTAGTGCAGAAACAGGCCCCCTTATCAAAGCTACGGCAGACCAGATGCTAGAGATGAACCTCTGGGCTATAGTATGGCAGTGTGGAGACAAGACACCAAGAACAAGCTGTCCCAAAGAGGAAAGGTGTTGTATAGCTTTGTTGCATAGAGAGCAGCACCGCATGTCAGTCTGGATGAAACGGGAGAAAGGAGTGAAATAGAGAGTGATCAGAGAATAAGAAAGCAGGGGAAGAGATGAGGGAAAGGAAGTGACAGGGAGGATGTGAAGAAGAGAAGTATGATAACGATGTCCAGGGACAAGAGTATAAGCATGATAGGCACCGGATAAAGCCACCGTGATGGCCTACACACATGGCGGCCATGCTTGCTGTTGTTCAGCACCCCACGAACTAGTGTTTACATTGATCCAGAGCAGTGCCCTTGTTACTACTAGTATCGTCTTACAAGCACCAATTCACTAACCAAGATGCTACACGATGCACTTGAATGGTTTTATCTACCCGCATTGAAAGCATAGGAAAGATGGCTTGTCTTGGAAGAGCTAACGCTGCAGTACTCTATTCCCGCCTCCGCCACAGAGCATCAACTGGCCACTTGTGCGATAAGTGAGGGACATTTGTTTGAGCAGAGATTACTTGCCTTCACGTTGCACACAGATGCGCCCCCGATGAAACTATGAGGCAAAGCTATCTTCAATAGACACTGTCCTTCTTAAAACTGATTAGAGTGTTGTCTTTTCAGCTCTTGAGCAAATATGCTCAAAGGCTAGGGAGCAGTGATTGAGCTGGTGGGATTTGTATAATGAGGTCATCCGCAATGCCCGCGTGGCCACCCCAGCTTGTCATGCTCGTTAGTAAAATAGTTTTATTACCCTGCCTTGGCACCACTGTTGCCATGGATGCTCCAAAGCAGCTGCAAATATGTACGCAGTCAGATACACGGTAGCTAATTCAAGGAGCATATACCAGGCCTTTTTACCACTAGTATCAAAGATGAACATAGTTTCCAGCAGGTACAATAACTAGCAGGAGCTAGACCGCAAACGAAAGATACCTGTATGGTAGAGAGCAGATTGTCGTATTCACTTCTGAGGTACATCAGCATCGTTCAACCATCAGTCAACGTGGGGCACTGACTGACTTACTCGTTACGACACTGGCCCAGAACGACCTACAACCTATGAATGAACTCGAGTAGACAAAGAGCGATAACATCACGGTCACATGACCAACTAATGTAGGTCAGTGATGTTCTCATCCCTCGACGGTCGTTGCTCATTTCCATAACAGCCAGCGTGTGAGCACTAGACACGAAACAGGTGAATATGGAGCGCGTGTATTTATATATCAAGTTACATCGTACCATCTAATACTCACCAGAACAGATATTCTGTGCATCAAATGGGAATAGATGACGATGATGAATGACACATCTACAGATATTCTGGCAACAGAGACGTCGCAAGTGGTGTCCAGGCTTTGTTGGCAAGCTGAATAGCTAGCTACCATCTGCATTACAAAATAAAATAGCACGGCTATAAATTATGGACCGCGACAGACATACATGTACTCCTGCCTCCTGCATCAACATACAAGGTCATATACATTGCAACTCACAATGATATAACTACTACAACTACTACAATACCACGTAAAGCTGGTGATCAATGCGTTGCTTTACGTTTGCGGATACTAGCACTGTCCCATCATTTCTCAGTAACACGAACCGACAAGTACCCAAGGACTTGGGCAAAAGAGCAGTGCACTGTCATGTACAACGACAAGCGACTTCATTACTCGTACTTCGTTTCTGAAGAGAGACAAATTGTATGGAAAATCAAGGTGGTATACTAGTACACTACTTACGTACCATACACAGTACTACCATACGAAAGACCTTCAAGGTGACCGGTCATTTTGAGGCTTTTCTCCTAGTTATACACGATTGGGTAGCAAAACAGTATACTCTACCCTAATTGGATGTAATTTCGACATTGACATCAACATGCTTCCGGTTCTGTATCCCAGTGACGCATAGCGCATATCCAGGAGAGAACGAAACGCCGTGTTGTGTGGTAGGCTAGGAATGGAAACCTAATGAAGACATACGATGATTGTACGAATTCTGTTGAATCTCCTATGAAGGACTTTATATTACCTCATGGGACCTTTCTCTCATAATATGATAACAAACCTAGAATGACTTCAACAACGGAAGCCGTGTCTTCTGTTCAGCTACTGATCAACGATAGTACAATTAGCCAAACAGGTCTGTCGGACTGTCGGATTCATTCCAGCTTTAACATCATAGTGGTGTGCACAAAGGTTGCTTTGCTATATTCTACAGTTACGACTACTGACGTTCTCGAGAATAGCTCAGACTCAGACGATACTGCATGGATAGTAGCGCTATGTGCCATTTGTGGCTTCTGCATTCCACTGTTCATCTTTTGGATAGTCATTAAAGTCATTCAGTGTAGGAGGTAAGCATCTCTATCTACTAGTATATAACGACCTTAGTCTCAGGTATTGCTGTACTGGAGCTACGTTCATTGAATATTAAAACACCCAACTCTAAATTTCTTCAATTTTCGATCAATGAGTTAGTTTTTTCTCTCCTGACGTGAAGCAATCACTGTTTCACATTATCATTCTAGTGGTAGACGGCTTTCCTTCTCTAGTTTCCTCGTACGAAATCTTCACCAACTCTTCTTACTTTGCCAATCTAGGTCGGGTTGTCGATGTGAACTGGATCTTACGGAACATGACAGCTTGGATGTGAAGGAAGCAAAGGAAATTAATTACCTTTATAACAGAGCCGCTCAGGGTATCCGATATCGGTCATCAAATAAATCAGGTACACAATGATACAATGTTTATTAGACTGCTTGAACCGTTGAAGGGAAACCCACAAGAGGCACATTCGGTGAAAATCAACGCACACAACTTTTTGAGAATTATTCACGGTTTTAGCATAGAAAATTTCTCGCTATGCAATAGACTTACGCACTTCCTGTCAATAGACTTACGCACTTCCTGTCAATAGACTTACGCACTTCCTGTCAATACACTTACGCACTTCCCGTCAATACACTTACGCACTTCCCGTCAATACACTTACGCACTTCCAGTCAATACACTTACGCACTTCCAGTCAATACACTTACGCACTTCCCGTCAATACACTTACGCACTTCCCGTCAATACA
>ERZ1740065.1626-NODE-1626-length-13613-cov-11.972489_pt1 | contig 13613 bp, 10 predicted proteins | sample MGYA00581738_ERZ1740065 | MGnify/ENA primary metagenome ERZ1740065 (study PRJEB43018, sample SAMN04849749) | marine metagenome | isolation source: floating plastic debris | place: Pacific Ocean | collected 2008-09-01 | study: EMG produced TPA metagenomics... | reverse complement strand
TCATACGTCATACGTCATACGTCATACGTCATACGTCATACGTCATACGTCATACATCATACGTTATACGTCATACGTTGGGACCATCAACCAATCAGCGATCAGCCATGAGTCATTGTACGCCACTCACAAGGTTGTAATGTTATATGGAAACCAGGCTTTAGAACTAAGACGCGTGTCCTAATCTTGAGGAAACCCGGATGCGTTCTATTGCCCCGGGGTTCAGACGCAGTGTCCTGTTACGCGACCCATATATTATAAGGTGCCTCAGGCTCCGTCGAGGAATATTTTATTTTGGACTCGCCTGACCTCACCCGCTTAATTATAAGGGAATACGGCGCTTGGGTTCAGTACAGTATTCATCGAACGTACTAGTGTATAGTATCTAAAGCTATGGAAATTAGAGACATTGCTATTTACAAACGTACAATTAATACTGTGTTTAGATCTGACGTAACTGTTACGCCTTCTGTTTTGGAACCCTAAAACCACCTAGTAATCGTCACTGGGTTGCTCCCAATGATGAAAAGCCCACTGTGCATTGCTGGTACACCTTTAATTAGCTGTCAAAATACAGAACTCAATTTGCATAGATTCTAGAAACTTCCTTTGCTCTATGCCTATGCAATTGGAAGTATTTTTGCAGGGAAAAGAAGTTTGAGAACGTGTGTGCCAATGTTGTCTCCATTTTATCAGAGACGCATACGCCGTGATTTTGCTCTGAGGTGTACGTAGATTCTGGTACATAACTTCATATACTCGATATCTATCATGTCAGCTTTAGGTTGCGCAATCACGCACAATGACAATCCAGACAGGACTCTATGACGTTAGGTCGTTATTATCATTGCTGCTGTCCGAAGGTGCGGTTGGCGACGTTGCGGATGGGGAGTTACTGGTACACAGAGGCTGGTCTGACGCGGTATTTACTGTTGCTGGAGTGACCATCTGGGATGATGTCGCAACGCCGGATCCCAGCAGAAATAAAGAGGCTGTCAGAGGTATAGGAGAGTTACATATATAATAAGAAGTTTCATGACACTTCTGAAGGCTCTACATCTCTGAGTAAAACTTTGCCCAAATATAGCTAATATCTGGTTTACTACCAAGTTATTGTAAAACAGGAAATATTTTTGCGTTTGCCTAATTGCCTTGTTTTGGAGCACTTTCAACCGATTGTAAAAATTAAACTCACAAATATTTCTTTGTTCAATTTATTGTCTATACAAAAATCGCAAGAAACGCAAAGACGTATTTTTGTACTATTTCTTGACAGATAAAAATGCAGAAGTTATGCTTGACAGTCAGTACCTGCCATGGAATCTCTGCTACTAATACTACCCATCATTCATATAGCTTTCCACATCCTGTAAACGGAAATTTTAGCGACCTCACAATAATAGCTATAATAGCTACTCGAAGAAAAGGCTATTAAAGTTGAGCGCTATATTTTCGATAGCTCTTTATATTATATACAAGCTGGGAAGAAATCGCTGAAAATTCCAGGCGCTATTATTAGAAATGCTGCTAATTTAAGGAAAACTCAATAGTTTCTATGTTTACAGTACGTCTCTACTAAACTTCAAATCCGTGTCATCAATTATTTAATTCATATTTATTTTTCAGTACAATTATTCTCTACCACATCAGAAAACAAAGGTTGTGGCGAGAGATGCTTTCAACTTCTTAAATTTACACCGTGATCTTGAAAACTACTCTGATGGTAAATACTACAACGAAGCAGAACCGAATATGACTCCTGACCAATGGAAGAGAGAGTTCTGAGGCATGGAAAACTAATGAGGATCAAGAAGGAGTGGGACCCAGAGAATCGGTTCACGTGTACTCAATGTCTCGGAGATGATTGGGATCCCGAGTTTTTTGGACAATGAACTTTATTCACATATTTGACATCAATAAAGTATAATCTGCAGCATTAATTTTTTAATAAATAAAATTTGAATAAATAAATGAAATATTAATAATAATAAACAAATTATTATTCCTGAAACAGGAAACAATAGAGGAGTTTCTATCATAATGAGACGATGAGGTATACTAGTGCTGGTTTGATACACGATACTATCGAATATTGAAAAATATTTTTCGATCAATCTTAGGTTGCTTTGAAAACCGAAGAATCGAAAACAGTTATTATGAAATGGTTGTACATGGCTTTTTATCCATAATCCTGTAGCTATCATGTAAAGAACTCTACCGAGCGTAGATCTAGCTCAAGAATCGAAATCGAATATCGAACCTTTTGAGGGAGAATCAAATCGAATTGCTGATTCTAGGAATCGAACAAGCGCTAGTGTATATGCTGAGTGTTAGGCTGGCTCTGAGGCGAAGCATGTCCAGGGAACAGGATAGGTGGTAGTGTAGAGAAGGCAGGCCGAGTTGGGAAAGTAGACAACTCCCAAACAGTCGCTGATCTTGGCGCACGTGTAGACACAGTGTTCCTTAGTGAGTGTAACGACCTGTCTCACTAACCGATCACAGATACTAGTCTCTCCTTCGAACGCTGGCACTGGCAATCAATGGTGTGATACTAGACCTTATCTTTCAAGGAAATGGGCGGAGAAATATACAACTACCAATGATTGTATCATTTACTGCTGTGAACGCGGTAATTATATAGAGCTTTTATTTATAGCGTTCATAACGATTTGCTCAGCAACGTTATCATAAAGTCCGTTCTAGTTATATGGAGCTTAGTAAGCCTATATATCACTCATCCCAATCCATTATTGTTACAGCAGGTATCTTTTTCCTCAAACCGTTATACTTTAGGCCGCAATCAATACCAAGTTTACGGCATACGATTTGTTATTTACTATCTTATTTATTATTTACTATATATGTTGTCAATTGTCCAGTTTGAACTGAACTCGCTAACCTGTTCCAACATGAGAGAAAATTCTATACAGCGTTGTTGATGTATATATGCATATTAGGAAAAGCAATTATATTTAATCAATATGCAGTTTGCTTCAGGTACGGCTCATCAACAGACCGAGGTGACCTTTGAGGTTGTCAAGTGGAAGGAGAAATAAATATGTCTAGTATCATATATAGTTTTATCTGTAATACACAGTGTGACGGATGTAAATAGGCAGTCATTAAAAGCTGTTGTTCTCATGAGGTGCTGCTATTAAGTACAGGTGTAAATTCCTAGCAATCACAATGCTGATATTTTAGATACTGTGAAATCAAGAATAATTACAACTGTAAAATAAATAAGATTTGAGGGATAAATTCTATGTGTAATGACTGCTATTTCAACTTTTGAAATTAAAAGGTGGAATTAAATTAATTTTATTTAAATTACACGTAAAATGTGATTTTTTTAACACCACCATTAACTTTTTATGGCATTTAATGAATGGCATTTAATTTTACTTTTACAGTACCTGTAACATACAGAGGGATACGTACCACAGTGCTGCATGTGAGACTGGTGAACGCATGAGCAGGGTGCTACAGCGACTGAAATACAATACTGTGCCGGTGGGAGAGTCAACATCGGTGGTGTAATTATTGAAGCAGGTGTCGGAGCCGCTGGTGGTGTTGGTGGTGTGACAGGTTGAGGGACCACTGTTCCCTCTGATACTTTATGAACATAAAGAATAATTTAAAAAGGTCAAGGACACACAAGGGTTGCATATCGCAGTATTTGGTGGTGTTTTGAGTAGCTGTGGGGATCTCTGTTCCCACTGCGGGTACTCCGTGAAAATGAAAATGAGCAAGGTCAAGGACACACTCCTGAACTTCAGCACTGACTGCGTAAATGATTTGTGGTGAACGACACATTTCATTTCGGAGATAATTATTTGACACGTATAGATTACTTGTAGTAGATTTCAGCTCTCAAAGGTTCTTTAATCATCAATCTTGAAGGGTCTTTGAGCAGCTATGATCAGAAACCAAAACTCAAGAGGAGCCGTTATTAAAGATTAATTCATGAAATACTTATAATTCTTAAATTAGTAAAGAAATCTCGAATAATGCTGAACAAGCAATTAAAGAGGAAATAAACGACTACTAAAGATACCAAACCATTGTGGAGACCCGGGGAAGGGGGGAGGGGGGGTGCTAACCAGGAGTTGCCCTCTCTATCTTGAAGTAACTGATAGCCTTCCAGAGTGTTCTGGAGGCTATATAAGTCATATTAAGCTTTATTTCTTTCTCTTTGCATGTACTTCTCCTGCTGGCTGGTCATGTCGCAGTAAGTTCTGTTTTTTATCGTACTTGTCAGTGGCTCGTGATTAATACAATGTTTGCTAATAGTTTGCTCTAGTTTTTGTGTCAATCTTGCACTGGCATGCAATACCACACGCAGTGCCATCCTCACACAACGCAATACAAGTAAGACCTCAAACCAGTCACACTAGACAGAACTCTGATGAGAAATCTGCCTAGAACTTGACAATAGTTCTTGCGGAACTCTTAACGGTGTCATTAAAGAACTAAATACTGTAGACATAGACATAGACGTAGACATAGACATAGACATAGACATAGACGTAGACATAGACATAGACATAGACATAGACATAGACATAGACATAGACGTAGACATAGACGTAGACATAGACGTAGACATGGACATGGACATAGACATAGAAACAACTGACCAGTGCATTTATTATTATTTTGACTTCTGTGAATCTCCCTTCGCCGTACAATTCGCCGCTGAGCAGTTGTCTGCATGTGCTCACAATTGCTTGCAATGGCTCACACGCACCTTTTCACAACTCAGTTCATTGCCCACATTTGCTTTCGGTCCTAGAAATTCTCTACTGAGCAATTAATACAGTCATGAAAACGCACAAGCAGACAATTTGGGGCAATCGAGAGAAATTGAACAAAATTGTTTGAGAATGCATTTGGGCTATTACATGGCGGTGTGCAAGAGATTCATGGTGATTCACCAAGCCTGGTAATAGCTCTATTTAAGCAAGGAGGTGTTTAATTGGCACAAGACAGTAAAGGAGAAATAGAAAACTATGAAAGATGTTAGGCAACACCACGAACCACACTGGACCGAATTCATAGTAAACGCATATTTACACATGCAGCACACGTATATCCACTCAATTTCTGATGTTTGAGATGATGTCGATTACTTACACGTCATCGCGCTGATAGCCGATTCTGATAATGATTTAGTGATCACAAACAGCTGCTCCTCAGTCTTCAGTAGCGACACAGGAGCATAAATACCGCGTAGTATTTCACCATCATTGTTCAGGAAGCACATGTTATGGCATGTCATATCATTGCCATCGATCAATGCAATCCTAAATAACCAATCAAATCTTAGGACAAAGAGTCAGTAGCCTATGTAAAAGTGTGCTGCCACTGGGATTCGCACCGCGAGTCTCCCGCTTGCAAGACAGGCCTGCTAACCACTACACCAAGGCCTATAGCAGCTCAACTGAAAACATGTCGAGATTTCGGTGGAATATTCAGTTCATTCACAGGAGCCTTCTGGTTTATTCATTTTGGTTTTGGACGAAATATTAAAAAGATCTGGTTTTTTTCATTCTCCTGTCGATTTCCGCGCTCACTTCAGCGCCTATCCGCACTCACTCCCGCTCACTCCAACTCACTTCCGCACTTGCTGATGCACGAATATCTACGGGAGAATAACAAAAACCCAACCGGTGTATACCTCTGTCTAGTTATGTATTACAGTGAGGTTTATGCAACTTTATTACTATTTCAGCCGTTGAAGCTTTTGCATCATCATTCAAAATCGCTAGGCCGAAATGAATCCAATGAATCCAGCCTGTGAGCTGCTCCCAGATAACCAGATGGATGTTAACTGCAGGAATGGAAGAAGAGGTGGAGAGCAAAGTGACACTTACCAATTGTTCTTGTAGCTCGGGACCATGTACTTGTCTGCTCCGTATAATATGAGTTTTCGGGGTGTATCAAAGTCACAGTATATTGCGGCATCTGGACTGTTGCCGGCCAACACATAGGGAACTGGAGCGTGACTGCCCAGATCTATCCGATAGATCTCATTACTATGGACACCAAGTAGTGAGTTCAATTCAGGGTCAAAGGTTAGCTGGCGAATGGACGTGAGCTGCGTAGAGAAACTAGTGGCAGTCTCATGGGCAACATCCAGTGCAATGAGCCCATGACTGTCAGATATATAGGCGATACTCCATCCGTCGTACGCGATGCCGAACGTGCCGGTCATTCTCACGTGATGCAGTCGGTGTCCGTCATATAAACTACCAGTGACATCACACTCACCCATGTATACACTGGGCTCTAGATTAGTGAAGGTGTACTCCTCCACACAGGACCGCCCAGAGTTGACTATCAGAAGGCTACTGGATACAAAGACCATTTGAGTTCTGTAAAAATATGTGGAAAGAAGGAAGGATAGATTTCTTCAAGCAGCTGAAGGTGAGTATTTAAAATTGTATTAAAAATATTCATCAAATGCTCTAACGTAACGTAATGTAGGTCAGAACTGCAAGTTTTTTTGCAAACTGCATAGTTAGATTTACGCTCAGCATGCAAAGCATTCTGATTGGTGCGTAGGAGACCAATCACGGCTTTTGTAATTCGCAAACATATATCTCGGACGAAATTCAATAATTTTAGAAATTACAGATCTAATTGAGAATCGTTCGCACCCTTCTAGGGCTGTTACTCATAAAGAAATGCTATGACTATGCGAAGATAATAAACCAATCACCTTTTTGCTTCTGCGAAGGTAACCAGAACCTCGGATTTGTAGTCAAGGATTGACAGCCGCTCCAGCCGGTTGTTCAGTAGCAGGAGCAGGCAGTCTGACGCCGACTCGTCCACTATCACGTCCTTTATGTAGTCCATGACTGACGCCACTTCATTTAACTGATAGCCGATGAACTCTGCCTGCCTAAATATAGAGAAATGTTGGCAATCATCTCCCCGCACAGTTACTTGTTCCAATGATAGTACTTCTTTCAGCGGTTGCGACGTGTTCAAATCTAGTGTTCAAGGTACTGGGATCACTGACAGCAGTACTGCCTACATTAGCATCTCTAGCAGCCTCTGGGAACTTGTGCCATCGCTCTCTTGCACTACTTGTTTTGTGCTTTGTGGACGGACCGACCAGCTACCAGGTGCTTGAGAGGCTATGTTGCTGTATTAGCTTTCAAGCCTAGTCCGGCGGACCACTAACTTATGAACAGCCCACTTGCTCGAGAGTTTGCTCGCAATTGCGAACAGAGAGAGGCGTGCTGAAGCGTGGAAGCATGCAAACAATTGAGCACCAACCAACAGGGGAATTACAAAAAAAGGTGATAATTTTAGAAAAGGTTGAAATTTACTCACCAAGTAGCAACTTCACCAGCTCTGATAAGACAAAATATCATGACCACAATGCATAAAATGTTTCTTTGTTGCATTTTGATGTACACTGATATAGACTATAGACATGCAGTTACCGAAGCATGGTTCAGAGTAGAAATGGATGCTGAGCAAGAAGATCGATCACAAACAGGAAGTGGATGAAGTCAGATTAACCAATCAATCGTCGTTTGATGTACAACAATCTATTAATCGTGTTTAATAAATCGAAATGTACACTAGCCGCATCCTATCCCAAACGTGTATGAAAACAGCAATGGGATCAGCAGCCGTGGTAGTCTGGAATATGATATATTCTCTAGCAGGCTGCTGTTAGTAATGTACATAGAGTTCAGGTTTGTCAATTAAATGCCAACATGGAAACAGGAAGGCTCAGACGTCCCAAACTCTGTGTACTTCAGTTTCTAGGTGGCTTTCTGGTTGAGTTTAAATCCCAGACTGGAAAAGTGTCGGCTTAAACTAGCCACGTGTGGCGGAGTCTGTGTCATCTAAAGCCGGAATCATGCCACACTGTTGCACAAAGGTACAGGATGGGTGCTGAATTTCGATTTTATTGCATTGTAAGATCTGCCCGCCTATCGCCAGTTATTGATTTTTGTATTGCTACAGGAAAAACTGGAAACACATCCTTTGACCTAACGTTGCTGAAACCACAATCTTATCTCTCTCATTGCTCTCTATTTTATAAAGACTATTGAGTCGTCAGAAGTTATCAGAACTGGACGTAACTCAACAACCTTCTCCTGCGTTGAATTCTGTCTTAGGAAACATGACTAGTGTGGAGATACGAGGCAGGCATGTGTTGCTCTAAAACAACAGGGTTTTAGCTCTGTGCAATCATATTTTTAATGAAATGCGTTAATATGGAACAGAAAAGAAACATAAATAAAAGAGTTTCTGTTTCTCCTGTCGGCTTTCGTGCTCACACCCGCACACTCCCTCACCCTCCCGCACATGTATGCACACACTCCCGCATATGCCTCATTAGTGGTGTCACAATACTTCGGTATTATCGTGTACCTAGGTACAAGGTAATTCGGTACGATACACGATACAAAGGTCACTATTCCGGTACACGTTTCGGTACAGTAGACTCCTCACGTCTGATGTTTGGTACCTAATTGATCGGTTTAGATTCAGTTTAGATGCAACTTGGGGAGGAGTTATGTGTTTTTATTAGCCTCTTGATTACTTTTTGATACCTCTGACCAATGATGATAACATGGCTTTGGAACAACAACGGACACTCGGCAGTCAGCGTAATGGACACTCAGCAGTCGAACACACAAAAACATGGCATCAGCAGGTGAAATCATATAATCTATGATTGAAACCAGCCAACTTTTATCCTCAAACATCTCCACACGAGTGTTCAACAGCAGCAGGAATTATACCACATCATGTTCTACATAATTCCTAATGGCTGGTAGGCTAGTCATAGCCAGAAGTGCCTACTGCTGTCTGCACATTCCTGCTTCATCTGTCCCAACTGAAGTTCAGCGCAGTGGGAAAAGTATTCCAGAAGCAATAAGCAGATTTTGTGAGGAGAAAACTAACATGATTCTGCTTCTGCACAACTTGGTTGTATCACAAATTGCTATATCTTTGATACAAGGTTTTATATCATGGAGAGGTTTCATACATTGCCACGTGCTACTTACTAGGTATGTATACATGTATGTGTACATGTATCTTATAGAAATGTACCATACGTAGATTGTGTACATGAAATATCGGTGTATCGATATCGTTCCAAAATCGTGTATCGTGACATCACTATGCCTCATACACGCTTATCAACAGGAGGATGACCAAAGCAGGAGTTCCTATCATTACGAGACGATGAGGTATATATCGGGTGTTAGACTGGCTCTGAGGAGGAACATGTCCCGGGAACAGGATAACCGGTAGTGTAGAGAAGGCAGACCGAGTTAGGAGAGTAGACAACTCCCAAACAGTCGCTGATCTTGGCGCACGTGTAGACACAGTGCTCCTTAGTGAGCGTAACGACCTGCCTCACTAACTGATCGCAGATACTAGTCTCTCCTTCGAACGCTGGCACTGTAAATCAATGATGTAGTACTAGACTTCATAGTGAAGAAAAGATTTTAAAGAAACTCATCAACACAATGATCTGCTTCACTATAATAGCCCCCTTTGATGATTGTGAGATGTCCAGCTTAAATTGATTCAAACAGCGACTAGAAGAGAAATGCTATTTAAGTTGAGCGCTATATTTCCGATAGCCCTTTGCGTTATATACAAGCCGGAAATAAATCGCTAAAATTCCAGGCTCTGTTATTAGAAATCTGCTAATTCGAGGAAAATGCTGTAGTTTGACAACTATAAAATTTCTGTTCTACCCCCCCCCCATACTACCCCCGTACTTCTAACCCCCTCCCCATACTACTACCCCCCCCGTACTACTATCCCCCACAATTAATTTCTTATAGTTCCACTTCAGTTCTAACATTTTGCGGTGTTTATTTTACTTTTACAGTACCTGTGACTTGATGAGGGATACGTACCACAGTGCTGCATGCGAGACTGGTGAACGCATGAGCAGGGTGCTACAGCGACTGAAATACAATACTGTGCCGGTGGGAGGGTTGGCATTGGTGTTGTTATCATCAGAGTAGGTGTTGGAGCCGGTGTTGACATTGGCGCAGACTGTCCATCAGCTGGTACTAGGTCAAAAGGTCAAGGTCTCACAATCGATGCATGTAATTACTTTCACAAGAGAGTTGCTATGGAATGCTATGATGATGGTACAGCGGTTGGAAAGCGAGGGCATTACTGATACAGGAGTATGATTTCTGCAGACTTGCAGACTGCATTCAGAGTGACAGTCGCCGTAGTTCTCACATGGAGCCAAGAATCAAAGATGAAATTGAGCAGAAAGCAGCTGATAGTAAACCTGCTCCGTAGTTGAGATATAATCAGAGATAGTTGATACAATTTAGACTGCTTACACGTCATCGCGCTGATAGCCGAGTCTGATGATGGTTTAGTGATCACAAACAGCTGCTCTTCAGTCTTCAGTAGCGACACAGGAGCATCAATACCGCATAGTATTTCACCATCATTGTTCAGGAAGCACATGCTAGCGCATGTCCTAGCATTGCCATCGATCAGTGCAATCCTAAATAACCAATCAAACCTTAGGACAGGGACTCAGTAGCCTATAGCAGGCCAGCTGGAAACACAACGAGAGTTTGGCGGAATATTCTGTTGAAGATTCTTCCCTGGAACTGGAAGTTTTCTTTTATATTGATGTGATGTTTTCCTAATATGAGAAGTGTTTTAACCTGATGATACACATGCATCGTATAATCAAACGAAAGCTAAAGGCGATGTCCCGCCTGCAGATGTTCAAAGTAATGGCTACCCTTCCGCAAGGAAGCTCCAACCCTTGCTTACGCTACTGATGATGGAACTAAGATTACGTACTGCTAATTTCAAGCTCAGTAAAGTATCAGTAGAGGATCAAGGAATGTTTTTGATCGATGCAGAAGTCATTGATTAGTAGCTGTCCGAAGGGCAACTTGTATCTGTTGACAGCACAGCCAATAGTTAGACGATGTCGGCTGCAGCTCGTATGGCTGTGCGATGAGTGCAGTTGTGCTTTCTTAATCCGCACACTGCTAAGAGAAAAAATAGTTAAGGCAGATTTTTTGGCATCTTTTACTCTTCTATCGGTCGGCGTGTCGGCACTGGTTTCATAAACAACAGTGTTAAGCTTAGACTAAAGTCGGCTTAAGTGTGACGAAAGCATAATAAGTGCGGAAAAAAGCTGGGATAGCACTGGGGCATGATTCTGGCGCGCCTACCGATAGAAGAGTAAAACACTCCGATTTTTTTTGACTGGCGCTGAGGATTCAATCCTGTCAGTCTAAATTTCTCCTTGAATAACTCCTGAATATCGGGTCCGAAAATTTGAATTTCAGCGTCCTGTTAGGATGAGATTCTGTTGGAGATTTTCAGGAATAGAAGAAGAAATGAAGATCAGTGCTAACAATTACCGATTGTTCTTGTAGTCCGGGACAATGTACTTGTCTGCTCCGTACAATATGAGTTTTCGGGGCGTATCAAAATCACAGTTTACTTCGGCATCTGGACTGTTGCCAGCCAACACTGTATAGGGAACTGAAGCCTGACTGCCCGGATCTATCTGGTATATGTCGTCACCATGGATACCAAATAGTGAGTTTGACTCTGGGTCAAAGGTTAGCTGGCGAATGGACATGAGCTGCGTAGAGAAACTAGTGGCAGTCTCATGGGCAACATCCAGTGCAATGAGCCCATGACTGTCAGATATATAGGCGATACTCCATCCGTCGTACGCGATGCCGAACGTGCCGGTCATTCTCACGTGATGCAGTCGGTGTCCGTCATATAAACTACCAGTGACATCACACTCACCCATGTATACACTGGGCTCTAGATTAGTGAAGGTGTACTCCTCCACACAGGACCGCCCAGAGTTGACTATCAGAAGGCTATTGGATACAAAGGTCATCTGAGTCCTGTAACATGTAGGATAATTGACATCAATGCGGAAAATATCAAATGTTTCTTTCAAATGCTAATCAAATAGAATCAATAGATATACAGACCTAGAGCAGAGGTCCAAGGTCATACAGTAACAGCTCAACTACGCACATTGTACGATGGCTGTTACTAAACAACGGAAAGTCATTCATGCTAACGCTGAGGCTACTGACTGTCAGAAAACCCGGCCTGGTCTCAGCCTGGTCTCAGCCTGGCCTCAGCCTGGCCTCAGCCTGGCCTCAGCCTGGCCTCAGCCTGGCCTCAGCCTGGTCTCAGCCTGGTCTCAGCCTGGCCTCAGCCTGGCCTCAGCCTGGCCTCAGCCTGGTCTCAGCCTGGCCTCAGTTAGTACATAGTGAACACATTGAATCCCTTTGTTAACATTTATATGTAACATCATCCTTAGTACACCTTTTCGCGCCGAAGGTTTCCAGTCTCAGTGTGCTCTTTTGTGACTAAAAAACTTGGTAAGCTCACTCACTAGAACTGAAAGTTCTGAGCAGTCAAACAGACGAACTGCATTCATCCGTATCTGAGTTGAATTATCATACCAACTAGTTTTATTCTCTTGTCCTGAGTTCATCCTAGTATTTTTTGCTCCAGGTGAGATTTTTGGTAATTTTAGGCTCATATTTCTAGGACTGTAACAGGCGCGTTCGTGCACTGTGAGGCTACGGCCCTTCGTAGGCTGGTAAGCACGCAACAAGCACGAATGCTACCATGCCGTGCACTGTGAATTGAGGCACGGTAATCATTCATGCGTACGAGTATAATTCGGTGCTGGAGTTGTCTTCACTACACTAAACAGTTTTAGCGAATATAGTTAACTTGTTTCTTTGGTTAGCATTTCCAGTTTCTTATGATTTTGTATTTTTGAAAGATTTACTTTTCATTGTCGAAATGCACTAGTAATCAACATGAAACCAGTTCATACTTGTTTGTAGAGCTTCAAAACTGTAAGTATGACAATTCTGTTCAAGGGAAAATTTATTCTGGCTGCACTTAGAAGTGAGGAAGAAAGAAACTAACTGAAGAAAAGCGTAGTCTATGGTTGCCATAGACCAAGATACTAGCCATCCGTCACTCGATAGTTGTTGAGAGTGGTCACGTATGGAAAGCCGGCGTGCAAGCCAAATGTCAAATGCCAAAGACGGCTCTTTGGCAATTGTTAATATACTAAATGCCACAAACTATATAACATAGAGTAGAATAAGAACAACGGTATGCTAAGATAATATGCACTAATCATAGAGAAAATAAGACAAGATATACACATTCATATCTTTACTTTATATCCTCTGTAAATCCATAAACCCTAGTTTCTAGCATAGCATAATGTAGAAGATAAATGAATTCTTTGTAGACCAATACTGAACCAAAGAACAATAAATCGTTATTTTGTTTTTATAAAGCTACTCGGGAGAGGGACAGTGTTGCCAACTTTCCGCTTTTCGGCGTAGATCTACGCTTTTTCTATGGTCTACGTCTACGCCTACGCTTTTCAAAATATTGCCCTGCTTCTACGCTTTTGCACTCTTAGCCTCACCAGCGTTAGCAAATCTACGCTTTTTTACTTTCTGAGGCAGCCAATTTGCCATAACAGGCCATTCAGTCGCTTTGTATGTGGACCACTGGTCCACAGAAACTGATCATTTTGATTTGGTTAGCAGATATGCACTACATTAGAG
>ERZ1740065.1625-NODE-1625-length-13614-cov-11.813777_pt1 | contig 13614 bp, 14 predicted proteins | sample MGYA00581738_ERZ1740065 | MGnify/ENA primary metagenome ERZ1740065 (study PRJEB43018, sample SAMN04849749) | marine metagenome | isolation source: floating plastic debris | place: Pacific Ocean | collected 2008-09-01 | study: EMG produced TPA metagenomics... | reverse complement strand
GATATACCAGTCATGTATATACGAGATACACCAGTTCACATTCATTTCAAGATGAATAGAAAAACATTTGAGTGAAGGAGTTGTGGATGATGAGAGTGAGAGACGCTGTCAGATGGCTGGGTTTAGTTTACCGCAGTGGAAAACCAGTTGTGGTGACATAGTGGGGCAGGTGGTTGCGGGTGAGAGGTGTGCTCAGGCGGACGATCATGAACTGGGCAGTCAGGATTTAACAGCATGGCGGGTACATGACAGTGACAATGGGGGCACCTGCCTACATGGCAGTTCTAGAGGGCACCTGAAACGGTATGTCAACTGGATGGAATGGTAGGAGCTCAGAGAGGAGGTGTGGCCTAAGAAAGACAACATACCCAGTCGTAGACGTCGGCAGTATCATCCTGTAAACCTCGCTCATTAGCAAACTTAACTTTCCTACAAAATGAAAAGGTGGATTAACAAAATCCTCACATACTATCACATACTATCACTTGACTCAACTCACCTCTGCTCAAAAGCTCGGTCAAGGTCATCAAAATGCCGATCGTCCTGAAGCAGAGTTTGGCATTTGATAATAGAAGATCAATATAAAATTACAATATAGTGGCGGCGTGAGAGTGCTCAACTCGTTATATGTCACAACTAGAGCTAAAGCTACCTGCTAGTTGACTATATGGAATAAATTACACGTCGTATTGTACCCAACTCATCATAAATGAAGTAACTCAATAGAACTTGCCTTCACGCACACATGGTTACAGCAACATTCGAGCTGCATGTTGCCAAGTTTTCAAAGAACATTATTTACTTTTGAGATTTACATGATTTTGAAACTCAAGCGGTAGAAACAGGGAATACATGTACTGGAATATGATGTGCTTTTAGGGAATCAAGATGTACTTACATTATAGTTCCTCGAGTTTCTATTGGTTGGCGCGTACGGTCTTACCGATTCCGGATCGTTACGCCGTCTGCAATTACAACATCGAGTAACAAACCGTCCAATCAAATTTGAGTTTATTTTCACTTCTTACCTATAGTTGTTTTCCTGTCTTCTCTTTTCTTCAAGCAGCTGTTCGTATGTCGGGGCGTCAAGCTGAGAGCGAGGAGTTGTGTGCTCAGCATACGGAGTGCGTCTGTTGTCCTGTCTAGGGACGCTCGGTCGGGTATCCAACTACAGGAACCAGAAATCGTACAGCGTTCCAATGATAAGACATGCCAAAGACTCCAGATCTCCCCTGCGTCTACTAGCTGAGAGTCACAAATAGCTAGCCGTGATGGCCGACGTCTGCTACCATTGGTTGATTAGATGGGAGTGCTTCCAAACCGTTTCCTGTGTACACCCCGCCATCTGGAGGGAGGCGCGGCGGTGGCAGATGAAGTTAACAGAGAGACGGTTAGCTGTGTGGACAGCCGTAACTGGCAGCTAGTTGTCTATGCTAATACCATGCAACCATGTGTCAAGGAGCCGAGTCAATTTGTAAAACTTTCAGGATAGATAGAGAAGTCCAAGCCGGATTAGTTGGCAACTGAAATTGTTTACCATTGAACGAATAGTGGCGTCGTACTCCTGGCGACCCTGCTGTGCAGAAAAGAGCAGATTTCGAAATAGACTGAGAATTGAAGTGACAGAACGGGAGATGTGCGGGAGCAGTGCATTCTAGTAGCGCACGGAAATAATATATGCTAAACAATTTGCCTCTCGTACGGTACCTGGGGCGCGGGCTGCGACGGATGGCCCTTCTTCTCATCGAATCGGTGTTTGAGTTTCTCTTCCTGCGCTCTCAAGAATTCGTTGTATTCGGCATTCCTCCGCTTGACCTTGTCATTCTGCGCTGACGGGTGGTCACGAAGGCCCGGCAGGCTGGGATTGTTGAAGCTGTGCTCTCTGCCTGTACTCCGCATTGATGACTACATTTCCATAGATACCACGTTATAAGATTGCCAACGAATGGGATGAGTGAATGGGATGGGAGGCTAGGGAACAGTAGACCTCATTCAGGCGTTTATTGTACTCGTTGTGCCTCTCTACATCCAGTACTTTACGCTTCGTCTCGTACTGCCCCAGTTTAGAGAACATTCCGTCATTTTCGTCCGATTGGTTCGGGTTTCGCTGTTGAGAATAATTCTGTGAAAGATGAAATGGTTCAGAGTGAATAAAACAATTGACTTATTGACTCTGAATTTCTATAAGTAAGCCATCGTCAATTCATCTTTCAAGATATGGCAGAAGACTCTAAGAGTGACTATACTGCTTGCAAATCATTCCTAACAAGAATGAACTCGGGAATGCATAGAATGGTGGCAAAAAACCCTAACATAAAGCAAATATATGAGAAGCAAGTAGTGGCATACTTTGGAAGTTTGCTTCAACTGGTTGTACTCCTCGTGTCTCTCATTTTTCAGAGCTTTCCTCTTTGATTCATACTGGCCGAGCGTTGCAAACATACCACCGTCAACTTCATTAGCTTCCTGACGTTTTCTGGGATTTGCCTACAATGTCAATAGCATCAAAACGTAATGAATCGCTATCGTAGAATCAAACAAAATTAATAAGATATCACAGTACTAGGATATTAGCCACATAATTCATAAGCATACCTGTGTCTGGCGAATATTTTCATTATACTCTCTATTTCTTTGGGTTGCTAACTCCTGTCGTTTGCTTTCGTACTCGCCCAAGCGAAGAGAGTTGCCAGTGGAATTATGATTAGTATTTCTGTTGACATCTACCTGGGCAGGTGGACCCCACTGTTTTCTCTGTGAAAATAAAAACCAACATATGGAACTTTTTCGTCAGACCTAGATTTAATACTGAAGTTGCGAAGTTTATCGAAACGAGCAATTGGCTGTACCTGATTTGATAGACTGTCGGGATTTCCATCTTGGTGTCTCAAAACTTCACGTTCTTGAGCTAATTTCTGCTTTTGAATCTGGATGAAACTCTCGATATCATTCTCAGAACTCATATCTCATGGCTGACACATTAGAGTTCGATTACACTACTTTGCAGCACAAATACCTGTGAAAATAAATTTGAATTAAAACAGCAACTGGAAAATTGCATTTCATTTTATAACACTATTAGACTTTTCCGAACAATTAGTTACCGTTAAATGCTCGATTTTCACGTGAATGTGTGACTTTTTCCTCTTTTAGATTGATTTGGAATCCAATGAGTGTGCGGAAATAGAAAATAAGGCGATTAGACTGCAAGTACAGCTATCCAAAAATTCCTGATCTATAGCTCTCCGTTTCAAGCATAAGGCAGGACCGCAGTGAATGGATTTTGTTTACTAGTTGGCATGCGCAACAGAGCGAACTCAGCGGCGGCATGTGCGTCATGGTGTCCGCTACTACAACAATACCTACATGTACATCATACGTACATACATCAACTTTTTTGGCGTACGCTTAGCCAAAAATTGAGACATGACATGCATACATTTACTTCAAGTAGAGCAAGAGTTTGTATGATCAACGTTGATTGTGGTATTAAGCTCTCTTACTGGTGCGAATTTCGACTCATATCACTCAGTTTGGTTATGCATACGCATACACATACACCCACTTATACTCGATGCAAGTGTAAATGGTATGTGCGTACTAGACACGCTGAATTAAAATACACTCGTAAAACTATAACCTGAGTGGGAATGCTACTTTTCGCCCTAGCAGCTTCAGTTTTGGAGCGACAGATTAGATTTCGATATATATAAGGTATATACGATATCTGGCTAAACTGAATGATCAATGCTGCTCCTGTGTGCATTTACTGCAGTTAAGCCCAGGGTGAGTTGGAATGGATGGTCTCTCCAGCTGCCTCCATCACATCAAGACATCATCCTCCACCTCATTCAACCTCAAAGTCTGATATGATCACAGCTGCCGTGTGTTTTAGAAGACTATTGCTGTCTCATGTAGGCAAACTGGAATTGAGTGATAGATAAAAATGAAAACTATAAATGAGACTCTGTTTGGATACAAGGTTATATTGCACCTTTGATAAAGGTATAGACATAATACCAAAAACTAACACAAGTGACTAGGTCAATTCGTGTGACGTTACTATCAGTATAGATAAGAAAATAAAAAACCGTCTGCTACTAGAGATTACCCTCTCATTCTATAAAGGTCATATAAATAAAATACATGAGCGCGCGAGCGCGTGTGTGTGTGTGTGGGTGTGGGTGTGTGTGTGTGTGGGTGTGCAGTCGGTGATTATAGGTCGTTTACAGATGGCAGTGATGAGGCAGATTATATTGACGTCGCGGACACTTGCAGTACGGCTCGACCCTTGATCTTGCAGTCGGAGAGGCCCTGGAAGACTTCATCGGCGTCTTGCAGTTGGAATGTGTCAAAGTGTGGCGTAGAAACCTGAAACGTCAACAATAATCAATAAATAAAGAAACATAGAACATGGAATAAAGAAATTCATAAGTTCAGCGTTCAAATCATGAGGGGACAACTCCAGCGCGATAGGATGAATTGGTACCGATTCTATATGAGTGACTGGTATGATACAGGTTATCAGGCGAAGGCTTCCGGATTTCAAGCTGATGATATTCAGGGGGAGACAAACCTGCCCGCTGGCTACGAGTTCTATCAGTCTCTTCAGCTGATCTCGTGTGCCCTTTCGGACAGCGATGACCATCTGCTCTTTCCTGGCAAGGTCGCTAAGGTTGATCTGAACGACGTGTTGCGAGTTACCACCAACAACCATGATCCCACCCTAAAAATCGCAACAGACAGGCGTTCAACCGAGGAACGAATGCAACGGAACACCACACAGCCACTAGTAGACAATACGAACCTTATTTAATACGTGCAGCCCTCTCTCGATGGTTCGTGGAGAGCTAACAAAGTCTATGACGACATCAATGCCGGTAGGGCAGGTGTTCCTGGTGCGTTCAATGATGTGCTCCTCGTATGCGTCTTTGGGCCAGTGTATGACGCCATAGCAGCCATGGTCCTGCGCAGTGACAAGCTTCTCGCTCTACAGTCACATGTCATACGGCACATCAATTATAGCTCACATTTCCATAGCCGCTGCATATTATACTATGCTGAGCGCCAAACATTGCGAAGGGAGCACGCGATTGCCTGGAATTTGCGTAATGACCACGTTTTGGCAGTCGTTGGGGAGGAGGGAGCACAGCTCCAAAATGAATTCATGGTTGTCATCAGCTAGTAATCATTTACATTATCCAGGCCAAGTTTTGAAGTGTCTACTCTACGATTGCTGGCCAGTTATCAATAGACAAGTAGACTATTGCACAGAAAAGAACCATCTATTCCTGGACACTAGCGTACTGAGTTATTATATAGAAAGCCAGCTCTGTCAGGAGCGAGCGATCAGAACAACTGAACTCGATGCTCAATAAGCTTGCTTATATCACAACCAATAATAGAGTTGGGAGGCAGTCATTATGGCTCCTTCCATTCATAACTTTAGACTTGATCATCGGGGAAAACCCCACGTATTATGCAAGAGAAAACCCCCACAATGCATTGCTTCCTAGTTTCAAGAGCCACCATATCTTTAGTCAATTCACAAAAATTCAGCCTGTAATAACCTTTGCTACTTCTGACCTTGACATTGGGGACAGAGTGCAGTGATGTACTATATCTACTTGACCACCATTCAGCAAAATAACTCCATCGAATACAGCTAGTTAAAGACTGGCTATACTATTTACACTTCCAAGTATCCAAACATACACAAGCCCTCCATTAGCCCAAGTTCTGCATACGTATCGCTAGCAGGTAACTCCTCCCTCCCACAGGCAGGTACCCTTCCCTGCCTCTCGCAGGCAGTTACCCTTCCCTCCCTCCCGCAGGCAGGTACCCTTCCCTCCCTCCCGCAGGCAGGCACCCCTCCCTCCAGCAGGCAGGCACTCCCCCCTCCCGCAGGCAGGTACCCCTCCCTCCAGCAGGTGCCCCCACTATTAGTATCACCATCACTGATAGCGGCAGCTGATACTCACATTTGTGTCGGCCACGATGACCTTGATGTCTCGTGAGCAGGTTCCTGGATCCGCTGACAGGTGCGTCGCCATAATGGTGGCCCAGAGGCCCAGTCCACCAGCTCCGACAACCAGTACGTTACACTGACCTACGCAAAGCAGTACAGGGGTGCAATCCATGCAGTCATCTGGACGCGTACGAGAGTAACTGGACGGTACGTACCATGCTCGGTGATACACTGCTTCATGTACGGCTTCGCTCGCAGGCAGGCCGAGTAAGCAGTCAGACCTCCCGTCGGCAGCAGCGCTGCCACTTCCAGGCTGAGATTGTGCGGTATGGGACAGATGTTGTCAAGGTCGTTTACGATCACGAACTGGGAGTATCTACAGCAACATAGATAGAACGTTAAGTAGACTGCCAAGCTGATAGGCAGACGAAGACTTTGGCCTGCGAATTCAACTTTCCTGCGCTGATAGGTGCCTTATTGACTCTCCCAACACGATGACTAGTCATGCACCCAGATAAAGTTGATTGGAAGCAGTTGACCTAGCTAGTGTGCCAAAACTGGACACTGCTATGGCGGCCAAACCTCACAATTACTAGACAAAGCCTAGGCTACACCCACTACGGTACTACACTGCGGGCTAGCACTTACCCCTCCTCAAAACCGATGTCTTCCCCGGGATACAGCACTACTCTGTCGCCTACTTTTAGGTTTGTGTTCGCCAGGGGCCCGAGCCCATCGACCACTCCTGACACTTCGTAACCTGTCAACAAGAGAACAAGGTCGTTACTTCCTTTCTCTCTAATCTTCCTCTCTAATCGCATCCATTCAAAGAAGCCAGCGCCTCTCTGGCGATGCTGCTGATAATAACGTACTAAAGAAAAAGTGTGATGAACATGAATACTGTGTTCATTTCATGACTTCGAATCTAGAGATCATAAAACCACATTTCACAAACTGCAGCGAGAAGGCAGCGAGAAGGCAGCGGCTAGATCTTAGGCGACAAGCCCTTCTTACCAGGAAACAGGGAAGTGTCCATGAACCCGCTGTTTCTAACTTTGTTTTTTGTGCTCTTGACATCGGGTGAGCATGCGCCTGCGTAGCATACCTGCAGAAAGATGAGAAAGTGATGGCTTGGTTTGCAGCCCCTGGCTAATCCCATCCATCAGCTGTGGATGGCTGCTTATTGCAACACAATACCACAGACAGATAATGAATACCTACAGGTCAGACACAAAAACATTCGGTTGACAGAATAAAGTATGGAAAAGCCATCAGTGTTGCTGAACTCGGCACATGATGACCAGTATCTGTTAGTAGGAGCAGCGGCAAGTAGTACCTGTATTCTAGCTCCGTAGTCTGGAACCTCTGGCAGAGGCTCGTCCTCTGAGATGCTGTAGCGAGTCGAACACAGCATGTTCTTGTCAACGCTCGACATACGAACCATCTTACGACGTGGGTGAGATATTCTACCTGTCTCAGGTTTCTACAAGATAATACGTTCCAGAAATAAGTCAATCACCAAAGCAAGTTGCTTGACAGTAAAACCCGATCCCTGATTCGTGACGAGCCACTGTTCAGTTAATCAGATACAATAAGCTACATACTACGTGACTATGAAGTGAATCTTTAAAACCGCAGCATCATAGTTGAGATGGAATAGAACCTGTAAGCTAGACGAGTATGCACTGCAAAAACACAAATGAAACCAGTCAGCCTGTGCTGCATGCACCAAGGTACATCCATACTCACCATCTTGTCAATGCAGTAGAACGGTTCGACTAAGATCCAAGAAAAGTTAATATTTTATGGTGATCTGTAGTCAAATAGAGCAGCTAATAGGTGTACACGCATTAGCAACCTCATGTGCGTTCGGAAGACGTTACAGCTGCAGGTCGAATGATTCACATACTGGTAAACACAAAGTCCGCGTGTGAAGAGGTCACAGTCACGTGACTTCGGGTCGCAGTGCCAAAATAATCCAGCGTGGGTATAGTTGCACTCCCAAGCTCAAGAGGAACGATGATACTGTATTGCCTCTCACTAGTTCAAGCTCAAGTTCGCCCAAGTTTGATGTGAAAAACAGCTTAGATTCGGGTTACCATGAGACAACCTCGACGTTGTCGATAACTTCGGTTACCATGGCGTTTCAGGCGAACGGAACATCTACTTTTCTAACCAAGCTCATAATATATGATAATAAGGAATGCTAATGGCAAACCGAAGCAGACAAAATGATGTATGAAGCAACAGTAGGTAGAATAGCCAGAGTGCCAACTATAGTCCAAAAATTTCTGTCAAGTCCTACCACGCGTTCACTCTTCCAACAAGCACTGACATAATGACAAATTGTACCCATATAAAGACTGCTAGTAGCTACTAACGACTTACTGGGGTAACGGTCATGTCAGCTCCGCGTCTGTTGTGGTGTTAGAGATGATGACACAGCTGCCAGTGCTTTTATTGAACTCGATCAGACTTCTAGCTCATGATAGCGGTTACTGGTAATCCACGTTATTGGTATGTTCATCAGCTCGAAGCATGATCTCGAAGCACGTATTCAAGGCGTGACTTCCTACTTTTATCTATACGCGATCGATTCATGGGCTGCACAGCGCTGGGATTTCCTCCGCTCGACGCAAGGCTTATGAAATGATTCAATGCTGGCCCAGCATACTCGTACCTAGCATTTCACTCGCGCTGAATCATAGCTGGTAACTACTGACCTCTTGTAACCATAGCGTAGCTCATAACACTTCGTAAACAGTACCCAGCTGCTGTGACTAGGCAAGCAACTGACTAGAAAGCAAAGTGAACATAGTGTACCAGAGGAACCCAGAGATAGTTATATTGGGGTCGATATAAAAGTTTATTGTACAGAAAGTATATACAGGCCTCTCCTCTTTCAGTCTATTGTCAGTCACCTGACATACATAACCGAGAAGGCACTCTCAGATGGGGGAGGGACGGGAAATATGTCACTGACAGTTCTCAGCTATATTTGGGTGCGAGACAGTATGGCTGACGCTGTTGGAGCATGAAGCCCTGTGGAGGGGGTGGGCCAGTGGTGGCCGTCGCAGACGATGACTGCATGACCGGGTACAGGAGAGGAGCGCTGGTGGATGATGATTGGCTGCGGCTGCTGCTACCTTGAACTGGTACCGTCTGAACTGGCTACAAACAGAAGAACACTGTCAGCCATGACAACTAGGCAGCACAAAGTTATCAACCTGGTGGGATGTTCACTAAAACACCGGTCCTAGTGAGGGAGACGTTGATAGCATCAGCACTCTACCATTAGTATCAGAGATGCTCCACAACAATCTGTCGAGGATCTCCGACAGTATGATAACAGTTCACGCCATAACTCTATAGGGGGATAACTCTATGGTTCCCGCAGTACACTGTACCGACTGGGCTGCTTATACCGTACGTGGTCGCCCATATCTGCTGATAAACTGGCCCAAACTCAGTGCCGATCTCTCCCCAATGTCATACAGCAAGAGCGTATCACAGGCACTGAGAATAAGATATCACCATTGCCGGAGGACCCCTCCTCCCCATCACGTTACTAGCAGTGGTCGTAGTAACTAGACCTCATCATTATCATTGCGCTGTAGGCAAGCTGACACTCACGAGCAATGATCTGCAGTGTGCTCTGCCTATCTGTTCATTAGTTCATTGATACTACACCTCATTCCTCGTTGCTGTTATCACGATCTTGTGGCCGGCTGTGGTATTCGTATACAACTGAGAGACTAACAACCGCAACATTACACCTACAGAGATGGGGGGGGGGATCGAGTTTATCGATGATCTCTGAATATTATCAGAGCGGCTGCAGTAAGAGAGGTCGTAGGATCCAGAACTTGATTAGGAGGTCGTGGCCTAGCAGCCATGGCACTGATACGAGGATAGAGCGTACTGCCGCAGATGGACAGTACAGTGCTGGGACGCGTGGGCAGGCTGGCACTATTTTTACCCTGTGGCTGACCTTACTTTATTACTCGCAATGCCAGAGTGAATGTGAAACTAAATCTGAGTGAAGTTGTTTGCCTGAGCTAGTTAGGATAAACAAGCAAGGAGAGACTAGGGGTAGGAACACTGGAGTAGAGGCCATCAAGAGGGCACCCTGACTGCCTGGAAGCGTAGAATGCCGTACTAGGACTGCGTGTCTTGGCGCTGCCGCGTGTTATGTTGTGGGAGGATGACGCGGTTGTACTAGGTTGTATTGTACATGGTGACGTCTATTGTTGTAGAGCCGATAGAATAACACTGCTTCCATATCATTGCTCAACAAAAGTCACGACACTACGAGCTGACCAACATGACTGGACGCTACAAAATTTTTGCCTTGTTGCAAGGGGCAACCGATTACAATTGTGAACAGTAGTAAACGTGAAGAATGAGCGTTTCGCTTTGACCGCAGCAATCTGGCAATAAAAGCCTGTGGTCCAATGTCATACCAGTTTTGTTGGGTCGTGGATGTCAACAAAACTTGATAGGTCTCCCGATGTACCCGACTAATGATGATGGATGAGCCTTTATGGCCCGGATCAGATCATAACAGCTTAAGCTGTTTACACCTTCACGAGGCGGCTCATATTTGAGTGAGTGGCGAGGGCGCTGGGTGAGTGAGCACGGTAAACAAATCAACTCAGCCATGACTGAAGAGCAACAGCAAGCATGGAGAAGACTACTCCAAACAGTCGCTGTATCACCATCTGGGAGAGGTTAGAGGTTGTCTGTGAGAGGTTAGAGGTTGACTGTGAGAGGTTAGAGGTTGACTGTGAGAGGTTAGAAGTTCGTCTGTGAGAAGTTAGGGTTCGTCTGTGAGAGGCTAGAGGTTCGTCTGTGATAAGTTAGGGTTCGTCTGGAAGGAGAGGAGGTACAGTTACCTGGTACACGATTCCAGACGCCGATTTGATGTGCTGCACTTGACCGGTCATCAGCTGGTAGCTGGTGCCGTCTGACGCAGCCGTTGTCGTTGCCGCGGCGATGTAGGACGGAGGTGCTGCTGTAGCCGCAGGGTTAGGAGAGTGCGTCAACCTCTAAATAACATAACAAATAGAAGAATTACCTCACGGCAGCAAATAACACCTTGTACCAATGCGTCATCATCAATATTATGAGAAAATTGAGTTGGAGGCAACATGGTCGCTTACTTCTGAGGGTTGTATGGATATGGTGGCCTGTGGCTTATTCTTGTCACCGTCGTCCTTCTTTATCTGGGCGCAGGTCTTGAGGTGACTGGGCCAGTGCTTCTGCTGGCACGGATAGTCGCAGTAGCTCGTGTTCCAACAGCAGTAGAATATAGCCTCTTTCCCACACATCGCACACTAAATCACAATCAGAGCTGATAGAACTTAATCTAATAAGTAGCAACATATAATATAACACAACCCAACAATACGTTCTGCGAAAGTAAGCAAGGTCAAGGTCTCAGCTTGGCATGCAGGCTATGTCAGCTGCAGAGGATCCGTAGTCAACGGTCAACGTAGTACGATATAGTAATAGGAGAGTTTGGACAGGCAAAGTGCGGATCAGCATTTTGTTGCCAAAAATGCACAAAACACTAACCTTTCTCTGCAAAATATGACTTCAGCAGCCGATGCATGACGGTGAGATCATTATTTCCCGTCATTTAGTTTGTGATAAACATTGTTTTAACCCAAAGTACTCGTGTCCTCACTAGCGCCACACTAGTAATAAAGGCCAACCGCCCTGTATAGAAGATGAAGCCTGTGTGCCCAGCCCAAGTATGTGAACTGATATAGCCAGCCCAACAGCAGACATGTAACTCAGTCTATATTCGTACTCACCCACCCAAACCCAGTTCAACACTGACAAGTACATTCAACACGCTGACAGGTAAACGAGTCACGCACCCATTGCTTCTTCTTCGTCTCATCTATGATGCGTTTAAACTTGTGTTCCAGCTGCTTCCTGAGTCGCCAGAGCGCCCGCTCCTTCTCCAGCTCGATTGACTTTCTCATCTCCATGGTGGCCAGCTCTACAATATAGACTCTATGACTCCACCATAGCGAGCGCTCAGACGGAGAAGTATACGGAATAAAATATTTGCCTGCGTTGTGTTTTATCGCCTCAATCTCGCATTTGTGTTTCCAGCGCAGTTTCTCTATTGTCTCGCTATTCATGGGGCTGGCGTTGACGACGTCTGCAGCTGACTTCCTGCCGTTGTTGGGACTGTCAGTCGGCGCGGCATCAGGTATTTCTTGTTTCATTTCCGTCGTATCCATCGGTGTGTCGCCCGCGGCAGACGGCATGTCGCCCGCGGCAGACGGCTGCCTGACCTGCTGCTCAGATATGCCGTTTACTATCGCTGTCGGCTTATCGCCATGGCTACCACGATTACTGTAGGGGGCACTGTGAGACGGCGACGGCAGTTCGCCAGCGAGTGATTGTTTGACCACATTCTTTATGGTAGATTCTAGACCGTTCTTCAGGAGGGTGAGTAGCTATAAAGGACCAGTAGCGTGAACACTCAGCCTCACTGCCACAGACAGCGACTGATATCGACGTACCTGATTGGTTATCTTTTGCTCATTAGACTCCTCAGCGTCCTCTCCACCCTCTTCTTCACTGAACACAACAATGCTCGATGACATTCAAGCTATAACAATTGCTGGGAGCCCTCTAACCATGTGCTAGGCACGCTCTGAGATTACAAAAACGTCTAGATCTGCTCCGCGAGGAGGAAGTTCAATGCAGGATGCAAACTCTCACATAAATGGCAAACAGGATTCTTGTACAAACCAACGTCAGCCCATGAAACACAGTAAACACTATTTTGAAGCAAATGTTGCCTAATATCAACTAACCTTTGAACCACAAACTATAGAATGACTTACGAGTTATCAAAACAAAATTCCAGGAACGCTTTTCACCTCTACATCAATGCAATGACACGGGAATGTTAAAATCAAATCGAGAATTATCAGTGCGTCGCCCTCACATTCACGCCGCATTTTACCATCCGTGACATACAATCGTTGTAAACTTCGCACACACGTACATAACTTGCATCATGATTGCTCTATTCACGTTTCCATCGTGGTGCACAAACACAAATAAACTTCCCACTCCGCTCCTTCACAATGGCAGACGGAGAAGGCTGCGTTACGCACTTGCTCACTCTTTTGTAGAGGTGGCCTTTCTCTTTCTTCTTCTTCCTAATGTAGAAGTAGCAGTCTGAATCTGAGTCGGAGGAGTCGCTACGCTCAGCGTTGTCTGACGCGGCATGTGTCTCCACCTGGCAATCCAGCGAACACATTCTATAGCCAAAGCATAAGGAGACTAGAAAAATTGTCTTTTGCAGGAATAGAAGCGTTGAATTATGACTGTAGCTTTTCCAGTTAGTTTTGCTGTGCAACAAACCGTTCTAATTTCTAACCAGGCATTTGGAATCAAGTCTAGTGTACGTAAGGATATCCAAACTAAAAGTGCCAGTAGGATTTTTGTGCAGTGTTGCAAGTCATGATGTTCAGTTACTGATCTGCCTGCCCAGGACTGTGTCATAGCATGAAAAGGAATCTGACAAATCATTAACAATAATATTAATTAGCAAGAAGAGAGCTGAGTCAAATAAAAAAAAGGAAAGATACAAAGCTATGAAATACCTCATAAAA
>ERZ1740065.1624-NODE-1624-length-13617-cov-12.108907_pt1 | contig 13617 bp, 11 predicted proteins | sample MGYA00581738_ERZ1740065 | MGnify/ENA primary metagenome ERZ1740065 (study PRJEB43018, sample SAMN04849749) | marine metagenome | isolation source: floating plastic debris | place: Pacific Ocean | collected 2008-09-01 | study: EMG produced TPA metagenomics... | reverse complement strand
TGAGAGGGCATGGCTGAGAGGGCATGGCTGAGAGGGCATGGCTGAGAGGGCATGGCTGAGAGGGCATGGATACTCGGCCAATAATTATAGCCATCTAACTATGGCAGGTTGTGTGGGTGGGCCCTAGCTTGAGCTCCTAGTCAGTTGATCAGGTTCAAAGTTGTTGTAGTAGAAGAAAATGTAGAATACAAAGGTTTGGAGGTATATCATGGATACAAATTACGTATGGAACCACAATATCAACAATCAGGCATTGTATACGGTCTATAGAAAGGTAAAGCATATAACAATGGCCTTGAACTGGTGGTGAGAGAATATGGTAATGTCAGCGCCTTGTGTCCCTCGACAGCCGTAGGGATACGTACGCTGTCTCTGTGAACTTCACCATAGTAGATGGACGGTCAGCGTTCCTCCTGCGTCTGAACCAGGATTGTATATACCTGACTGAGTAGTCAGTTTGTTTACTAATAGTCTGAAATAAATATGACATAGTGCGTTACTTCAAACTGTGTATCGACGCGTCATCGCTATGCTGTCAAACAGCAAAACAAGTACAACACAAAAGCGGACAGTCAGATTGACATATTTACAATATGACATGATCTAACTGGAGTGAGAGTAGATGCGCAGGCCCACCTCTATCTGTGCATCTGTAACATAATTGGAGTCTTTGTAATATGACTCTAAATGACTGTTTGGTGCGACTCTGTATGTTCTACTGGAAATGTTCATGTGTAAGCCAAACGGGTGAGCAATGAACCTGAAAAAAATATGCATCATTAATTACACTAACACATGGAGGATGGAAATACCCTGGCCGTTTCCCAGCACCAGCCGCATCGGCAGCCAGTGGGTTCGGTCATAGCTGACGACTGTCAATGCGTGTAAACTGATGATCAAAGATCAAAGTACAAAGTTGGCATTTACTATCAGCACTAACCCATGGACCGACCTTGACTAGCAACAAATCCAGTAAAATTTCAAGTCCTTACATTCGTTATTTTCAAAATCTGAACCAATGCAATACAAGACGAAAAATCAGACCCATATCCCTATTCCTTCCGAAGTACACGATAAGCTTTGACTAACGTCAGCAGCGGTACGTGATAAGATAACTATTAGTTGTCCCATAGCTGAATGGATGCTCATGAACATCAAAATCACGATGAGTTGAATTTAAACATGTACCTTTCAAACAGCTGTCTAACACAAAAGAGAACGACCGCCATGGGTATGGAGTAGAGCAGATCTCTTGGTTGTGCTACATAGATACCGTCATCACGATTCTCAAAATCCTTCCATTTTATCCCAGGAGGTAACCAAAACGATTCAGAGAAAAACCAGTCTGTCAAGGTTCCATAGCCACCATGAAGAGCTTCCATTGCTTTCTTCGCACCAGATTTGAGCACAGAAAAGGCGAATATGTCTGGTCAATTAGAAAGTATTGTGTCATTTACACAAATTAACTGAAGGCACACTGTTCCCGATCAACTCGGAGCTAGCATCATCAGTCCTCGCTTTGACCCAATTGTCCGAGAGAAGTACCAGGTACGGCGCTCACGCCACTGACACATGCATTAAATCATAGAGCTAGAGACGCAACGCTGTTACCTGGTGCTAGCATGAGCCAATGCCGTTGCGTCTCTAGCTCTATGCACAAACTCTTTTATTCTCAAGAGGTCAAGGCTATGTGTTGCACACGGAGTTGTCCCTCCCTATATTGAGCACGGTCACACGCGCAGTTGTGTGTAGTGGTACACGCGCACGCACACATCGCGTACATCCTTGTGGGGACTGCGTTCTCACAAGAAAATTTTTTTATCTCCTAGTTGTGGGAACGTAAGTTCCCACAAGAAGAAAGTTACTAGCCAGCTAAGTTAACTGGTGCTCTAAGCATAATATGGCTCTTCAGTAAACAGCACACTGTGATCAGTGTTGCCAACTCTCTGACGTTCTAATTTTAGACCAGATTATCCGCTTCTTGTTTTGATTCACCAGCTTCTCTCAAACCTGTAGAAGGCTTTGACTATTCCTAATGCCAACAACACTTACTTCCCAAAGACAAAATCTGAATGATGTGCTTTCATGTGTATCTTCATCTCACAGAAAACATGCATAATCAGGCCAGTAAGGACTGTATCTAATAGGTATTGTATCATCCTATCTAGTACTACAGGAGCTTTGAAGTAATGATGCTGTAGAACGCAATATTTCGTACCTTAGCAAATAAACAGAAATATGACTGTATCACACAGAGTTTCATTACATTATCCATGAAGAGTTGTCGTAAAAAGTTGATCTACAGTGCCTGTAATGCGCTCTCAGAGCACTTTCAAAAACCATTTTTTTCCTGGGGAGGTCCCCAGACCCTCCATATGGGAGTGGACACCCCTCCCACACCCACCCCAGCACAATTAGTGTGTTACTTCACACCCTCACTATGCTCAGGTTCACTATGTGTAGGTTACTATGATGTGGAAGGCTGCACATTTCCTTTGCTGGATCCTAGATCTGCTGGTGCCTTGGTATAGTAATGAATGAGAGTTCCCACAAGAAGAAAATTCGACTTTAAGCCCTGCGTACATCCTTCCCTCCGTTGCATTTTTACCTCCTGATATTTTCACAGATATCATAGGAAGGAAGGTATAACTCTCTTTGATTGGTTTGAATGGTAGATGAATGCAGATCGAAGTGAAAATGAAAACGCTTTCTAACAGTCGTCTCTCAATATTCATGGGGACCTTACAATTCACTGAGAATGCTCTCAGAAAACATAGAAGGAAAGGCCAGCTATGGAAATTGGTGATTGTATATGTAGGAGAAGGGGTGTGATATCTCACAGTCGGACAGTCGCCTCACAACTAGTACGAGACCTAGTATAGTGCGACGAGTGATTCTGTATGATTGGTAGAAGACCTGAAAAGAGATGCTCAAGAAAGGAACGGGGATAGGGAACGGAGGAGGCCACAGGCGGGAGGGCAGTTTGATCACTCTTCGATCAATGCTGTGATCACTGTTGGCTCAGTCTTCGATCAATGTCTTCGATTAATGTTTGATCAGTGTGTACAGGTATCAGTTGATGTAATAAACAAGATGTTTCTATGAAGATTCAAATGTGTGTATTTAAGAGCATGGAAGCAGACTATTGTAAACTGAGCAAGCGACTGATTGATAAGCAGTAGGAAAATGAAAACAAAGTCACTGATTGGCTAATAGGATGAAGTGAACTAATACCTCATTATTACAAGAGAGCTAAATATAGAGTGAGGAACAGATAGAGGACGAAACTGAGAGTTGGAAGCGGTATGTGCTATGCTACTGTATAATTGAGATTCCAACAGTATTCCTCCATGTTTGATAGATGGCAATGAATGAACATCATGAAGTGATGATTAAAAGTACTTACGAGTTGATTCTCCATCTACAGTAGGATGCCTATGACATAGTGTAACACCTAATAAGGACACTTTGGTGCATATACATATCCATATGTATGTATATACCTACGTGTCATAGTTTTGTTCTAGATTCGAGGCGTTAATCTCCTGCCAATGGCAGTCACAGCATCAAAATTCCGTTCTGAACCCAAGAGTGATAGCTAATGCAGTACCTACATTGCTTAAGATCTTTCTAGTTGGTTATATGGAGGCACAGTCCGATAACTCTCTGGACCTGGACCCAGTACCAGCATCATCTGTAATTAACAAAGGAGTAGGAAATGGTATGTCTTCCATAAATTGACTTCTTTATCCATTTATGATTTGCAAAATTTTGTTATTCGTAGTTGTCTCATCTCTTTGAGGATTTCGCCTCACATCGTGCTACCAGATGCTCTGCAGTGATAATGGGTACGGTGGTTAGAAGTTCAAATTCTATGTGTTTATATGTTTTTTTTGTAGAGTTTGGGGTTGCGGGTTGATTAGTCAGTCAGTGATCCTAGCTAGTTGCTATGGATACGGTGGTTGTACTCGTCATTGGAGGACTACTGGAGGAACCTTGGTTAGCCGTCAGAGAGAGCCAGACTCACATACTGTGGTGGCTGGGCAAGTAGGAACCAAAAGACTTTAGTGGAAACCTAACGAGATTGTAGAGTAAGCCCCCTTGTCCCCATGGTGAGGTCATGGACAAAAACCGCAGGCCAATAAGAGTGAAGACTATTCTTTGCTCATTGAAGAATATCGAGGATGAGGTCAGACTCCGCCTTTCCTCCTAGAGCCACTGATTTGTGACTTTCTCTGATCTGCTGTCGTTTCAACATCCATGGAACAACACCAACCCCCTCCCCCGTTCTATGAAGAATTTCATTTAGTGTAATGTTTACACATACCTAAAGAGGGAGTGTGAATGTGTGCATGCGCATGTTCTGGCCTTCTGATTGGATGATTGGTCATTAATGAAAGTTCAGGGTTGGCGTGCTACAATCTTGCCGATGAAGGTCTGCAGGACCACTCAGACTCCACCTCAGATGGCATTTTGCAATGCAAGGACAGACAACTCCAAACAGGATGAAACAACGCCCATTTTCTCACCACAGTATGGGAATACAACCAGAGACCTTACCGGTAAGGTCTCTGATACAACTCTCAACTACCCGCCACCGTGAGGCCAGTCCCTATTACTGTAGAACGAGATTTGATAGCCGCAAAAATGATCGCTATCATTGGAATTCGCTATAGAAATTACGCCTGTTATACCTTATATAGGAGTTCTCTTCCCATTTATGGGATCGCCATCATTTGATCGCTATAATTTTTATTTCTTGATGATTTTGAAGGAAACTCTAAAATTTCTGTCGCTATCACATCTGGTTCTACAGTACCCTATTACCCACTTTCAGACAGGGGAGATGAGTTCAAATTCTATGTATTTACATGTTTTTGTTGTAGAGTTTGGTGTTACTGGTTGATTAGTCGGCCAGTGATCTTAGCGGGCTACTATCTCCCATGCAACCCGGTTCATTAGGGAGTCACGGATTCCATTGTACAGGGAGAGTGCACCATCATCGGATCTCTATTGCGTAGAATGTTTTAGGCTCCGTGAGAGACTGGTCCCTCAGTTGCATAGACATCAAGATAGATTTGGGATTGACAAAGTGTTTCACTTTTACCCTACATGTATGGTGGTACAAATATTGTGATTATAACTAAACTTTCCTATGGAACTACCAGTTTTCCTTCCTATTATTTGCTCTCTCAATTTATTGCATTCATTCTTTTCGGTTCATGTTGATCAGCTGATGAGGTCATGCTCCTATACAACATCAGCAGCATATCCGATCACCCTTGCATACTTCCTACCCATGTGAGGTCATACTATCTCATCATAGCATACCTTAGCCATCAGTTTACTAAGCAGACATACCGACACACCTACCAACACGCTTTGCATCGAGTCCGTAGCTATCTTGACAGACCGCAAGCAAAAATATGACTTTTTTTGTTCCAACATGACCATAAACTCTGTTTTTCAGTATTGCGTAGCTCAGCAACCTGTTCATACCTGTGGATGTGTGTGGTGAAATGATGATACAATGGAGTCATTCATAGATATCAGCTCTCCCTCCTTTCCAGTGGAGCAAGCACACAACCAGGGTCATGAAATTTCAGTGAAGAGAGGCTCCATTGCTAAGTTACTAGAAGGTACGTTTATTGTTAGTTATGGGATCCTTTGGCTGCTTTGTGCCTGTGATCTGTAGCAGGAGTGATTGAGGCCTGATGGGATAGATATCTGATGTCATGTGTTGAAGTACCCAAGAGAGTTCATCATATTTGCAATGCTCCTAAGTTCATAATGTCATCAAGGTGTGTATGCATCAACCACCCACTGAAAGTATTGTTCCGACCATCTTGTATGAATGGATGGACCATACATTTGAACCGATCCATGACAAACAGGAGAAGACTGTTCGTGATGCTAACAGACAGGGTCAATACTCTGGTGCTGATACTATGCGATGGAGATGTGTTATGGACAGTAGCTTCCTAACAGCCTATCAGGCCACTCGGTTTTACTACTATCGACATATAGATGTCACACGATGGAGTAGTTGTGGCTGCCAATGAGTGTATGTGTAATAAAATACGATAAATGTATGGCATGCTGTGCTGCACTGTCACACGCAACACTTTCACTCTCAGGTAGTAAATACATGAAGCAAAACTTACCTTTCTCCAACACAAGAAAGATATATTCAATAACTTAACAACTGGTAGTAATGGTGGCAGGAAAACATCTCTAGCAACAAAACCGTTGACTGGAAAAGCATTAGAGAGTTCTAACTGCTGGTGTCATCATAACTCATTTTTGCCTTTCAGTTGAGACCGCATGGATATTATATACAAGAAACTTGATGATGTCAGCATTGCCAATTGTCTGTGAATAACGGCAAATGCTCACTCTTCGCCCTGCTCTTATTTTTACTTCCATCTAACTAAGCCATCAGATTTGTGTCAGCATTCATTGTTCACTTCATACTCTCAAACATCTTATCTTTGTTTATGTCAATGTGAAACAAGATCATAGATGTAAAGATTGGTGAGGCATCATTGTCTAATTTGATGGTACAATGCCACTTCTCTCTTGCAGTGTACCAGCAGAGTAAGGCATTACTAAGGCCTGTAACCAACAGGTCCTGTGTTTGATGCGAATCAAATCACCAACAACCATAAACTTCAACCTAAGGATTTCTCTCTTGTGCACTACAATACCACTTGGAGAATGAAAACAAAACCTTTCAGTTGACCACCAATAAAGCTGCACTCAGTCAGTATCTGTATCAGCGGTATAGAGAAAACCAATTCGGTTCAGGCGATACGATGACCTGGCAGCGTGATATCATTAACCGCGACAGTAGTTGTATAATAGTAATGTAATGCTGTATCCGACGACGATAAAAGAATTTGGATTGCCTATTGAAATATTCCACCAAGCGTTATAATTGTTTTCATAACTGGTCAGTGTGAACACACTATAGTGACATCCCATTGTCTCGTCTGTTTCAATAATTCAGCCAGATCGATGTTTCCATAGAGTGTCTCCCTCTCTACTCATCCTTAAACCGAATGCTAAGAGAGGGCCGCTCCTTAGTAAGCAATGCCAGATGTTTCTTGAAACTAGACAATTATTTGTTTTCATTGAAGTTTATTGCTTCGAAACTAACAGCTATATTCCATTATTGTATACAATGAGGAATCAATAGTGTATAAGATTTTAGCCTATAGAACTAGCAATGGTACCACCCCTTCACTTAGATAATGGGCTGCTTGGAAACAGCCTGAATGATGACCCGGCAGACGGTTGCTAGGGTTTGTGTATTTCCTGGTAACGGCAGTGCAGTAGAATCTATATCTCTCTGGCTCTCAGGCTCGTCAGCAGCAATCTGTGCCAGGACATCCAGGGACACAGCAGTGCAAGGTCAAGCTCTGGTTCACAGCAACTTCAAACTGATAGTGTTTGTCTTCAATCAGGTAGGCCATCGTCACACCAAGTCTCCGCAAGTGCTAGCAGGTGCTTGGTAAAATATCTAGGTGTCCATCAGTTAGTCCGTAGCATCGCAGCCATTGTAGAATTTGAGACAGTATAATTGTTTACCAAGTTTTTGTAATTGTATATAAACTATCCGTATATGTATGTGGAAACTCAATGATGCTCCACCATTAAAATTGTTATGAGATTCTTGACTCAATTCCTCCCAATCTGAAAAGTTTATCCGCACTCTAGTACAGCAGATGCTGTGTACTCGGTAGAAGTAGAAGCTGAGATCTACCCAGCACACTGTACTAAGTATAGTAAAATAACCACAGCAACCAGGCAGCCTCTAGAATAAAAAAAAACTCGCAGCAAAACCTGCAACATTTAGAAATCCAGACTTGATATGGAGTGATTTCAACGCATATTTTGAGGGGGTGTATACTTGTATACATGCTGACCAATAAGTTTAACGTGGCGAACTGATTTTCATGATTCCAATAGCTAGTGTGCTTGAAATACAGAATGAGTTTGGTAGTGGGTTCAGTGTGGCCCACTGGTTGCCCATAGCAACGGTGCAGAGAGACGCTCCCAATCATTAGTCTGATCACTCACATCTGTTAATCATGCATGAATTATATAATGCGTAATAGTCACGTAACATAGTTTGTAAAAACGTCTCGTATAGATCAGATGAAGTGAGACGAGAAAAATCAATGCGGTATTACATGAGTACACACAGGAGAATGGGCTGTTACCATTGATTGGCCTCCTCAAACTCATCGTCATGCACTTCATAGTGATCTTGTCACAGCCAATCAGAAACCTGATACCATTGATGACTATTATTCACGCTGCTTCCTAGCTAGACAGGCGGATGAGAGGTTTTTTGTTTTCAGTTTTTCTGCTTGACGTATGCTAGAGTCTGTGTTACAGCATGGCTACAGGATACTACAGCCCAATGGTGAGGAGCAGGAGTGCTACACCAGCCTACATGGACGTCTGGAATGGTGGTGGCGCCGGCGGTCAAACCATCATGCCGAGGATTACGTCGCCAAACATGACGACTAAAACCATTACTACCAACAACGTTCGAACCTACTACAACCCTGCCATGTACGTGATCTATAAAGCAGACAGCAGTTGATGTGGTAGTTGTGTCCTCTTGATTGACATATAAACATTTGATTGACGGCTTTTAGAAACAATTTGGGAAAGAGGTTTGATCCCAGGGACTGGCATAGCTCGAACCAGGCCCACTTCTCGCTGTCTCAGAGGGAGAGAGCTGCCGCCGCTGACTGCCGCGCCGACTCATGGAGAGCTGTCAAGGAGATGGACAACAGGACGAGGAACAGGCAGACGGAGAACACCAAGAGATTGGGTAAGCATTGAATGCAATAGTATTCTAGTTCTACCAGGTTTGGAACGTATATGAGAATTTTCAATCCATGTTCTGATGGTTTACCATGATGTTCTATGTCTGCAGGCGAGAGAGTACAGGACATTGCTTTCTGGAAATCAGAGCTCAACAATGAGATTGGAGCCATGGAGAATGAAATAGCCAACCTGAATGTGAGCGGCGGGTTACCTTGACCTTTTTTCAATAGTTGTGACATTGCGCTAATTCAACTTGTATTGTACACAGGAATACAAGAGAGTGCTGGAGCGAGCGTACGCTGATAGCGCCAACCCTCTGAGGCTGGCCGAGGAGTGTCTCCTGCACCGAGAGAAGAGGCAGGGCATCGACATGGTCCATGATGGTGTAGAGAAGAACCTGACCAGAGAGGTGGAGAAGATTAGGAACTGCCAGGACAAGATGAAGAAGATGATCGAGAAGTCTGTCATCCAGCTGAAGTGAGTAGTTGGGCTGATTTTCACTGCCTCAACTAAGAGGCAACGGCTGAAACTGAACATGTGAATTTTTGCTTACAGGCTGAACAGAGCAGCTCAGCATGCTTGCGAGTGCGACTCAGGTGACAAGCACCACGCACAGGGTATCGATGACAAGTGTCACCAGCTGAGGAACACCTCAATGGGCCTCGGATACTATCCTGGCATCGAGAACGTGGACAACACGTGAGGCCTAATCCTCTACCACAATATTCTGGTGCTCGTGTTTCTATGGCAACCCGTAAACACTCTGCTGTTTTGTAGGATCTCTGTGCCTGAGACATGGGTGAGATTCACTCAGGAGAACATCAAGAGGTCGCAGAGGGAGAGAGCCGCCAGCGAGAAACTGAGAGGCGATATCGATTCGCTGCTGAGGTTTGTGGCCAACGAGATGTGGACTGCCTTCAACACATCCAACAACGCCTTCAACTCGAGAATAGCCGAGACAGTTGATGCCAGGAATAAGTTGCAGGATCAGCTGGCCAAGGTATAGACAGCGTTCTTTATATGTCATTTACACATTGCAATGTCTACAAGCGCCTAAATTGGGTAATCTTGTGAATAGACCATGGCTGAGATCTTTGACATGGAGAAGAATATCGATCTGCTGCGCAAGGCGATAGCCGATAAGGAGCGGCCTCTGAAGGTGGCAATGACTCGTCTGGAGGAGAGGACACACCGTGTCAACATGGAACTGTGTCACGACCCCGCCATGACTGGGTAAGTCTGAGCGGCGCTTTGACGCAGGACAAAAGCAGTCGCATACTTGACCTACATATCTATCATCCTTACAGACTTCAGGAGGAAGTGAGGGAGCTGCAGAACACCATAGCTTACCTCAAGGACAAGCTGAAGAGAGCTGAGATGGCACTGAGCAGGCTGCACAGAACAAAGAACACACTCCAGCACGATATCGGTAAGACAACTCCACAGATAGATTAAAACATCATCCAACAAAGTGGAACCTGCCTTATTTCATATGATGGCGTATTGCAGGCGTGAAGGAGAACAGCTTGAACGTCGACCAGAAGACTTGCATGGGCATGAGGAAGACGTTCCCTGCTAACAACCATGTTGGACCAATCTTCAGCATGCCTGTAGTTTAAGAAGCTACTGCATGACGTGATGATAACTTTGCAAACTTTAATTGCTCAAGATTGTCAATATTCTATTTTTCTTACCATGCGGATGCAATTCAATCTGCACAATGTGTTGAATTTCTGTCAAAAAGAATTTCAGTTCGATTTCCATTTTGTCAAATTGCAGGCAAAGACAGAGCTTCTGTCCAGCAGAGTGAAATGAAGGATTTTCCATTTGTTGTGCTCATCTTAGCATCTTAAGATTCCTGTTTACTTTTCCGTGTTGTCAGATCTGCCTACTTTACACAATACACTTGCTCGTATAAATCTGTACATCACAACTATATTATCGTAAGTTCATCCACAAAAAACACCGATACGCAAGATATGAAAAAATAAACAGGATTGCGTGATATCTGAAGAGAGTGATTCAACAGGCAGAGCGGGTCATAACTTGTGTATGAGAGCACTCAGTACATGTGTACTCAGTACATGTGCATGTAACTCTTACTGCTGCTACCACTACCGCCTCTGGACAATGTCCAAGAATTTTGACAGTCGCGACAGAGACCAACATTAGAGGAAGCTGGCTGACGCCTACATTTGCGGCAGGTTGCGAGGTGGGCTGACTGGAGGTGCTGAGGACATAGCTGCATGTAAGAATACGCCCTCTGGCCACATACCAAGCATGCTCTGATACTACTGCGACTGGTAGGATTCCTACTGCCAGTCGTATAGCCTGGGTTGTATCGGCTCACTAGCTGTCTGTCTGGGGTACGGCTGACTCGATGCAGCGCCGTCGGCGTCGTAGAGGATCGAGAGTGGTCATAGCCTAAGCTCATCACTGGTTCGCGTGTCCTAACTGTGGGCTCTCGACTCCTGACTGCGGGCTCACGACTCCTGACTGCAGGCTCACGACTCCTGACTGTGGCCTCGTGTCGTGTATAGCCTGTGGGTGTGGGCTCACGCTGCACATAGCCTGTGGGTGTGGGCTCACGCTGCAGATAGCCTGTGGACTCGCGCTGTAGAGAGTCTGTGGGTTCCTGACGCACATAGCCAGTGGGGTCCCGCTGCAGATAGCCTGTGGGCAGAGTACGATCATAGGCAGGCAGGATGGTTGAGTTGCCTAAAAAAGACACACATCACTCATTTACACGCTGACCAGTTGGTGAGGGTAGAAACCGCTGTCATACCGACAGCTTACCATATAAGGCCGTCCGATCAGTGGGGAATTTGGGGAGATGAGACGTCTGCCCATAACGATTGTCTGCCAAACTTGAACTGTGTGAGGATTCACTCCCGATACTTGTAGAGTTCAGCTTACTGAGACTCTCGTCATAAACTGGCAGCTGGTCTATAGGACTAGTAGAGATTGGTATTTCGTATTCGCTGCGAGTCTGCTGGCGTCCTACAGGAAATATGACATGATCACGAATAACTTACACGCTTTGACAGCGTGGACAGAGCGACTAGAACTGGAGTATATCACTCACTGCTGTCGCTGATTGTGGCCTTCTTATCGAAATCACCAGCTATCACTTGCTCGTAGCAGAGCGAGCAGTAGCCATGTTTCTCGTCAGTACCGTACATTTGCTCGCACCTCTTGCAGAGCTGCGCAGGCACCGAGGTAGATTTCTTATAGCACGATGAGCAGAGATTGTCTGTGTCGGAATTCCCTTTGTACTTAGCGCAGTGGCGGCAGGGAGTCACCCCCGGCAGCAGAGGGCTGACCGACGTTGGCGGTCCGCTGCCTGACGCGGAGTTGGTGCTAACCGTCAGCTTGTCTGTGACAGGCGCTCGCTTAGTGTCTTTGAGAAGTCCGTGTGTCTTCTGATTCTGGTATATACTCCTGGAAAACGGAACACATAAGCCAGACTAGTGCGACGAAACTTTCGCAGTGTGACTTTTGTAGCTCGCATGATTGTAAAAAATATTTGGCAATATTTTTATGTAAAAGTACATCACTCAAATGTCAATAAAAACCACAAACACTTCCTATTTTCAAAGACTTTCAATCGTGCGTAACGCCAAAAAATGCAAGCATTTGTAAGCAAAACAAATGCACAGTTTAGAGTACCAAGCATATGAAGAGCAGAGATGACTAGTACCTAGTTTTGTTCACATAGTTCTGGACGTAGTCATGGTAGTTGATAGGTGTTCTTATATCCAGACACGCACACATGATCACGTCCGTGTCCGGCTCAAGCTCAGTTTCCTGATTTTGTCTCCTTGGCGCCGGAGGCAGTGACTTCTCCAGCTTGCTGCCCTTATGGCTCTTTATCTTACTGAAAATCTTCTTGACGCCAGATTTCTTAGGCTTCGTCTTTGATGTCTGACTCTCCTTGCCATTCTGTAAGGAAGGTAATATAGTTTATGACAGCCAACACGATGACAGACATGACAGACAGACACTGCGGTACAGACAGACACTGCCGTACAGACAGACACTGCCGTACAGACAGACACTGCCGTACAGACAACACTGACGTACAGACAGACACTGACGTACAGACAGACATTGACATACAACGGCACACTTACAAGAGATGACTCTGAACTGGAGCCGCCTGACTCTGACAGGGTGGACTGGAAACTTTCCTCCGGGATGTTCAGAACCTGGAGCCAATGGAAGTGATGACGTACGTTATATACAACAGTGACGCCTGTGTGAACAGCTGCTGGAATGATAACTTACATTGAGGTACGTCTCCAGTAGATGATATACGTCTATCATAGAGCTGCCCTTGTCGTCGTCCAGCTTGTCCCAGTTCACTCCCTTGCCGGGGTCAATGCAGAAATGGATAGGCAGCAGGTCACATTGAGGCCCAGTCAGGGGCACAAGGTCTAAGAAATGAGTGCACGTGAGAGGTCCATTGCCAGGGTATTTAGCACAGTGGGTGGTGAGGTGATGTGGAGTACCTCGTATTTTGCTGAAGTCCTTTCCTTCTCTCGTCTTATCCATGGTGACAACAGCAGTGAAATGGCAGCGGTCATATGCCAGAATTAATGGTGATTTGAAGCATTCATCAGGGTGACAGAGCAGTGGGAGATAGATACCTAGAGTGAGTATCAGAGAATGGGCAGTGGAGATGATAAATAGTGACAGAGGGTGGGGAGTGAGGGGGGAGAGGGGGAGGGGGGGGAGGGTGGGGGGGGGGGGGTGGGGAGAGGGGGGAGGGGG
>ERZ1740065.1623-NODE-1623-length-13621-cov-12.760725_pt1 | contig 13621 bp, 17 predicted proteins | sample MGYA00581738_ERZ1740065 | MGnify/ENA primary metagenome ERZ1740065 (study PRJEB43018, sample SAMN04849749) | marine metagenome | isolation source: floating plastic debris | place: Pacific Ocean | collected 2008-09-01 | study: EMG produced TPA metagenomics... | reverse complement strand
CCCCCCCCCCCCCCCCCCCCCCCCCCCCCCCCACTCTTTTATTCCCTCCACTCCCCCCCTCCTCTCCTCTTTTCTCTCCTCTCTCCCCCCTCCTCCTCTTCCCTCCTCCTCTTCCCTCCTCCTCCTCTTCTCTCCTCCTATTACCTCCTCTCCCCTTTAACTAACAGCAGTGTCACTGCTCTCCATTTCAGGAATACATAAAGTGTGTGGAGGCCTGGATTGATTATGTCATGAGACATTTTGGGGTGAGATAATCTCTAGTTAATCTACTCTAATCTAGCTAATCTCTACTGGTTACAAGTGACAATATAGTATAGTTACTAGTTGCAGTTAAAGCTTGAGGAAACTTTATGTCTGTCTGCTGCTAACAACAAGCAAATCGTCATAAAAATGATTTTATTCTGTGATGCTATTTGATCTGCTATTGATAACAGCATAGTGTTAGCCTGGATGACATGCCGGTGCAGGTGCCCAATGCTGATCGATCATATCTGCCATAGGTGTAGCTCTAGTATGTAATCATTTGCGTCATGACCTGGTGTCACATGCCTCCCTTGTGTCACACAGGCGCAGGAGATCAGCACTGTCCTCGGTGACATCATCAAACACATGATGCCTGATCGTACCTTTGAGGATTTCTACCCGAACCTTCTATCTGTTCTTACCAAAATCATGGAGAACATTCACAACTTCACTCTACTCTTCTCCATGGTGAGAAACTCGTCTGGCCTTCATCTCTCCTCACAGGGTCAAACCTTAGTCTGACTCACGTCTCTCTGTTCCAGGAGAAGTTTCTCTCCTTTGTCGACCTGTTTCAAAAGGACTCCGTAAAGATCAGTGCTGCCCGGATTATCATTGAGTCGTTTGTGAAGTAGGTCAAGGTTATACATGCTATGGGGGTCAGCGTGTTGTTAATGACGTTGAGTTGTACGTAGCTGCTTTCACTCAGGTACCAGATAGAGGCGGTCAGTGACCCAGTTATCATCAGCACCGTCATGTTCATGTGTAAGACTCTTCACGACTCGGTCAAGTAAGTCACTGTGACAAACGAATTGAGAGTTATCTTCTCTTTGTTATACTCGTTCATTATCGTTATCAGCGCTCTGTCTTTGGATGATGAGAGGAGAGCAGTGAGTCAGACTATCTGTGCCTACATCCACAAAATCAACTACGGCAAGAACTTTGAGCAGCAGCTCAACTTTTACGTCGAGTCTAGAGCTAACTTTACCAACCTTGACCTTGTCATCACTGACCTCGTGCAGGTAGCAATCCGATTCGTCATTTTACTAGTGTGCAATATCAGTCGTTTATATTAGTTTTCAGCGATTCCATGTCAAACTTTTGTTTCCAGTGTGTCAACAACTTGGCTGTGGCGACGCGTCGTATCGTGAAGGGAAACCACTCAAAGAAGACGGCTGCATTCGTCCGCGTAAGCAGCATAGCCATTCGACATCTGTCACTGCCGATGACTCGATTTATATTTGCTCTGCTCTCATTATCATCATCATCAATCAGCAGACGGCCTGCACTCTGCTCATTCTATATGTGATGCTTGGAGATGTCAAGGCTGTTGCGAGACGTTAGTGTCCAATATACTATATACTATAGGTAGTTGGTGTATTTTTAGGCCTGTGCTGCTTACTGTTTCATCACGATTCCATCGCTGGAGAACATATTCACGCAGCTCAATCTGTACCTGCTGTCGGGCCAGGTCGCTCTCCTCAACGGCTGCCTCTCTCAAGGTAATACATCACTCCTATCATCACTGGCAGACATACAGACATATATCGGCTTCTATCTGCTGTAGCTGAGGCCCTGTTCAGGGCAGGCATTGCTGCGCTCCTTGAGGCTCCCCCCTTGATGACTGTCGACGGGAAATCAAGGAGCAGTGAGCCGTACATCGTCCAGTTCATCAAGAGCTTTCTATCTACACTGCTCGTAGTGCCAGTGAGTGATTCACTAAACGTTTTAGCCTCAGTCCCACTATCCTCAGCTCCTCTATCAGGGAGGGTCATATGTAGTGATGCATAGAACATAGGAAGTGTTGAGAGCTCAGCTCGCCAAGCTTCTTACATCTGATGTAACGGTACCAGAGTGAGTGAGGGGCCGGTCACATCTGGTCTCTTATATTCAACCTCCACCTCCTCCACTATCTTCTATTGCTAACAAACAGTACAGCTGCTACTAGCCTCCTAGTCTAGCCTCGTTCTCACTAAAGCTGGAATGACTGCAAACCCGAACACAATGAAGAAGAACTTAAGTAAGAATAAGAAGAACAATAATTATGTAACTCTAGAATAACCCGTAGAAAGATTGGATGGAACCAGTGTGTAGATGTAGACAAACTGCATGCTTTCCTGGGCTCCCATTGAGTGGAAATAAACCGATGGCCAATAACCAATGATGGCGCTACATGATGGAGAAGAGTTTTGGGCAAACACATGGTGGAAAATGGCCGCCGATTATGAAACTGCTCGTATACATTCACATCTGATATTATGGTGTACAGAGGAGGACTATACATTGGGTTCATTGCAGGAACTATGACTGTCTCAACTCATCGCCTAGCATGACACCATCAGTACTCACTGGAGTCTCTCCATAGCTGGTAAAATTCAGGAAAAATCAGAGTGTTCTTAAATAGTGAATTTGAATCTTGAATTTCACACGATTATATCAGAGTCATCCGAGTAGATGGGTGCAAAATATAAGTTAGTGAGAGGTCTGATCATGATCATTGTGCTGATGCATGGTAGTGGTGACCCCCAACTGGCGCTTGTCATTATGACCAGCACTTGCTAAACATTCAGTGCATTGCGCAATCCACATGCCATTCAGTTTGAACGGAATGGCTTGAACTCTCGACTCTGTGGGAAAATATGGCTGTGTGTCAACTTTGTTTACCTGAGCCACTGGTTGGCTGACCTCACCAGCTAGTCTCTATGCTTACTTTACTGCTATGACCTCTGACCCTTCGTTTGCAGGACAATCCAGATCAAGGCGTACTGGTCCTCTACAAGGGATTGACTAACGTCATAAAAAGTCTGAATTTCGAGTCAGATCTTACAGCCAAGCCACAGCTGTACCTATCGGTCCTGTCCTCCCTGGCCTCTGTTACTCAGGAGAAATACCTGTATCACGTCGACAAAGGTGTGGGTCCGCACAAGCTTCTCTTTTATCCCTGATGACCTCTTTCATACCAAGGTCATACTGTCCACACACAATCAAGTTTAATCCTGTTCGAAGAAAGTTGAATCAACCATGGAGTTACACTCATAAGCAGTAATTATCCATAATAGAATCAATAGTCTACAAGGTCATTACAAGGTCATGTGCTGTTAGCCACCTTCATAACGCCATAATCCATGTAATTTGTCAGGCTCGTTTGTACCTTTCTCATGCCACACAGTCTGTACCTGTTTATTGGCTAGAGCAGTCCGAGTGACTCTCATCGGTTTAGCTGTGTTTACCAGTGACGGCATGCAAACCGAGAGAGCAGTAGAATGATTTCTGTGAACTGGTCAGCGGCCTGGTGTTCCTAGTAGCTCGCATACAGTGTTCGTTTAACCTTGACCTGGACTGTCATTGTATAAGCCATTAGGTCTAACATATCTAGCTCTATTAATTGACAGTAAGGAGTGTATATATATCATCATGTAGAAGTTGCATTCTTCTATACAGGCTTTCGTCCCTCCTCTCACTTCCAATACTTGAATACTTGTAGTCGACTCTAACGACACACTGTATGGACACGATGCTAAGTTCCTAGCAGAAGTTCACAAGGTCAGCTCGACAGTGCTGGAGGAGATCCAGAGCTGCCTGAAGATGCTATCAGAGGGCATAGATGTACGGCTTCCTTAGAACACCCCTCACCATTGTCACTGCCCGTTGCCTACTCATCTAAAACTCTCAATTACAGAACCTGAAGAAGCAGTCCCACCTGTGCATGCTTACTGTGGAATGCATGATCTCCTTTGCCGACCTGAGGGACAGTAACTTAATGCAACTAGCCAAAAGGCTCTGGTCATTGGCGTATAAGTATGGCTACGCAGATCAGAAGCACAGTGTAAGTTCTATCAAGGGATCAGATACTGGGTGTACCTGTACGTAGTGATAACAACATGCTATCTGTCCACAGGCAAGAGTGATGGCGTCTGTGAAGAGACGAGCCACGAGCAATGAAGCTATGGCAGAGCTTATGGCCAAAATGGCGTCCATATGAAGAAGACAGGAAGAAGAAGACTAGGCAGCATTGGCTTGTATAGGGATTTATTATGTCACGCCAGAGGGTGTGGTTTCAAAATAAAGCCACATTGATCAACACAACGCTTACTCCATCAGAAAAATACTATCCTCTGCCTCTAACTACACAGTACATAACTCTCAGTAAAACAACAGTTTGACAGTGACTAAGGACGAATACAAGTAGTTGATATGTATCAAGCTATGGGGTTCAATAAGCCGGTGCAAGAGAGGCAATTTCCTATTAGTGAGTGAGCTGCGCTAGTACAGCGATGATGGCGGCGAATCCAACGAAACTCATCAACGGCTTGACATGATCGGATTTGTTGCACTTGGAACCGTCGCAAGTGCAGATCTCAAGCTGCAAAGACCAATACACCATCGATTAATTATAGAAATAACCAGATTGAAAATAGACTTAAGTTTCAGGTAAAGGTCTGCGCTGATGTACCTGAATTCCTCTGGTTCCTGTGCTGAATATGCAGCCCTCTTTCAAATCTTTCTTAAGTAGACCAGGTTCAGCATCTTCAGTACATCCTCGACTTATGATCCTAAACTCTTCTTTGCCGGCTTCAACTGGTGTGAGAGCAGAACAGAAAGTCACGTATAGGTCACGTATAGGTCCCTTTTCCACCATGATATTGAGTGAAGCGAAGGAAATATCTTTATTCTTTGTTATGCTAGCAACACTATATATGCATAGGTGGTCATACCGTTTTGGATGTATTTGTAGCAGTGGCCATATTTGCAAGGTGCCGTCCTTAGCTTTGAAACATCCGGAACAGGGTCGTAGCAAGCCTCTCCATCGGCACCTTCATGCGAGTTGCAGACGAAGCATTCAAAGTTTCCAGCGACAGACTCTTCTTTAGTTCCATTCATATGATGGTCAGCTGAAGAGTTGAAAATGAAAGTGCGAACCGATGGAAGAGGATCATGACGATGGGGAGCACAAAGAGCAGTAAATCATCAAAGCAAAGATACTGAACAGCACTAAAACCCCGATCAGTACAACTTAAATACCCATGCATTTGCATTCTTACAATACTAACCATAGCTAGCGGAGATAGCAGCTGCAAACACGATTAGAACCATACACCGGCTACTGAACGACGCCATTTCGATTGTCTCACGTTGCTGATGTACGAGAGCCGGGTACTATGCAGGTCGTACCTGACCTACATCTTTTTTCAGGGTAGTATCAATAGATTTCCATTTAGTAAGATATATATACGCTAAAAAAAACATTATTTTAGATATTTTTATTATCATAACTATATTTAAATGATTTAAGTAACTTCGCTATACAAAAAAATAGTTGAGTCTTTATTTTTATTCCAAATTATTATAGATTTTACCCCTACTGACCTTTAGACCTTGATTGCCAAACGGAATGTTCTATCATTGTGGGTCGGTAAGAGTATCGACCCTTGTTGGAACACTTCGAAACAGAGTTATAACTCTATCCTTCGAAAGTGGAACTGCGCTCCGTAGCGAACTACAGTATCGTAAAGGAGCGGTATATATACCGCTCGTATGGAAAACCCATTGCGGCAACGTAACAAGCCACAACAAATGAGCTAGAACTCTACTTTGTCTCAGGAAGATGATGGACTAAATGAGGGACCAACAAACGTTTTCCTTAGTCTCTACGTATTTTTATCACTCAACTGTAGCATTGTAGTTGTAGCTGTTGATTCCCAAATGCTCTTTTAACAGCTATCTATGGTCAATGAGCTAAATTTAATCTCTGCATTTCATCACATTTCTGTTTGACTTGATCTATAGGCTAACTCACTACTAACTGTTGTTGGAACAGGTAAAATGTAAAGCAAAAGCATGAAGCAAACAAGCAGGGATCAAATCTCACGAGCCCTCCATACTCATTCATCCAACTTCATCCCCATAGCCCATGGGGTTTTGTCATACTCAGCGGTCTGTACGTCACTATTAAAATGACTGCGACTTCATGAGGTGAAGGAGACAACACCTGAGAGTCGATGATCAGGTTTGGTAAGTTCTTACCACTCACATATATGTGTATGTGTTCAGCCACATTCTTGTCTGCTGTCGTTTCCTCATGCACTGTTAATTATGTATGCTCTCGATATAATATCATACTCTAATCATTTTTGCTTGTACTCTAAAGCTTTATAGTCCACTTCCTCTAATAAATCATTCCATGCTAGGTTGCTGGTTGTTTATGTTTATCATCAATAATGAGCTCATTAGCTGCTGTTGCCAGCTCAAGGCGAGTTATTACATGCAATCAGGTCTCCCAGCTTTGCTCACACCGTTAGCAATGCCAGCGCACTGCTGCCACGTTATTGGCTTAGAGCATAGTTATAATCGGCTCAGAAAGTGACAGCCAATCAGAATTGGGCAGATGAGATCTAATTTTGCTGTGATTATAACTTATTTTTGCATTCGATTTCTATCGGGTAAGCATGGAAGACGAGGATTTTCTCAGCGACAGCTATCTGTACTTTTACTATGGGGACGATGGTAGCTGGGTCCTGACTAACAGTAGTCCCTATCTCAATGACAGCTCAAATCTGTTCTACGATGTGGAAAGCGGCAGCTACGAATTGACTGCAAACGAATGGAGGACTTTTATCATGACGTTGGCGTTTTATGTCGTTGTGTTTGTTCTGGGCGTGACAGGAAACTGTCTGGTAATCTACTGTATCGCCAGGTACAAGCGAATGAAGAGTATCACCAACCAGCTGCTGATGAGTCTGGCGTGTGCAGACCTCCTCCTCGTCCTTGTCTGCATCCCGATAAAGGTACAGCTTCTTTCAAAATTCCTTTTCAATAATATAATGGTCTGATTTAAAAAGAATCCCAGAGTAAATTTTGTTGTGACAAAGTGCTTTTCAGTTTGCAGAATTGTTTTCCTTTGGCTGGACGCTTGGCGAGACACTGTGTAAGCTGACTCATTACGTACAGACGTGGTCGATGGTGACTAGTATAGCCACACTTACTGTGATCAGCATTGAGAGGTACTTACTTCATTTCCGAGTATTTACTTACCGTTAAAGTGAAATCGTGAGTGAATGGCGGAATGACGGTCTCACGGAACAGTGTTTACTAATGGAGCTGGTAATGATTGACCTAAACAGGAAACATTACTTCTTTCATTCACGTCATAGTATTTAAGGTATAATAAGCTTTTCTACTCATTCATTCCCTACATGGATAAATCGTGTTGGTACAAAACTCTTGATATTCTTCGTTTAGCACAGGTATTTTGGTTTTCATAGTACATATGACTGCTTCCCTCGTAGAAAACCAGTTAGGTGATGCACAACTGGTTCTAATCCGAATATCTTCTCGAATATACAAGATAACCTGTAGATGGATCTATCACATGTTCCTGCTGACAGCTACCCCCGTCTCCACCCACTCACACCCTTCTAAGAATGACTTCTTCCCAGATATTAGGCTACGCTCCACATGGTCGCTGGCCACATCTAGATGTTTGTTGAGTCGTTTTGAATATTTGAAGCTTTTTTGTTTTTGTGCTTTCCAAATATTTGAACTGTCGAATTTTGAGAAGAGCCAACCCTTTCCATCGACTAGGGATGACTACCCCTCGATATTTAGAAGTGAATTTCATCTTCTGCCTCTTTCATAGCCGGCAGCAACAAATAGCTAAAAGAATTATAGAAATCATTAGCTTTCCATTGCGCCTAACGCAACTTCAAACAGATAGACACTGGCAGTGACCTTTTGCGTGACCAGCACACAGTTCTGCTCTCACAGTTCACTGCTGGCCTTTCAGAAGATTTCTAGGTATGCATTTAGTGATTATCTCATCAATTTCGGCCGCCAATACCTGAAATGTCAATGATTTCATCAAATTTGTTCTTTTTTACGGAGTAATTCGGTTACGTAATTGCGTGCAATCCTGTCCAGACGAATGCCTGTTCGATATGTATTCATCACCTTCTGTCTATCATATGCAGGTATTATGCCATCTCAAGGCCTTTGCGAGCCAAATACTTGTGCTCTACCAATCACATTCGCTACGTGATCATTGCCGTTTGGATTCTGTCGGGTCTTCTCGCTCTGCCAACGCTGTTTGTTCAGGTAAAGACTGCCTCCTAAAACCCTGTTATTGCATCAATATTTTTAATTAACTTTGTTTGCAGTTCATGACGTCGTGTGTACGTTGCGTGTAAGCGCGTTCTGTAAGGGATTTTGCAATGAGACGTAACGCCAGACGTATCCAATCGATATTCGTTGTAGGATCATCATCGCGTGGGATTGGTCGACCCCGTGTTCTGGTGCGAGAAGGGCTGGCATTACAAAGGTCGGCTGGCTGCTATAGCTTATGAGTCATACATGTTGCTCCTGCTCTTCCTGCTGCCGGTGATGACGATGGTATTCTCATACTCAAAGGTCTGCATGGAATTGTGGGCCGTGACGGGCGACTCTACTACGCAGATGTATGTCATCTATTACGATATTGTCACCTTTATCAGTTTTGTCCTTGACCTATATTAGTTGGTGACCTGATGCTGTGAGTCTGTAACAGGCCAATTATTTCCTGCAGAAGTGAGATCAGTAGAACTGAGAATGAAAGTGGCGATCTACATGTGGAGAAAGACCTGCTGGACGAGAGATCCACAAGTCTCAGTCAGAGCGAGGAGTGTGACAAATCGACAGGCTCCGCCCACCAGAAATTCGTCTGGAGAACTCACGGCAGGGACATTCGAATCCGTAAACAGGTGATCACCTCAATTCACAGATCATCCTCTACTGCTGTGGTTTTGTTTCAACCATCACCACCACCTTCATTCAGCAGTAAATGTACAGGTAGTAAGCAGCTTCCTTGATGTTGGAAATATCTCCATTGTAAACATGTGTTGTTGTTGTTCTTGTTGTTGTTTATAGCTTTTATTGAGGTTTTCGTTGAGAAGTAATTCTGTTGACCTCAGGAAAAAAATTAAAAGAGAATAAGAAAAAGGTGAAAGGGAAGTCCTACTACTGATTAGGCTTCCCACTAAAAAAATATATAGAAAAACGATCCAATTTAGAGCTATTCCAATTTAAGTGTAGTTGTAAAATTGAAAAATTCACATATAAACGATAATTTCTCAAAAATTACTATTTATTTTTTAGCGATTTAGGTAGGAGATGGCTGTATACTGTAGAGTTACAGTAACAGGAAATATAAATTACCTTACTTTATAGCAAGCAGAATCTTAGCTATTTCCATGTTATGGTATGACTATGTACATCGCTGGTGGCAGCAGACTTTTACAGTGGCTTTGAGAACCAAAGAATTGAAAACAATTATTATGAAATGGTTATACATGACTTTTTATCCATAGTCCTTTAGCTATCATATAAAGAAATGATCAGAGCGCAGCATATCGGTGATAGGTACATGTTTACAGCCTCAAGAAGGCGAAGCTATTCTGAGAATTCATGGTAGCTACTCAAAGTCCATAGCTTTATTCGTGATTTTACTGTAGATCTACCTTGAGAATCGAAATCGAATATTGAACCTTCTGAGGGAGAATCGAATCGAATAGCTGATTATTGGAATCAAACCAGCACTAGTTTGTAGGATGTCAGCTAGGCAGTATATATGGATAGACATCTAATTGCAGGTTCTCCGAATGCTAGTAATCGTGGTACTGGTGTTTGTGTTCTGCTGGGGCCCTCTGCTATGCTACAATATGGCTGTAGCCACAGAGTTGATCAAGCCATACCTGCCTACAATCTATCCATACGCCAAGACATTGAACACTGTCTTCTCACTCCTCAGCTACTGCAACAGCTGTCTCAATCCCATTGTCTATGGCTTCATGTCAAGGTACTTCCGAAAGAGTTTCAAGCAGGTTTGTACTTCAAAAATAATTCTCATATATACTTGTCACACAATACAGGTTGACAAGCTACCAGTTATGATTCCCCATTTGGAAGTAGGAGTTGTCCTCTCTTAGAGGACCAAAATTCAGTTTGGGATTTTTCGCTTATTAAGGCGCTCTCATCCTGCTGCATCCTGTCGGACGGACAGACAGATATCTTGAAGCGAGCGCACCGAATCAAGTCATACCAGTCATCCACTGGCAGTCATAAGCCATGTGAGGTCATCGACGACAACGATTCGGCTGTGAAGCGTAACACCATGTCAACGACAGCGGCTGACTCTACGCTAAGCAGAAGCGCGCCAGTCTCGCCCTCTGATACTCTCCACAGGAATTCGCCTAAACTCTATAGCAGTGTGTCTACTGGTTGAGACATCATCAGTTCCTTTTCCTTCTTTCGCCCCCCCCCTCCACCTTCTTACCGGACACCTCATTTCTCGTTTGCCCTTGTTTATTCCCAATCTTTTCTTCCTATTTTTCTCATTCTCCTGCCTCTACCTATTCTTATTCCCCACCTTCCTATTTTTCTCACTTTCCTGTACCTATTTTCATCCACCTCTTGCCCGTCTCCCTTCCCTCCAGTTCTCATCTCTCTATATTTTCATCTCTTTCTTCTATTCTTTTTTCTCTCATATTGGCCTCTCCATATGTTCTGTCACATGTCAAACTAATTTGTACCTCGGCCGTTGTGCCTGGCTGTGTTTGAAGTTTGATCCTTCTCTCCATAATCAACTTCTGTCTAGAGATGTCCATCCAATTTTTTCTCATGATATTTGAGTGAAAACAAAACACAGCTGCCAAAACGAGTAATTTATTTTCTACAAGTGATCCTACTACTACTAGGTATCATCTTCTTGCAAGTTAATATCTTTAATGTGAGATGTTTTGCTAAACTACTTCTACCTACCTCTTACCTAGGCACTAATTTATTCAAAGACACATCGTTCGCAATAAATGTACATGCATGCATGCCGTGTAGTAACTATGCAGGTCTCTCAATTCAATTTCTCAGTACCATTCATAGTTCCACCTAGACCGTTGGAATCGATTCCCATGAATTAAATCGATTCCGATTCAGTTCGCTATTTTTTGAGAACTCCAGAACGAATCCCCATAGCATTGACGCGAATCTGAACTGATCCTCGATCAACTGAGAACTGAACTCTACACGCAATAGAAAGAACTGGTGGATGAACTGAACTATCTACTGGAGAATTTTAGTGAAGCATTATCTTTGGAACTGAACTGATTTTGACTGTCTGAATCTGAGTGAGTCTATTTAGAAAGGCTGTCACTGATACAGAATCGTGAACTGAACTGCCCATTAGAGAACTGAACTTAAATATCTGAAAGGGAATTTTGAACTGAACTGAATCTATAATTCTTGAGAGAGAATCGGAACTGAACTGAATCCTAACATCAGAGAATCTGCAAGGGTGTGGTTCCACCAGTTATGTTTACATCATCATCTATAATGATTGGCAAGCTGTGCTGTGGTCAGAAAAGCAATGCACTAATGCAAATTTCTACTCCACTCAGCTCAGCGAAAGTGTATTCTACTTAGGTCTGATTCAAACGATATACATAATCGAGTTCAACACCGCAAACCGAAAGCACGTGCACGGCTAAAACGGTAGGCGGAGCCTAGGTTTGATAGACCGATGAATGATAATTACGTCATCAGTATTTGCATTGCCTCTCGATCGCGTCAAGTCAGGTACGCGATTTGATTGGGTGATCTGCAAGCGCCATCTATGTGCGGCTTGGATAGTAACCTCCTTCGTCAAGATGTCGGCTGCAGAGGTGGATGACATAGAATACTACGTTAATTTCCCTACACCTACTGTTCGATCAGAACAAGATGATGTCGACGAACTAGACACACTTCTGAATGGAAAAGAGTATGCTGTTGTACTAGTAGGCTGGCTGAACAGTAAAGATCAGTACTTGGAGAAGTATAGCAAGTTTTATGAGGACAAGGGGTAAGCAGTTTCCCATGCCTTCACGTTTGTCCGTCTATGATATAGTTCATTTGTAGTCATGGTCAGTTCGTACTTACTTAGAACTAAGAATTTGAAATCAGAACGATGACCAGTACGTCCTAGAAATCACATGCAACCTGTACTAATTTTAGGTGTACCACCGTAAGATTCTGTCCCAGAAAAAACGATCTTGCTCAAAGTGACAAAATTGCGCGAAAGCTTCTGGACGTGCTGATAGAAATGAATCTGGAAGTGTACCCAGTGTTGTTCCACATATTCAGCAATGGTGGCTGCTACATCTTCGATGCAATGAGAGAGGAATTGTCTAGTAACTCGGATTACGAAGATATCGAGAAACTCGGCGTCATTTACGACAGCGCTCCCGGCCAATCAACGGTTTCAACCACTGTTGACATCTTCTTCAACTTTCAAGACGGATTCTTCACGCAAATCCTTAAATCTTTTGCCTACATTTTCTTTGCCATTGGTAAAGGGATCAACAGCATTGCGGGAATGTTAGGCTATTCCTTATACTCGACTATCTATGACAAGATGATGTTTGGCCAGGATGGATGCCCAGAGCTCTACCTGTACAGTACAAAGGATCAAGTTATCTTGGCTTCAGATGTTGATGAAGTAGTGCAGAAGAGACGGATACAAGGTGTTGACATCAGCACTGCCCAGTGGAGTGATTCGGATCACGTCCAACATTTCAGAAAACACCCCGGTGACTACATCAAACAGTGCTTTAAATTCCTGACTAAATGCATAATACATTCCAGAGAGGAACTGTAATCAAGAACGAGCTTCATACTAAGTTATTATATTTATACTGCATTAGATAACAACGACACAGAATTTACACACTTTTCCTTTTTGACTGTTGAACTATTGTGTTAGTGATACCAAAGTGCTTGTAGTCTTGTAGCAGTATTTTGTAAATAAATCATCGCTGTCATAAAACCAACCAAAACGCAGCAGTACAACATGTCACTCAGTGGCTGGTTTATCTGACAGGAATTTGTCAAGCTTCCTCCTCTTGGCGAAATACTCTTTACGGTCCTCAAGGCTGCTGCAGGTGGTTCTCTGCATGAGTGGTCTGTGTTGCGCACGCCGTCGGTAATCTGGGACGAGTAGATCGGCCTGATGCTGTGGCTCGCCATCCATGTTACATACCAGACTGTCAATCATCGACCTCAACATCACTGTCTTTATGTTAGTCTCCGCCCACATCTTCTGGAGATGTGATACAGTCCTCTCCAATGTTTCTTAAAAAGTAACTAAATAGGTGACATCCAGTTATTAGGAGTTGTCATCTTCTAACAGAGGAATTCGTGAGAGAATACAGAGATTCTCAGATCTTCATTGAGTAACTGGAGAAACAATAAACCGATATTGAGACACGTCTGCTTTCGCCCATGAGGATGGAGGGGGGGGGGAAAGTGAAAAATAACAGACACAGAGATTTTTATGAGACACAAAAAGAGAATGAGCGAAAACCCAAAAAAAAAAATTTAT
>ERZ1740065.1622-NODE-1622-length-13624-cov-11.117990_pt1 | contig 13624 bp, 5 predicted proteins | sample MGYA00581738_ERZ1740065 | MGnify/ENA primary metagenome ERZ1740065 (study PRJEB43018, sample SAMN04849749) | marine metagenome | isolation source: floating plastic debris | place: Pacific Ocean | collected 2008-09-01 | study: EMG produced TPA metagenomics... | reverse complement strand
AAAAACACAAATATTACCAGACGAACTTTAGTTAATTTGTGCCAGCCACAAAAATTTGTTTATTGCATTCAGAAATGGTTCTGTGGCATATCCCCCCTGCCCCCCCCCCCAGCTGAGGAGAACTCTGATGTTAAGAACAAATGATCAATCAAATGACAGAGTTATATTTCGTTGATTTAATCCAAATATGGTGGCATATTCACATTAGGTAACTCAAATCTGTGGCCTTGCAAAAGCCTGAACTGTTGCCACAAACACAAAAACTATGAAGTACATCCTGTTCGACCCCAAGGGTTGATTCCAACTGATGCTGCTGACCTCTCTTTGCTTCGATGGAAGAATCTTCCGCATATGCTTTTTAATTTTTTCGTGAGTGAATAGACTCTGCATAGGAATAAGAAACATTTACTATACTGATTAGGCAGCTACGCTAACCTAAAGTCCGGATTGCTTAAAAACTAACAGTCAATTGACAGGCAGATGGGAGTTGATGACCTCTGCATCAGTCAATGACTGAACCTATCTGTTCGTGTGTATGGGCACTCCTATCTAAACAAAGGGATAATTCTATGGTTGTTTGGAGCACCTGAAACTTGTGAAGTTCGTCATTTAAGCCACTCGACGATTGAGATGCCATTACTTACTCTCCTATCAGCATGTCTGCACTGTTTGAAAGTACCGCTGTTAACTGGGACAAACGCCTAATGCATACAAGATTTAGTGAGGACTATAACTCGCACATCACCCAACGTATCACGCCAAAAGAAGAGTAAAAATGACAAGTTGCCTACAGTGTCCACATCCACACATATGCGCCATCTTATCCGCATGGCATTGATCATTTCGTCTAAATCTTTTGGGCCGGTGGCATTTATAAAGTAGTGCTTTATTTCTTCAAAATAACTAATCTCGATTAATCTTTCGATTAAAATTTTTAATCTTGAATTAATCTTATTTTAATCTTGCCACCAAAAGCTAGTTCCTGAGCTATAGAACTCACACCAGTATCATAGCTACCAGCTGCAGCGGCTGACGTTGACATGACTGTAACGTCTTCAGTGGGTTATTAGTAGTATTCAACGGCACTGGTGTTGAGTTTGCTTAGATAAATATGCCATCATACTTATTCACAGATCTTTTTAGCATATTGATCTTAGTTTGTCAGTGAAATTTACCCTCAAACTAGCCACACGATTAATCTTGTGGGATGTCTGTTCTGTAAGTTCTTGAAGAATGATTGAATAACTCTTCGATAACAGCGAGAAATCTAAATAATGTTTTGAGGAATTTAAAACAGCTCTTAAAACTCTTGCTTTTCAAGCAGTACTGTGTGAGAAATAGGTAGCTACCAGGGAATCTATGGTTTGGGGTCTCTCAATATACTTGTTTCCAGTTCAAAATGACGTTTGCCCATGTTAGGCGAGTCCACGACCCTATGAGGTGTCCGCACGTATGTTTAGTTGGACATAACTCTGTCTAGAGCTACCGAGCGCTGCTGTAGCAAATCTAACGAAACTATTCTTATTCGCATGCGAGCAACTTATGTCCCCCCCCATCCACCTAGGGATGAGACGCAACTGCATCGAAAGCTAAAGCTATGGATTCTCAAAAGAAAGCCTGCATATATCTGCTACTATAACTTATTCCTAGCTGTGTGACCAGTAACGCATTCACAGAATTTATAAGCGCTACTAGTAAGTGTATATCTCATCATGTTCACTTCATATCACACTTGAAATAAACTGCATAAATCTACAAAATATCTCATGCCAGCTGCAGAATTTATAAGTTGCTAAATTGGGGAGCTAAGTTTGTACTCAACATTTCAGACAATTACATCATAAAGATTAGATCACAATGGTTCGAGTATATTATGGTCAGTACTCAATATCAGTGGTAGCACAATGAATCACTCTAGGAGGCACAGTGTAAGGTATTTGTTGAAATGTAAAGCTGGCCACCGCTCTCGTAAGAGGCGTTTAAATATTAGCACACATTCATCCCATGTTGCAAACCTGTAACCATAATTGATCGGAACGAACAATGGTGAGCTTATCAGGCATTTTCCAGTTGTGTGTCACACTTTTTGACCTCATTTTGTGGTCGAAAATGAGGAAAAGACGGAAAAGCACGTAGCAATGTTGAGGAAGGCCGTGCGCATTCTACCTTTGAGCTTAAATTAGGAGATATAGGAAATACAGTGCCACACAATCAAGTTTATTGAGTTAAGACATACTCCTTCAAACCATAATAAACTTTATGGTCTTGCATCAGCCTTCGTTATCGATTACTAAAGTATACTCACCAATCATTGCGATATATTTGCACCAGCTGTATTTACACTAGGCTGAATAATTAGAGAAGAGTAGTTTGATAATTCAATTGGAGTTGTGATATATAGGTTACAAGTGAATTCGCGACCTTCGACATATCAAAAACCATTTTCAGTCGGGTGAGCCTCTATCCAGAGATGGCGAACATGGCTGTCGCAAATCTTATACAAATATTCGTGTTGCCCCTGAACCCCACCTGGGCCTAGGCGGCCGCTGGACCCCAGCCTGCCTGGGTACCATGCTTCCCAGATCTACCCTTTGGTTACTTTGAATGATGTTTGTCTTCGGTCTAATCCATTAATCACATTTGTAATACATGTGGAATATTCATTTACTTACAAGGTCTCATGCAATGTCTTATTGTTTTCAGTTTATAAAATAGAAGGAAAAATGGCATGAACTGATGGCTTCTTCTTGAAAGTTAAGGTCTGGAAAGTCAAGCAGAATCAACTCGGACATATAGGCGTATTATAACTCTGGATGCACACCGGATTTGTGTGTGAGGGCTGTTGATGTTGAAAAAATCCTAGCACAAGAGAAAACAACTCCTGGTGCTAAGGGAGCTAAGCTAAGCAAGGACTAATACCTGCGCGGCGACCGGCAGGAAAATTATAAATACCAAAAATTGATGCTTTCACAATTATTTACATTCATTATAACCATCTAGAGTGCATCTGCCAATTGCGTACATGAATAGCCATAGTGAACTTCGCTGCTTGAAATTACGTACTCGATTCAAAAACTTAAATGGGGTCAACTGGGTTTCAAAAGCCTCATCTCCATGTATGCAGTAATGTCACTCAGGTTGTGTCAGTGTAATGCGCTACGATCGCGCGACATCCTAAACGCATGTCTGTACGAATCACAGCATATCAAAGATCTTAACAGAATGCGCTCTTTCAGATACAGCATAATGCGATTAGGCTCTATTCACTTGTTTATTGATAGTCGCTTCTATCAGCCAAATCGCTCTATTGCAAAGAAGAGAGGCTGTTGAGGGGCATAGCTTTGGACATGGGTGCTGGCCATGGAGTCTTGTTGAAGAATTGTGCTTATACAGAATAAGTACGCAGACAAAAAACAAGGAGGTGACCAACGGTGAGTGCAATGGGATCAAACTTTGTTCGACTCACATTTTCAGGGGACAATGTGTGTGTTTGAGATTCCAATTCATACATCCATAAGTGGGCTTACTGCTGAGGTATCCAATGCGTTGGTCGTCACTGACGATAACAGCCATTAATCAAGTAACTCTCTGTGAAGCGGCCTAAATACAGCAGGGGTCAGTTACTGTTTTGCAATAGATCACTGATATTTATAAACAGTTCAAATACGCATGTGTTCGATGACTTTTTGCTAAAGTCACCGCAACTACTAGGCTCCAACCTCAACTTGCCTTTTGCTGGCTGCTTTTAGTTGTTTTATTGCACACCGACTGCCATATTAATTGTGTATCTTTCCTGCCGTATAAGTTGGTTATCTCTTGGTGAGCTGAAACGTCTGGCGTTTATTGTCATTGTTTATTAGTTGAGCAGCCATTAAAAATGTTTGTGTTCATTTTTTTGTGATTAACAACATTCGCAACAAAACGCAAAAAATTTCCCTTCGCAAACAAATTCCAGTCTACAGGGGTAGAAGGAGAGAGAGGTGGAAGGTGAGAGTGTTGGATGGTGAGAGGGGTGGAAGGAGAGAGGGATGGAAGGGGAGGGAAGAAGATAGAAAGAGGGCAGGATAAGTTTAGTCACCTACATCCCCACTGGCCACCAGTACCGTGTGGCGGCAGAGACTTCCTAAACACTATATTCAAACAATGCTTCATCAGAGATTCATCTTCAGCACCTGTGTTTACAATTATGTCCCCTCCACTGCTGCGTTATTTAGCAAAAGAGAGAGTTCTGACTGAAAGTTAAATTGATGATACTCTAATATTTGGGCAGATTAAATATAATAGTGTCTTTAATTTTTAATAGCATTGCGTAGAACTGTAAGCGATTTCCTTTGAGCTTTTATACAGCGTAAAGAGCAAAAAATATCTCGTTCACTCTTTCTGCCAAACAATGAATAATTTTGTTTTTTGATGATGCCCACAATGAATTTCAATAGTCCAGCTGTGAGCATTGCCAAGTAGCACAGAGCAACATCATTCATGAAGTGAAACTGCCACCTGCCTTAGTCATACACTCGAGGAGGTTACATAGAGCCAATTGTGACAATTCATCTGGTCTCAATTGATTATTTTCTGGTGAACATCAGCTGTATTTTGAATGGTATGCCCAATGCAGAAGGCTCGGGAATCATACATGTTTGATATGATAGTCAGCGTGCAACCCCACAAGACTTTTATCACTGAATAGAGCTTATTTTGTCCCTTTTTCTGTCGACGGTATACAATCTACTTGAGACCATTGTAGGTATATTGTAACTGCTATTATTTCTGACAGCTTAGTACGTCACAAACCAAAGAGTTGATTGGGGTTCGATTGATTACAAACATTGTTAGGCCTTAATCAAAATTATATAGCTTACAAGCCTGCCGACAGCAATTGGAAACAATTCTTCAGCTCCTCTTAAACTACTGCTCTTTAAAGGTATACTAACAGGCAGCATGCACTCACCAAACGAAGGGTTAGCCTGCACTTAAAGAGACAAAGCAATGAAGTAACAAAAAAACTCGATGAATAGAGCATCAATGTACTATGAGCCAAGAAAAACACGTAGCTATTGAATGCTTACGCAACCAATCATATTTACAAAGGATCAATAGTGGTTATTCAATGGGGCGAGATGGCAAAGCCAGGCGTCCTAGAGCAATCCAAGGCCGCTGTGATCGCACCAAAGAAGTAGGTGGAAGAAACAGCGAGCTGACCAAGGGTGCTGCGCAGTGGCATGATTATTTCTTCTACTGCTATTTGCGGCGAGCAAGTTCCTCACCCTGTGGTTATATCAGATTCCGATTAATATATCTGTAAGTGAGTTGACTGCTGAGGCGATCAGTGCATTGGCTGTGATTGACAATGGGCTAGTGTCCATCATCCAGCCAAAATACGGCCAAAGGAAGTTACAGTCCTGCAATACATTATTGATATTTAAGTGCTCTTCAGACATGCAGATCTATACATTCGCCGTACCTCACACAGCTTTAAGTCAACTCACAATGAAAACTAATGAGCTGTAGCTTCGGGTTCTCCCCCTCGCTGATAGGAGAAAGGTATGAAGGGCTTGTGTTAGAGCTGGTAGAGTGCTTGCAGGCAATAAATGTCACTGCTCTCCGCTGAAGCACACAAGGTCGTTAGTGGCAGCAGTTCATCGCAAGTGCTTATAGTATTGCCATTACTGTGGAGACTGAGTCATGATACTTAAGGGCGCATGCCCAGCATGTATTTTGTTCTCTACTGTTGTTAGTCAAGGACACTGCTGCGTCAAATAGCTGCCTGCCATTGTACCTATTGAGTATTTGAATACATAAATCGATCTGTCTACGCATTTGAACTTTTTTGTCACTCATCAATAGCAGTTGCCCATTCGCGATCAACAAGGAGCCCAGGAAACCAAAAACGACAGTAAGTAGCTCTGTTCTTGATGCAGTCAGACTGTTGTGGCACCTCACATCAGTTCGGCCCACTATGTATGTCTGAGATGAAGAACTAAATATAAATTTTCGAACTGAGGAAATTGCCGGACAGGATTAGTCTATCCATCATGAATAGCCATTGATACATCTGCTTTCTGGTCACATGTCCCTAACCAGTCCGGGCGCATATGATATGACCTAGCTGCAATTTTATGATCCTGAGTTAAATTCTCCGCGGTTCATGCTGCTGTAACTGTTAAGGGTGACTGCATTCGTATATCTCAGATTGCATGTGTGCCGAGGGTCGACTATTATCCACGCACTTCCGACTTTTTGTCCGAAACATGCTCTGGACCTTTAATCCACACAGGAAATGAGAATGCATTGTACATTTGGATTTAGATGGCCACTCAGTACATCACTACCGAGGGATCTGTGTTTCACATGGAGGAAGACCTGTATAAGCCAGGCAACATTCTGTTTGTCGACCAATACTCAATCAAGACAACCGATGGCATGACCACAAGCGTGGTGGTTGGATCTGGAAGTGAGCCTGGCTATGTGGAGGGTGTGGGAGAGGCAGCAAGATTCAAGACTATATTCGGGTTCAAGCAGGTTTCCAAGTCTCAGGTATTCGTAGCTGATAGCGGCAACCAGTGTCTGAGATCTGTCGATCGTGAGACAAATCAGACCAGTCTGTTTGTCGGTATCCCCGGGGAGAAGGGATGTGTTGATGGTCCAGCAGCCGAAGCTCAGTTCGACTTCCCCTATGCACTGATGCTCGCGAGTAAATCGTCTCTTCTTGTCAGCGACTGCTTCAACAATGCGATCAGGCTGGTTAACCTGAACACGAGAGAGGTCAGCAAGTTCATCACTGACATTCCTACTCCAAAACACATGGTGATGCATCCCAGCGGTACTGAGTTCTATCTCTGCATGAAAAATTCAGTGGTAAAAGCAGATGTCCCTTCAAGGACCTACAACATTCTGACTTCCACTGAGCCAGGATATCAAGATGGCCACATAGCCACGTCTAAATTTGAGTGGCCATCTGGTCTGGATTGGCTTGCGCATGACACCCTCGTTGTGGCGGACACGAGCCTTGACAAGGAGTACAATTCAAACACCAAGAGAATCCGCGTTATCTCGCTGGAAGAGGAGGAGGTGACATCCATGTGTCCATCAGTCAGTCTGACGACTGACGAGTGTTCATTCTACAACGTTCAGTCTGTTCTTAAGTCTGGAGATCAGCTCTATATTGGTGGAGATGGATCAATAAACGTAAAGAACATGCGCATCGGATTCTGTGAAAGGGTGCAAAACTTCTGCTCGCGGGTATATACCAAAGCATACGGTCTTTGGGTTCCGGAATCGTAGCTGCAATATTACTTTTAATCGTTTTTGAAAGGCTTGTATGCCATGTAATGTTGATTATGTCAAACAATGTCTGTGATTGACCAAACCCCAGTCCTCGCTCTTGTTCGTGACGTCCTGTGTTTTCAAAAGTCGTGCTAGCTATACACCTATCTTGGTCTCATGTAGACTGCATACCATCAACAGATAAAGGTGCAGAGGGTGAACATATCAATCTATAAAAACCTTGTCGGGTTTGCACACCGACCATCGTATCAAAAGATTTCTAAGCCTTCTGTACTTGGCACGCTATTCAAACTGCAACTGATACGGGTAATGGTAGAGCTAACTACAATTCTGTGAGTTGTAACAAATGACCATGTGCAGTGTCATTCACTTTGTAACTGGGGCAGGTGGCAGTTTCACGTAGCAGCATTCACAGATGAAGCAGTCAAACTCATGACGGGCACAATTGTCACAGCAAATCGCTCATTGTTCAGCTGGAAGGCCAACACAGAGCGCATAGTATCACCATGATCCTCAGTGCTTCAACTGATTAATGCGATTCTCTATTTTAGGTTCCTGTATAAGCCACAAAAATAGTTATATTATCAAGGCCTGTACACACTAGAGCTTCTCAGCCCGCAGCTGTAGCTGAAGTGGCACAGCAGTTGCGCAATAGGTGCTAACATTTTTGCAGCTAGACTTACAGCTTAGCATGCATCTGGCATGTTCAACTTTGACCATCGGCAGCTATTGCATCGATTGGTTGTTGGTAATAACAAAGGGGCACTCATCACGTGGTGTCAGTAAGTCAGCCCTTATAAACCATGGGTATATCTAGACATTAATGTCAAGAATATGATCAAGCGTATCTGGGATCATACAGAAGTATTGATGGATCTCGCTTCTCATTTGTTTTTGTAAGCTTATATCATAGGCCATTCTCATCTTGCTTACTGATAAGAAGCAAGTGCCACAGTTTTCTCTTCTCTCTATTTCTCTTTGCAAAATTATACATGATGGCTTTAATTAGAAGCTTCTAGTTCAAGCAGTTGAATATTAATGTAGACCAGCCAGTAGGTCAGACAAATAGAACACTCTATCCAACAGCAGGAGACTAGAGTTGCTGACACAATGTGAACAGATAGCTACAATGTTCGGTGGTGTTGAAGCTACTGCATTACAGCTCTAGAAACAGGTCTTCACAAATCTCACAGCAGCTGCACATGGAGCGTCAGTACCTTCATCTTCTGCCGAAACGTATATCATGTGAACAAAAGGGCAAAAGCGTAACATAGGTTGGGGTTCAGGGACCACCTAGGTTCTGGTAGAGACCAGAATGCCCTGTAGTCTTCAAGTCAAAGTATTAGTGAACTCTCAGACAATGCTTCAAGGTCTCGATATCTAAAGTAGTATAGGCATAGTTAACCTCGTGTATTTAGACCATGCATATACTGAGTCAACAGTTATCAATGTACCAATGTCCACTAGCACATCCAGGAAGAATAAACAGCTTTTTAAGGACAGCAGAAAAATCTTTGCTGAACCGCTTCCTAATTCTGACTACGTCACATTCCCCAGCAGTTGAGACCTCTGGAACCATTAACTGGTTGCCATGAGCCAATTTCTCCTGTTTATATCTCGTAACTGCAGGAAATGGGTACGGTGAATCTCATATATGAACAATAGTATTATCACAAGGTTGAGAATATCAGCAAAGGGTGACATCTGCCAGGACCAAGTAATTTCCGGTGAAAGACGCTGCTGGTAGCTCAGCACCGTGTTTGTTGTACTGTTGTACCAAGATGACTGCTGAGACCATTGTGACCATCACGACTAATGTGAGTGCTGTAAATATTGTGACTATTGTGGCTATGGCGACTACTGTGACTATTGTGACTATCGTGGCTGTGGTGTCTACTGTGACTACTGTGACTATTTTTAATATGGTGACAGGCGTAGTCTCAGTGTAAGATGATCGGAAAGATCTGGCTTCAATGCAGCATGTCTTGTTTCATGCGCATGAACTCAAAGGAACAAAGCAATAAAACAAATCAATGAATACAGCAGCCATGTACTATGAGCCAAGAAAAACACGTAGCTATTGAATATTTACGCAACCAATAATAGTCACTAACAATCAATAGTAGTTATTCACTGCCCGGGTGCCCTAGAGCAATCCAAATCCATGTGTCTGTGCATATAAGCGAAGAACAACCTGCAGCTACTGAATAATTCAGAATAATTGCAGGTTTTCCTCGCATTGATTGTATTATAGAATCAATGAATGAAAATCACAAAGGATCGATAGTAGTTATCAGATGTGTTCAGCGTTCAAAATCGTTGGCAACGCAAAACGTCCAACTCCAAATGCATCATGAACTGCACGCGGTGGAAATTATTTGGCTATATGCTAATTAGTAGTCAGTATGTATTTCCCAAGAGAGTTATGTTCTCTTCCTCGCTGTATGTCGTGAATATTGTAGCGAGTCCAGTTTTTGTGTTTATGTCCAAGGGAGCCGTATCGGTATTGAGTAAAGAGTTTGGCTTTTGTCATTCTCTTGTAGATATTCGTGCGTCAACACATGCGGGAGTAAGCGAGAGTGAGCGAGAGTGAGTGGAAGAGAGCGGTAGTAGGCGGAAGTGAGTGCGGATAGGCATGGAAATCAACAGGATAATGACAAAAACCAGGATATTTTCTTACCATTCGGCTACTATTAGGAACCTCTGTATTTGCTATAATTGATCATCAGATTTTAGGGTAACAGTGTTATACCAAGACCGTGCTCACTAGATTTACACAGGACAGTATTAAAGGCTATGGATAAATTGGTAACCTGATATTACATTTCTCGATCCAGTCCTTGCTCGTATCCCTCACTGGTAACTGCACTCGTTGTGACTGTATATCATGCTCTACTGGGATGCGTATGCGCTCGAGGTGGCAGTATACTGCACTACATACTGTACTCCCTTCATAACGTGCTAGAATCGCACTGTACAAGAGAGGACAATTTCTAGTCAAAAGGAAAAATCTCAATCGTGAAATTTAACGGCGCAAGACTACATTCTACTGCCCCATGCCACAGAAACGCACTTATACTGCCATGATTTGGAAAATTTCATACTGGCTATAGAGAGGACAACCGTTTTGAGTTCTCCATATTTCTATGCCTCCAGGCCTAGATGTTCGTCGTCAAATCTGATTTCAGATTCTGAGAGAACATAGTAATTTCTCGGCGGGGACACCGTCGAACAGACTGGTTTGATTTGTCTCACGATTGGCTGATCTCAGACAGTGATTGCCGCTATCAGCTAATAAAACCTTACACTTGGAAACCTGCTTGAACCCAAATATAGTCTTAAATCTCGCTGCCTCTCCCACACCCTCCGTGTAGCCATGCTCAGTTCCTGATCAGACCACCTGGCTGGTGGTCATCCAGTGGTGATTTTGATTGAGAATTGATCGACAAACAGAATTTTGCCGAGCTAATAGAGACCATCTTCCATGTGAAACACAGATCCCTTGGTTTTGATGTACTCATCTGCCAATAACCAGTTACCAATCGACCATCTACATCCAGATGTATACAATGTAGGAACTTGCAAATCCTAATATTCAATAATGATAGTAATCAAGTCAAATATATGCATTTCTTGTTTATTATACTCTTGTCTTGCTACAGAACTTTCTCAAGTAGGACAAGCTGATGTGCACTCTTCATGACTAATTGTCAGGCAGGCCCCAAAAAACAGGACTGACCAATGCTACATTCACGAAGCTGATATTTCAGGTGGATGACAAGAGTTTCGTGTAATGCAGCCTGCAATTCCGACTCAATATCCAGGTTTATTGGCTAGATGCACTAGATGAACCTATTTGTGGTGTCCGACCTTCTTTGTTGCTCCATCGATACCTACGGACTGACTATACACCACCATGTAGAAAAACAGGACGCATCTATGACTGTATCTGACTGAAGATTAGTTCTACAGTTACGAAGTCACAAATGTGATGTTGATTTTCAGCTGCTTTCACTTGAGTCATGACACAAAACCATTGCAGGGATCCTCAGCAGATTGTCTCTGACCAGCCAACGTTCAAATACCATACCTAGAAGTTTTATTTCAGTGTGCCATCTGCAGTTGACTTCATATAAACATCAGTATAAATATATTGACACATGACTTTGACTATAAAAAACATCAACATTTAACTCTTGACTTGACTTGACACTTCAAGAGCTGACATCTAAATGAATTGAGACTCTGAAGACAATGAATTCACACTCGACTTGACTTTTGACAAAGCTGACTTTTCCCAGCTGTGGTATACGATGTGCTGTTGTAACATAGTGGCTAGAGTTGGCTAAGCTCGAATGTGTTGGGATTCATAGTGTTGCTTGGTTGTGCAATCCCATGTCATGATTACCTGTGAGTGATATCATATTCTGCTCTTATGTACTGCTTAGATGATGAAGACACTACTTCACACCCATTAACGACACCATCAAGGACAAAACAGAGAACTGTCACCAGCCCTAACCAGCTTTCACACCCTTGCTGGCTTGTTGTGGACGAAAATAAGTTCCTCAAACGCTATATGGTAGCAAAGTTGTTCGACACTCATCTCCTATACTACCGCTATGTCTAATTGGCAGGTGACACTATGAGTTGCAAGCTGTGCAGATGGCATAAGTTTGTTGCTCAGTTTGATTGACAAACCTCTGATGGGTGAAAAGTCCGACTTTAACTGAAATATGCTAAAACATGGGGAGGACAGCGATGAATCCTTCACTAGAGATTTAGGATAATCTGTAAGTACTATGGTTGGCATGAAACTCCCGACAATTTTATGACACTTCTGCGTTGCACATTCCCATTGCTGTAGGTAACGAGTGTGAAGAAGGAATAAACACTTGTTTAAAGTATTGGCATTAGTATTATTAAGAGTACGAAAGATGCGATTATTCATACTCTTGGTATGTTATTTCTGGAAAATATTTCCTATGTCATGATGGTGGTAAGATGACTTTGATAAGACATTTTACTCACCTCCTCAAGAGAACCTTAGTGTATTTACCACTGTGGCTTAGTTCCCAAAATACCGCTATTCGTAAGACAATGATAATCAGTCATTTTGGTGCAATAAAATTTTCCTCCCAATGTTCCACCTCTCATGATAAAAATCGCATAACTCCACCCAATGTACTGAAATCCTGGGGAGAGCCCTGATGTATGCAAGTTGAAGTTAGCCACCGCCGTAATGCTGAAAACAAGCTGCTTTGGCCATAATTTGATGCAGGAGCAGAAAACTCAGTTATCGACCAAAGGTAATAAAGATAAGTGAAGGGCACACAAGTATCCTACAAAGATACTACACCTGCATAATTGTGTGAAAGCCTGTGACACCGCATGATAACAAGCTTTGAAAACAAGCAGTATTCAGTACATGCCGGGGAATGCAATAGGGGAATGAAAGTAATTTGTGTAAAAAGTGTTATAGCTGCTCAAAAAAGTTGTTTCACAAAGTGATAACATACAATAGATCTCATACACCCTCTGCTTACTGTTCTAAATGATGTTGATATTGCATTCATTGATACACCTAATTGAAGTCGGGCACTATGTGGATCGGGTAAGAGCTTGAAGTTCTCTGATTGCGGTCTTTGTGGGATGTACATTTCTCCGGAAATTTACCTGCAGCATTATCAAATGGTGAGTGATTCGTAAAGTATCTGCTGAAGTTTAACTTGCTGTGCCGTAGTGGTTAGCATGCCTGTCATGCAAGCAGGAGGCCCACAATTCAAAATACTAGTGGCAACAAACTTTTACACCCTATTCCAATTCAGTTGTTGGTGTGTCAGATAGTTACCAGTGAAGGCCTAATGGGACTAGCAGGAGACCTGCATGTGAGAGCTGATGTCATCATGTGGCAGGCAGTGAGGCCAGTAGCAGGCGCCATGTTGCATTCCTGAAAACTGAGGGAAATGTTCTTTGGGTACCTTTTAATGAATAGAAAATGTCATGGTAGAACAAATCAGCGCTGAGTGGTATAGATCAGAAGTATGTATGACTTCATTACACCATCCAGACATGACCTAGATTGGTTTTAGGAGTTATCAATGCCCAGAATATGGCAGCCTATGTAATGAGAGTTGAATGTAGCTAAACTGTGGTGAAGTGTAAGCAGTGGTGTAGCGGTTAGCATGCCTGTCTTGCTAGTGGGAGACTCTGGGCTCGAACATCTCTCTCTCTGTCACCCTCTCTCTCTCACACTCTCTCACACTCACACACACACTCACTCAAACACACACAAACAAACAAAAACAAACACAAAAAAAAAAAAAAAAAAAAAAAAAAA
>ERZ1740065.1621-NODE-1621-length-13625-cov-12.591968_pt1 | contig 13625 bp, 17 predicted proteins | sample MGYA00581738_ERZ1740065 | MGnify/ENA primary metagenome ERZ1740065 (study PRJEB43018, sample SAMN04849749) | marine metagenome | isolation source: floating plastic debris | place: Pacific Ocean | collected 2008-09-01 | study: EMG produced TPA metagenomics... | reverse complement strand
GCCCTTCTCTTCTGCTCTCCCCCTCTCTCTTTCTTCTTCTCTCCTCCTTCCCCTCCTGTCTCACCTCCCCCCGGGGGGGGAGAGAGACTGTTGTGCTCGAATGAATAACTTACTGGTCAACTGGTTGCTCATTCCTGAACTTTTTCCTTTGTGGTACAGCTCTAGGTTGACTTGCGTATGTGTAAGTTCCCTCTCCAGGGTTATTCTTCTGTTGTGGCAGTACAGCTGTCATGACTGGAGGCTCTATAACATATAATTACTATCGTATGAATGATGAACTCAAGGCTAGTAACTCTACAGTACACGCAGGAACATGAGCAATGAATTTCATGCATATTCAACTACACTGCAGATACTACACATGACCAATATGAAGTGAAAGTATTGGGTGAAATATTTCTCATACTTACGTGCAAGATGGGTGGTATAATTTTCCCTTATACGTCTCAGTAGATACGTTAGCTAAGCAGCGTGATACGCTTTTTGAAGGCAACACTGTACTGATAGAACTTCCGATAGTAGTAGCCGTTGCTATCGACTTCGTTTTACTGTTTTGATGTCACCATAGCAGCAGTCCGAGAAGTGCGCGAGAACTCCGCGGTCAAGGACGTATTCGCTACAGGGTCATGCGTCATGAAGTTGCCGGCTTTATCTTCGGTTCGTGTACTAGCTTCGTTTTCTAGCTTTTCCCAAAGAATTGCCCCCAAATTTTACTTGCCAAGTGTTCCAGTACAGATTCATAGTAGATATCTCCACAGTACCTCTCAATTAAAAGCTGGGTAAGTAATGTAAGATGCATACTTCTGCCTTCGGAACGAGGGTTGTTGTGTAATTTCGTTTTTCCTTATTGTGTGCTAACTGATGCTTCGCTGTTTGGTAGTATTGTTTACGCTAAGCTTACTCATAGTATTTGTGTGCTATACTAGCATGCAAAGATAGTGTAAATGTATAGTATGTTAATCTATCATCTGTCTGAATTCATCTTCAGCTGAAATGCTTCCATGTGCATGTCGCCCCTGATATTACGCAAGATGTTATACAATACTGAGTCACACCCAAATATTTGAGTGCTGCCTAAATACATATTTATTTATAGCGTTGTTCTCTCCATTCGTATCTTTAGCAATTCATTGATGTATAATACTATTTTAGGAAGGTGACAGTACACTTTTTGTTTCCAAATGGCAAGAAGAAGACTGTTCAAGCCAGTCAGGGAAAGAACCTGCTAGATGTAGTCTTAGACCATGACATCGATATCGATGGCTTTGGTAATTACAGTACGCTCTCCCCCCAGCCTAGGCATTTGAAGTGACTACACTAGCAATGAAATAATGCTTGATCAACCTTTAGGAGTGTTCTTTCTCAGCATGTGACCCTGGATACTAAATGCCATCCCCTACTAACCCCATCGGGTGATGCTAATGTTTTCACCTTCTCTAGTCCAATGTTGTGATAAGCGTGGCTTATCTCAGCACTCGCACACCTATACATATCGCTCAGTGCCTACAGCTCAAGTAGTCACTCAATCTGGTTCATATTTGTTATCGTTATTTATTTGTAACGCTGTTGTAGCGTTCTCACGAGTTTAATTTAAACTGTAGGAGCGTGTGAGGGTACATTGGCATGTTCCACTTGCCACTTGATAGTATCTAAGGAAGTCTATGACCAACTGCCCCCTCCCGTCGACGAAGAGCTGGACATGCTCGACCTGGCGTACGAACTCACAGACACGTAAGTCTTCACACACATACTCGCGTTATCTATAATATATATTGCCGTTATCTATGTCTAGTTATTTAGAGTGTACGAAGACAGGCAACGCTTAGGTACATAGTAGTGCCATAGTTGAATGCAGTCAGCTTTTTCTTCAATCACATTTTGGCAATCAGAAACTGGGATACAACTGTTTGGTTGGGTTTGCTATCAGAATGAGACAACTCCTAGCACAATGCTTATCACGTTACTTGTTCTATACTGTAGTTCACGACTTGGCTGCCAGATCGTGCTGACCAAAGAGCTGGATGGGTTGGAGGTCACGGTACCTGAAGGGCTCGCAGACGCTCGTAGCTGATGGTGTGTCCGTCTGCTGTGGCATTAATAGTCTTCTCTTACTTGTGATCAGTTGTTATGACTCATGGGTGCGGATGTTGAAGCATGATATTGTGCATTATGTATTGTGATGTACCAATCGGTGGCTATTGAGAATGCAGTTATATTTGGTTTTCCAGATACTAGTACTATAATTCCTCTATAAATTATAGTTTTTGTATGTTGCTATAAGATGGGAAAATAAAGATGATTGGGCCGACAGATGGCATACTATCAATGGTCAATACGAAATGCCGTTGATCACAATTCAATAAAGTCAAATGGAGTACTGCGAGAAATGCGAGTATTTCTACGGATTGTTCTAGAGAAGATCACTGTCCATATCACCAAACTCTACTCCATTTATATGGCTGCGAAGGCTTGACTTTGTGCTACGGCCTCTCCACTGCCAAACTCTATTGCTGTCAAATGCTTGACCGATATACTTCCGGGAGTTGTCTGCTCTTTTATTTCTTGCGTTACTGGGTGATCGTAACAGAGGCCACTTGCGATTCGGTGGAAGGGAGTCATGAGCAGACAACTCCTTGTGTTTCAGTTTCTCTGTAATGAGCGGATGAGCTTCTGTGTGAGGATTGAAGAGCATCCGTGAGGACAAGTGTTGGTTCAGTCCAGATTGTAGTTTGATGTTATGATGGTGTGGAGGCTCTGGGCTTCGGTGGCTCAATTCTTTTCCTGCTGAGAGTTTTGATTGGCTTTGCTCGAAGGTCCGGCCATCAAATCTACAGCAGAACAGCACAAAAGCTGTGGATGATACATAGAGAGACGTAAGAGAGAATTCAAAGTACCAAAGATAAGAGTATAGAAGGACTTACCGATAGACACAGGCAATCAGTAGAGCAACGGTGAGCCGTGAACCTTTCATATTTGATGGATGATGCCGGCTGCATTAGCAAATGACAGAGTGACTGTCTGCTGTGGATATATATGGCGGGCTGGTAGCTCCAGCGGACCAATCACAGATGAACACACGAGGACAGACACAGCGACAAACCTGGCGAGATATGGAGAGTGATGACAGCTGACAGCACTGAGTCATAACCTGGCATCACCTGACGTGGCAGATCTGTCGATAAATGGGCATCGCAGAGGACATGGGTAGAAAGGACTAGAAGCCCCACCGTACTGAAAATCTACACTGCTGAAATCTGAATGAAGTCAGATCCAGCCATATCTCTCAGAAGTCAGTAAACAACCAGCCAGGTGATGTTATGACAGTTCTGGCCTTCAAGGCAGGAAGTAAGATGGCGATCGTCTAATAATAGAGTGAAAGCCGCAGTGTTTGACAGCGAGGGCCAGATTACTGCATGTAACAGACTCAGTCAATGGAACATTCTATATACGCAAGTGAATGGGATATGTAGAGTGTGGAGAACGAAATCAGTTGAATAGGCAATGTAGATGTGTATAATCGAGGGTTCTCATTGGTTGTTGTTTTGACATGTTACTGGAGTGATGAAAGGACTGGATGTCGTGAGACTACAACCACCTGCATTCAGATGAAGGTTGAGAATGACATCATCAGTAGGATGCCCTTTAGTGAGCGTCTACATTGAATACAAACATTGCGAATTATGGTTATGTCGTGAGTTGAAAAATTTTTATTTTAGACTTGAAGTGATTAGAATAAAATACTGATAATCTAAGTGGAGGCAGAGAGCTGCATGTCTACTTATATTCTCCCAGTATGGCGTCAGCCGCCTTCTCAGCTATCATCATGGCGGGAGCGTTTGTGTTACCAGACGTCATGTGGGGCATTACTGAGTTGTCTACCACCCTCAGTCTCTCCACACCTCCCTGTACTCTACAACACAATAGTACAATCCTCTCTCACCACACGTCATATAGACATGTCCGTCTGGTATAGTCTCGTATGCTACCTCAGGTGTGGGTCTACAACGGCAGACTTATCATCGACCGCACCCATCTTACATGAGCCGGCCGGATGCCAGACCGTCCTGGTGAAATTTCTGATGTAGGCGTCGAAGTACTCGTCTGAGTTAGGGTCGACATCGGGAGCAATCCTGTCTCTAGTCGGGTACTTCCTATCGATGAAGTAACCTCCGTATTTCTTCAGTGGTTCACTGTTCAGCAGATCCTGAACATACTTGAAACCTGAATCCAGATGGGGTAGCATAGGTGGTCTAGTAGCATTGGTGTCCTAGCAGCATGGGTGGTCTAGTAGCATGAGTGGTCTCACAGCATAGGTGGTCTCACAGCATGGTGACAATGACTGAATGACAAATGTTGCATGTTACCTGCTTTGACTGCTGCAGCATCATCAGGGTGACCTAACATGTTTGGATCAATAATTGGTCGGTCGAGAGGGTCGGCACTGGCTAGAGTTATCTTTCCTCTGCTCTTAGGATGGATGCATATCGATGAGAATGCCATCCCTCTTCGATTAGGGTTCGTGTTATAGCGATCGATCTGAAAGTACATTGAATAAACTGAGTACTATAAGGACAATGTATGGTATTACAGGGAGAGAGGCTAACCTCTCCCTAAGTGAAGTATTAGTTGTGAGAAACATGTACTCACATTCTTCTGTGATGGTACATAGCTCCTGACAGCTCTGTCGTCTCCCTCATCTCCTGGCTTGCTACCAGCTGGCACTGTGATGAGGGCGACTTGTAATTGAGGAGCTCCGTTGCCCATAGTGTACGTGCCGTCTTTCACGTGCATGAAGCTGTTACACAGAACGGTGATCCCAGCGTGAACTCCTGTCAACAAGTCAGCCAATAAAAGTTATGTCCATCATTACGAGTTAATAAATAGGTGTCAGACCTGTGCCAAACAGAAAGTACTCAGCTGCTGATCGTCGAGACGCCATCGTCTGATTGGTGACACAACCTAGATCGCTCGGGTTGTCGAAGAATGCGTTACTTGATGTGCTGGCGTGATCCTGGAAGTTGCGACCCACTGGTAGGTCAGCTATGACGGATATCTAAATACACCGGAGCTGACATTACATGATGCAGCACCGTAACGTTGGTCTGAAAGTGGAAAAATCCATACCTGGTGTTTCTCTAGTTCCTCTCTTGGACCGATACCTGACAGCATGAGCAGGTGAGGGGAGTTAATCGCTGATGCCGACACAATCACTTCCTTGTCAGCAAACACCTCGTATACATTGCCGCCGTCTCTGATGAATCTCACGCCGATAGCTCTCTTACCCTCAAACAGTATCTTTTTAACACAGAACAATCACAGAATTACCAGACAAGATTTGGGAGTAAGAGAAGATCTTGGCTCACCAAACCAATGAAATGGCAGAACAGTTAGTGGTGCAATCAAACTGAAGTTGTAGGTAGTTACCATAACTAGTACCTACTCACTGTTACTGACTCACTGTTACTGACTCCACTAGTACCACAGTTCGCAGTGCCAGGTAACTAGTAGTAGGTGTACTGACACAATCACTCACCTTTGACACCATACTTCCAACAACCACATCTAAGTTGGATCGGTGCATTACTGGTCTCAAGTAAGCAGTAGCCGTGCTGCACCGCTTGCCTGCCTTCACGGTTATATGACTCTTGGATATACCTACAGCATGCCATCTTGGTCTATCTGTTGTCAATCACAGCAGTTCGGTATAGTGACGGTACCTCGATTGTCCCCACTGTTGAAGCAAGGGTTGGCTGGAATGCCGCAGTTAGTGGATGCTTCAATAAACTCATCACTCAGTCGACAGTCCATCCCGTTGGGTGATATCGACATCAGTCCACCGTGGCCAAGCCGGTCTAAAGGGAAGACAACTCCAGCGGCTTTAGGCTGTGACCAATACCCTAGTGGTCTACATGGACTAGGAGAGCTAGAGGTTAAAGTTCCAGATGTTCTGTGAACTGGGAACACATCAGTACACCCAATAGGGAGCCTAAATGTATGTAGCAGGGTACGTAGATGTACAAAAATTCCAGCATATACTAGGAAAGACATTGTAGATTCCACAAGCTCCCAGAGTTATAGGTGGGGCATTCGTTTTCATTTTCATTCATGTTGTCACATAATGTAATTTAATAATACCATCTTTGATAAAGTAGTCCTCCATCTTTCTGAAGTATTTCTCCACACTGCTCCAGCCCCATCCTGTACAGCCCAGCTCCTCCCAGCTGTCGTAGTCGGATTTGTGTCCCCTGACATACACCATCCAGTTGATAGAGCTGCTGCCTCCCAGCACTTTGCCATGCTGAGTCAGGCTACTCTGCCAACAAAGAGGGAATATTTCAGACTATGATCCCGAATTGCATCATCTCATCACGGTGGTCACTCTCCCACCAACAGTCAGTCGGGCCAAACCTACGTGGTTGTCAAAGCCCACACTGAACTGCTGGGGAGCAGTCATGTCACCCCAGACATGAGCTGGATCACAGGCGTTGCTGCCACAGGAGGAAGGTACATCCATCTCTGGTTTGTTGATCTCTTCACCACCAGCTTCCAACACCAGTACCGTGAACTGGCCATTGGCAGATAGCCTGTTAGCTAGCACACAACCTGCAGATCCTGCTCCCACTGCAATACGCCACAAATTGTAATTGTAGGAACAAGGCCGAATAATAAAATTGGGCATAATTATCAGGTTTAAAGCCAAAAATAAGAGGACATTGGCCTACACACTTACCTATAATGAAGTCGTATCTGTCCCTCCATTTATCGCAGGCCAAAGGTCTACCTTTCACCAGCTTCTTCATAAGCAAGATTCCACCGAGTGAAGCTAGTGAGCATGATACTAGGACTGGATGTTCTGCTATAAACTTGGCTACATCACCACAAATTTCTTTCATACTCATCCTACTGTCCATAGTGGGATGATAGCAAATGAAAAAATACTAGATACCCAAGGAATATTACTCCCAGTTTTTCGCCTTTCAATCTACCCGGTTCGAGTGATTCTAGTGTACTAGCACTGGAACTAGTGATGGAATCTACATTCTTATCTCAATTTTTGTTGACACAATACTTTCCTTCGTGATAGAGCTAAAACTAGGACTGAGAGGTTAAAAAGGAATTGCTCTGCACCGCCTATGAAGGCGCATTTGATCCCGGGATTTTTTACGGTGTATTTGTATTCATTTAGCACACCAGACCGACGTCACAAAATAGCGCGAATCTATAAACCGATCTCGTATGAAACAAGCCCTTCGGAACTGCATTGTGGGTAGGAATTCAAGGGCCAGTGCACACTCGGTGCACTGCTTCGTCTGCCTGTTGAAGCTTATTGGATTCAGTTCTCATGTTTCTTGAGTTGTTTCTACACGCACTGTTAGGCGGGCTGTGGAACGAAGAAAACTAGACAATGGGCAGTAAAATTTTGCAACAGTTACATGAATTTGACGATAATCACCGTAGGATATTGACGTACGCCGCTGCAACATCAGGTATTTTAGCTAGCCTCTTCTTACTGAAAAGATGCTTCACGAAGAGATCAGCTGTATGCTCTAAGTGGAATCGACACTATGACTTCATCATCGGTTAGTTTGCCTCGTACTTCCTTGCATTATCTCTTTCATACATACCTAGAAAACCTTACGAGTGCGTATGTGCATCAGTGGGAGCAGGCTCAGCGGGCTGTGTACTGGCAAACCGGCTGTCTGCTGATGGTAAGTTTACTGTGCTGCTGCTGGAGGCCGGTGAGGAAGAGACCAATGATCCAGAAATGCACGTACCACTTGGTGCTCCCAAAGTGTGCTGCAAGCCAGAGCATATCTGGAGTGACATGACCACTCCGCAGGCGGCGACAGGAGAGGGCCACCCAGACAGAGTGAGTCACGCGGAATATGTCTGATAGCAATATATGTTAGACTCAGAACAATTTATGCGTTGTTTAGAAAAGTACGACACAGCACGGGAGAGTGCTTGGCGGGAGCAGCTCAGTAAATCTCATGGTGTATGTCAGGGGGCACAAATCCGACTACGACAGCTGGGAGGAACTGGGCTGTACAGGATGGGGCTGGAGCAGTGTGGAGAAATACTTCAGAAAGATGGAGGACTACTTTCTCTGTCGAGGTTTTGTATGAGCAACATATTTCTCAGTCAGTCATACTACCCATCTGTGCCTGTTTTATTGTACTAGTAAATGAATAGTACAGTTAGTACGATGACTAGTGGTAACAGCACTGGTAATTTGTACTACTAGTAGTACCAGTACTAGTACTTAGGCTTGCACTGATACCCGAACTACATATATGGATGTTTCCCTGTCCTCAACCGCATGTATACCATTACATGGACCAGCGATGTGGCATAGCAGCATTAGACCCAAGTTATATGAGCTGTATAATGATGTTACCCGGCTGCCTGACGCCATAGTCAAATTACAGATCAACTTTGCCAGATAATTCGACATTCCATCGATCGAGATTTTTTCCCAAGGTCAAAGCTGTCTATTTTAAACAATGTTATCGCGTGATTCTGTGTCCTGGCAATGCTTTTGCAAATTGCTGTAGGAATAGAAGTTTGATTGGCCAGATCTTGTTCTGGGTTGGATACAACCAGACATACTTCCAAAGCAATAGGTAATTCTGTGTAAAGAGCTGGCAATACAGTACCACCATATATAATATCACCATGAGGCTCAGCCAATGCTCATATGAACCATGCATTAGACCAGTACTATCAACTATTATGCTGCTACCACTACCATCGCCACTAATATTGCAGACGAACTTGGCCATGGCGGTCCTCTGACCGTGTCTCTCAACGGACCCGACTACAAGTTGAAGCATGAGCTCATCCAGGCTTCTACAAGGCTGGGAATCTCTGAGAATCCCTCCTACAATAGTGGTGACAACCATGGTATGAGTGGCTGTTGATTCAGATGAAGTACTTGACCCTCAAATGTCATTGATTGATCAGAAAGTGTTGCTGTACCACCCAGGTATCAGCAGTGTGCACATAACTGCTAGAAACGGTGAACGGTGGAGCACAGCTAAAGCGTACCTACGACCCACGATGCACAGAAGAAACCTAGACGTAGTGGTAGGAGCTCAGGCTACGAAGGTATTTGGTCACGTGACATGTGTAAATCTTTCTTCCTGCTATGCCTGCTGAATGCGTCAAATTATCCTACAGATACTATTTGAGGGAAAGAGAGCAGTTGGCGTCAGATTCGTCAGAGATGGCGGCGACGTGTACGAGGTGTTTGCTGACAAGGAAGTGATTGTGTCGGCGTCAGCAATCAACTCCCCTCACCTGCTCATGCTGTCAGGTATCGGTCCGAGAGAGGAACTAGAGAAACACCAGGTATTAGCGGTATAGATCTGGCCATGCTGTACTACAGTTGAGGCGGTGTGTGATTAGAGGTATGTGACTCCTAACAGATTGATGTAATTGCTGATCTGCCTGTGGGGAAGAACTATCAGGATCATGCCTCTCTACCCATCAACGTGTTCTTTGAGAATACAGATGGTCTGGACATGATCAATTATCAGGGAGCCGAGAGCATTGGCTCTGTGCTAAAATACCTCCTCTTCAGAAGAGGTAAATGTCTTAATTATTGCCATTTCAGTTACTATCCACCTCATTAATCCTGATTTATTCAGCAGTTTTACAAGCTGTTCACAGATGTGGTCAGTGGTGAACCCCAAACACCCTCAACAGCTACTCCCAATATAGCCAGAGATCATCCACATATGTGGATGATCTCTGATATAGCAAAGCGCTCACCAAACACCCTGGGCAGCAATCGACCAAGCAAAAGCTCGGTGTGAATTAGGTCAATACCTGCATAGACCAACACAACAGCTTAACATCCTATTCTAACTCACTCAGAATGAAGTGCATAGGCATCAGATAAGCATAGTTCGGGCACAGCTATGTACTCCTGATAGTTGGAGAGCCATTGCAGTTCTTGTCATCTTATCACTTATATGAATTAGTCGCCCTGTGATAGAGACAACTCCAAATTCTGAGCAGTGCTTGAGAATGCCTTGACACCGGTCTTATAAAACAGCCAAATATGCTAGTCTAAGAGGGGTCAAGGTCACTCAAGCCTTATTTATGACAGGTCCTCTCATTGGTAACACGCTCCTTGCTATCAGCTTCATGGATGTTGATGGAGACGGCCAATACGGCACCAGTAGCAGTGGACCACCCAAGATGCAGCTCCACCTCTCTGGTTTGCCGACTGGCCCCAAACCAGGAGACATCGGCAATGACCGCTTCTCAAAGTCATTTGGAGGCACGCAGACGAATGTAAGCTGATTGACGCTGGGATAGTTGATATTTCGCACGCCATGTCTCTCTTTATCTCACTCAGGGAGAGGACGGATATGTCTTATTCATAGTTCAGTAGGGCATTGTTGATTACAGGTTAACAGGTACCACATTAACAACCAGAGAGCCGGAATACTCATGATGCCTACTGTCCTCCATCCTCATAGCGTAGGCAGTATTACTCTGAGCAGTGCTGACCCTCTCGACCGACCAATCATTGATCCCAACTTCCTCGCCCACAGTCGTGATTGGACGGTTATGAGAGCGGGTTAGTTCATTCATTCTCTACTTACTTACTGACTACAAGCATTCATCTCATCACTAACAGGATGTGATATCATGTTTCAGGACTCAAGTATGTCGCCGACCTCCTTGAAACGGAGCCACTGAAGAAATATGGAGGTTACTTCATCGACAGGAAGTACCCGACTAGAGACAGAATCGCTCCTGACGTCGACCCCAACTCGGACGAGTACTTCGATGCCTACATCAGACATTTCACCAGGACGGTCTGGCATCCGGCCGGCTCGTGTAAGATGGGAGCGGTCGATGATAAGTCTGCTGTTGTAGACCCATACCTGAGGTAGCGTACGAGACTCTATACCAGTTGGACGTGTCTATATGACGTGTAGTGAGAGAGGAATGTACTATTGTGTTGTAGAGTACAGGGAGGTGTGGAGAGACTGAGGGTGGTAGACAACTCGGTAATGCCCCATCTGACGTCTGGTAACACCAACGCTCCCGCCATCATGATAGGTGAGAAGGCGTCTGACACCATACTGTCAGACTACAGATGAATTCTGGCGAATTTCGCACAAATTAAATCAACTAAACAAGAATTCATTAAACCAACAGTCATTGAGAGTCGCTGTAGTACTGATATTACAGTGAAATAGACATCTAACTTGTGATTGTGATGTCCATTCAGCTCAATACTTGATGCTTTTATAGTGCCAATTATATTGTTTACCTTCATATATAACGCATTTTTCAAATCAACTCACATCGTCTATGTTTTCTAATTTTTATTCACAATCATTTTTACTCTCTTTTAATACTCGAATATAGACTACTGTGATTATCAAAGATTGCCGGTCTCTCTCTCTCGCTCTCTCGCTCCCTCGCTCCCTCGCTCCCTCCCTCGCTCCCTCGCTCCCTCCCTCGCTCCCTCGCTCCCTCCCTCTCTCTCTCTGGTCATGTATACTCTTAACAACTTACAGTTTTGCCAGAGAAAATCCTAACAAATTTCATATGCTTGTGGAACTGAAAATTATGCACTAAGGCAAGTCTTTGTCTACACAGGTTTGAGGGTTTTCTTCTCATGTGATATCTTTTGTTCTGGAAATAAGGAACTAAGTGATGACTAAGATATACCTATTGGCACTGTCTGCTTCGAGGAATTTGCATATACTGTATATGCTCCTTAGTAATGACACGCCTAACTTAAGTATGCGTTCACATACGGTGATCATCATCTACTCTGTACTGCAAAACCAGATTTGATAGTAACGGTCTAACTGCAGCGCAAATAGCTACCGCCACCACAAACCGTCTCTAGTTCTGAAAGGGTTACTTATATACAATGTGGGTCCACTATCCTAGAGACAGCTGTGACCTGAGAATATCTTCTCTCCTCATCACCTTCTTCAGTTAGTGTCTGCCCTGATAATTCGGTGTGACATTTGGAGAATCCAATTTCATGACTTTTATATACGATACAAAATTAAGGAGGAAAGACAACTCTCAGCATCGCATGATGCCAACTCACATCTCTGGAAAGAGAGAAAGGTCGCCACTTGGTAGATGTGCTGTATTATGTAATTGCCCTCATTGCCCTTCATCTCCAACAGAAGCCCTGACAGCATTTATTCCTAACTTTGGCCACATGACGTTGGCAATATATGGTGTAACATAGGTGGGATACACAGCTGTAGCTGCAATAGAACTAATTTATATAAACTTTAACCTTCTAAGAGAGGACAACTCCCAATTCTGGACAGGGCCAAACGTAGCTGGAAATCTGTCTATAGGTTACACACATACACCCCACTCTTGAGTAAATTGTTGCATCTCTCGCCTTTTATTCACATAGAAAAGTTACATCACGTGGTCTTAGGTATTCTAGCTTTGCTGCCATATTTCAATTTCAGCACCTCAGGGTGGGCTCTCCACCATTTCTCTCTGTTCACTATCTTGATGTGGGCAAGTTTGTAGGCTATCTCACCGCAGTTGCCTGGGTAACCTGTAAACAAAAAGCCCTTGCTAGTTTAGACTCCCATACTCAATGTCAGTTATTGTAAGAAATGAGGGTGCAGATCAGCAAGTCACCAGATAGAGATTAAAATCTGACCTGTTTTGACCCTCGTGTCCTTCAGATACTGGGCCTCATCGTCCAGCTTCTGCTGCTCTGCTGTGATAGCGGCCATGACCTGAGGAACATTCAACAGCAGGCTAAACACATTGCTCTCTCAGATGTCAATAGGTCAGCTAAGGACATCTCAATTGGCACACAAGACCAACAATCAATAGTTAGTTAGGAAGGATAGCAATGTCCGGTAGCAGAGAAATCACTGACACTTGGATAATCGTGATGTTGATCCTGTAGAACTGGATTTGATAGCGACAGAAATGTTAGCATTTCCTTCAAAATCATCAAGAAATAAAAATGATAGCGATCTAACAATAGCAATCCCATAGATGGGAAGACAACTTCTATAAAATGTATAATGGTACAATTTTATAGCGAATTCCAACGATAACGATCATGTTTCGTCGCTATCTTCGCGGCCGTTAGACTGTTGCTATCAAATCCGGTTCAACAGTACTATATCACATACCTCCAGGTCTAGTGTGCGTCAACAAGTAAACTTACCTCATTCTTTTGAGTGTAATACTGCTTCCTCTCCTGCGCCAGCTGGTCCTTCAGCTCGGCTAACTTTGATTCTTTCATATCTATCATTTCTTTTATAGCATCCGAGCGTAATTGCGACTTGCGGGGGATGTGCTTGCTATACCTGTAGGAGAAGATGATTCCCATGTAATTTGTGTCTGGACTGAGCTCTTGGGAGGGGGGAGACTACGTACATGGGTGGTGGGCTGTACGTAATATTCAGCTCGTCGCAGACCCACTGAAATCGTCGAATGTCGTACTGCTGTAGCTCTCCAAGCCTCGTCCGCCTGTGCTGTATGTTCTCTACCAGCATAGACTTGGTTATCTTATCCTGAAACAACATCAAACTGCTACCACCAGAGACGGAGAGAGGGTGAGAGGGAGAGAGGGAGAGAGGGGCGACAGGTAGGGG
>ERZ1740065.1620-NODE-1620-length-13626-cov-12.505932_pt1 | contig 13626 bp, 15 predicted proteins | sample MGYA00581738_ERZ1740065 | MGnify/ENA primary metagenome ERZ1740065 (study PRJEB43018, sample SAMN04849749) | marine metagenome | isolation source: floating plastic debris | place: Pacific Ocean | collected 2008-09-01 | study: EMG produced TPA metagenomics... | reverse complement strand
GTCAATTCTGTTGGACTACAAGATGGGAGGAGTTTCATTACGACCCGGTAAACAGAACCGGAGTTATGGCTATATTAGTCAGAGCAAAGGGCTAGTGACTGAGCAGGCTGAGCCGACGGCCATTAGTTGTAAGCGCGATGCTGATTGGCTGCTTTTATACTTTTATAGTCAATGCCGGCGTTTAAGATGGTCCAAATATAATCGTGCAGAGCATCTGCCCCATCAATGATAGCCATAGGATTATTCACCTATCGCATTGCGTGTCAGTAAAGAGTATTTTCTTGACCTATGTTTAAATTCCTCTTTTCATGGAAAATCAGACGATCCAACTCTGGTAGAGCCTATACTGAAGAGAAAAGCAGCAGGCGGTATACTCGGATCGTTTAACCTCTGGAACTACCAAATGGCAGCTACTGAAGTAGTGCAACTATCCGCTCACGTTCGCGGTAATGTCACCAGCTGGAGCACGCTGAGAGAAGTCGGCAAACCCACTTACAGCACCATCATCATCCCCGATAGTCTGAACAGAGACGCAGCAGGTATAAACAGTGTATTTGAGATACTCATATCTAGACCTAATTGCCTCATCAAATCGTGGTCATATCTTCTCCATAAAATTCTACTCATCAGGCTATAAATATTAAATGCTGACTTTGAAAGATCACAGCTCGAAGCTCCCCACTCCCTACAGCTGCTTTTCTATACCAATGCTCAGCTTTTTTCATTCGCTCATCGACATAAGTGCATGCGACACGTGCAAGAATGAGCGTGAAAACCGATAGGAGAATGACAAAAATCCAACGCCCACTTGAGCAATATTTGATTAATGGGGCGCATAAGAAAATAGGAAAACCCATGATAGTAATTTTGAGTTCTGCATCTAACATACTGGAGCGTGAGCAGGAAATCGGGATGGAAAACATGAATAAAAGAGTGCTGACAGGTAAACTTTGATTTATTGATGTGATTGACATTTTAGCGCCGTTCAAATACAGTCCCGTTGTTGAAGCCTATGACATACCACAAAGCACGACAGACTATATTTACCAAAACGGATTGCCAACCCTGACAGAGTTTACTATCTGTCTCTGGATCACGGGCACGGATACAGATGGCGATGATCACGCCTACGAATCGGTGATGAGCATATCGACTGGTGAGTTACTCTTATTATTACTTTTATGTATTCTTATTATTATTATTATTTGCTACAACTATTTATTATCATCATCAGTGCTTGGCCGATACTACAAGTATCAAAAGTATCGTGATACTCAGCAAGCTCTAACTGATAAGCTATAGGAGAACATAAGAAAACAAATGATAGCAATTTGGGCCCCAAGTTTTGGCAGCTAAAATACAGAAGTCTCCCGGGAAGGGAGACTTGACGTGTATGGATAGAACTAGTGCTCGGCCAATACTACAAGTATCGAAAGTATCGCGATACTAACTGATTTCGATATTCGATATCTGGGCTTTCGATTATTTCTGTTTCAATACCAGCTGTGCGATATTGTCGATACTTGCTGGAAATGCAATCATTTCGATACTTGCTGACCACAAATATTCCCATCTGCCCTAGAAATGGCTCTGCATGCTAGCAAGAATCGGCTGTATCGAATTGATTTAGCAGGTATCAAAGCTCCATGGTATCGGTATGGAGTATCGAATGTATCGAATCTCTGTGCTTCGGTATCGATATCGTTTCTGCTCCTAGTATCGGCCAAGCACTAATCATCATTACTTTTTTATTATTATTAATATTATCACTATTTATTATTATTATTATTATTATTATTATTTATTGTTATTATGGCAATTGGATAATTATATTGCTGTCATTTGGAGCTTGAGCTATGTTTAATGACTAACGATAAACTGATAGTGGCCTGTATCTTTGCCGTTAATCTCTTTAAAACTAAGCAGTCTTACAAGCTCCTATGACTTCTTAAAAGCTATTAACGACAAGAGGTGCTTTCAAAACATTACGCTGGGGAAAGCCTCGGTCCGCTACCGTCAGTTTAGCTGGTTATGGTTATAGTTATAGCTGTTACAGTTAGGGTAGTTCTTAAATCGCGGGACTATCGATTCCGCTAGTCCTCACATCGCCACGTGATCTAACTGCCACGAGCACTGATGGCTTTTTCTGATGTCTTTCCCTATTCCTTTTCATGTTGCATTCACACACCATCAACCATGGAAATGTTAGGAGTATTATTAAGTCTAACATCGAAAGCTTTTTCGAGATCATCAAAGTTATTTGATAATAAAAAAGAAGAAACAATGATCTGTAAAATAATAGTTTATAAAATAGTACGGCTTTTCGATTTAGTAAGCTTGCTAAATTAAAAACTACCGATTAAGTTGTTACAATCAATTTCAACTAAGAGAAAAATTACCAGCGTACAAAGAACTTACATTAATGACCTTGGAATTGACCTTCTGTAATGAGCAACTAAGAATAGACGTCCAGCTGCCCATGCTCTTTATGCAAGCTAACGCTACTGACGCTTAAAATGGTGAAATCAACCGGTATCTCCATGTGTACCCTCTAATTTGATGCTGTAGATGTTGAATATGTTGGTGAAATAATCCTAAGCCATGCAGTTTTTAAGGAATCAAGCAACGAGAGTCGATCATCAGTGACGCCAGAGTCGCGCTATAGTCACTATGACCATGGCTTACATATAGGAAAGGTCTGACAGATAATACAGCCGTTACTAGTGCTTGGCCGAAACAACATGTATCAATAGTCTCACTGTATCAGCTGTTTTTTGTTAGACACTTGGGCTTCCAATTGTTTCGTTTTGATACCAGCTGAGAGATACTGTCGATACTGGCTGGAAATGCAATGATTTCTGTACTTGCAGACCACAAATATTCATAATGGCCCTAGATATGGCCTGTGTGATAGCAAGAATCAGTAGTACTCAATGGATTTAGCATATATTGAAGCTCAACTGGTATCGAATATCGGAGGTATCGGATCTCTGTGCATCGGTAGCGAGATCATTTCTGCTCTCAGTATCGGCCAACCACTAGCTATTACCATGAGCTTTCGGTCAAATATCATTTCATACACTATACACTATATACAATTTCTTTTGGCAGCATCTATTGAAAATGCTTTCGTTATCGAGTTCTCTGATTTGAATCATCTTGGGCTGTGGCTGGATACAGGGAGAGGTAGTTTTACTGGGTATTCCAACAACGAAATCTTCACGGAGCTGCACTATCACTGCTTTGTGATCAAGTCGCAAGATCAAGTCAAAGTGAGTGACCCTTGATCCTTGACCCATGATTCTATTCTCAATTAGGACCTCGTATACTTAAGCTCGATCTCTATATGCAAACGTATTCATCATGATCGCAATGAGTGCGCTGCATTACCTCAATATTTCAGCATTGTCAATCATAGAATCAGGGCGCCAGGGCGCTCCCCAGAGTGGGCGCCAGGGCGCTCCCCAGAGTGGGCGCCAGGGCGCTCCCCAGTTTGGGCGCCAGGGCGCTCCCCAGAGTGGGCGCAAGGGCGCTCCCCAGAGTGGGCGCAAGGGCGCTCTGCCCAATGTTCCCAACAATCCGTCCAATGTACCGAATGGTTAACCTAAAAATTTTGATGAGAATTCAAGGTAGGCAATTATCCATTCAATCAAGTAACTAGTGTAAACGAGAACGTCCCTATCGTTAGTCTGCTGAGTATCGAGGTCTCTCACTGTTCTCGTGGTTATTGCGACATAGCGACACGGTCGACCACAGCAACTGCATCCGGCGTAAACATATGAACGACACTTGCCTTTCACACTCCTACAGATATTACGACAGCTATTCTAAATTCATGTCTGCTACTAGATGTATCCTATTTGGTGCAGTGACCGTGGATAAGAGTTTAAACCCAGAGTATCACTTTTTGAGCACCACAGACCATTCGAACAAAAATTTAGCTGCATTTTGAGCTGAACTAAGACTTTATTCCAATGGCACTAAAACATACTTGGAAGGTACGTGATGACCAGCCAGCATTTGAGGAGTTGGTTTGTCTAAGTCAAAGGTCAGTCAATTGCTTTGTGATTGCAGCTAATTTCGTAATTGTGACCCTGAATGTCATTATGGCTGAGGCTGGAGAGTGTGGGCACGAAGCAGAATACGTGTTTGTTTAATGGCATCTCGATTCGTATCCATCCATTGTTCACCTGGGCTGCAGCCATGCTATCTCTGCTGAGTTCAAAGGTGTTGAGATTCATAGCGTTGCTTGGTTGTGCAACCCTCTGTCTTGATTACCTGTGAGTGATATCATATTCTGTTCTCAGGTACTGCTTAGATGATGAAGACACTGCTTCACACCCATTAACGACACCATCAAAGATAAAAAAGAGAACTATCGTCAACCCTAGGTGGCTTTCACACCCTTGCTGGCTTGTTGTGGATGAACGTAAGTTCCTCAAATGCTATATTTTAGCAATGTTGTTGGACACTCATCTCCTATACTACATCTATGTCCAATCGACCAGTGACACTATGAGTTGCAAGTTATGCAGATGGCATAAGGTTGTTGCTCAGTTCGGTTGACAAACCTCTGATGGGTGAGAAGTTCAAGTTTAACTGAGAGATGCTAAAACAGGGGGCTGACAGCAGTTAATCCTATACCAGAGATCTGGGATAAACTGTAAGTACTATGGTTGGCATGAAACTCTCTAAAATTTCCTGAATCTTCTGCGTTGCACATTCCCATTTCTGTAGGTAATGAATATGTAGAAGGAACAAAAGAAGAGGAATAACATCATGTTTAAAGTATTTGTATCAGTATTAGTAAGAGCACGAAAGATGAGATTATTCATGTTCTCGGTATGTTGGTGCTGTAAAATATTTTCTATGTCATGATGGTTGTCAGTGAGGGAGGAGAGAGCAGCCAGATGATTTTGACAAGGTATTTTGTTACCTCCACAAGATAACCTTAGTGTATAGGTCACTGTTGCTTAGTTCCCAATATACCCCTATACGTAAGACAACGATAATCGGTCATTTTGGTGCAATAAAAGTTTCCTCCCAATGTTCCACCTCTCATAATAAAAATCGCGTATTTCCACCCAATGTACTGAAATCCTGGGGAGAGCCCTGATAGAATCCAACACAGAAATATGACTGGGTGCAACTTCTACAGTCATTATACTCTAAAACCTTCAGCCAATCAGCACATCAGTCATAAGCCATCAAAACCGCTAACAAGCGAACAATACACCACGCAAACAGGCATTAAGCACATCGATGGCATCTACGACATGTTTCACTCTTTCATCGGCATGCATTATTAGGTTGTCATGCCGACATAAGGGTGAAGAGTGCTGGCAGTTAGTGATGGTGTTTATTATCATCAGTTACTGTAAACGGCGTAGTTATTACAGCCTAAACTATCATGGTTCTGAGTGATGAAAACTATTGAATTCGTGACAATAATGGACAAAGTATAGCCTAACTAATTGTAGCAAGATGGCTGCAGTAGGAAAATAAATTAGACAAGAGAAGAAAAATCGGTAGTAATGATTCTTACATCGGTCAGCCCGCCAATGAACTTATAGCCCCGCCTAAGGGCCACCTAAGGTCTGCATAGGGTGGTTCTTAGAATTACCTAGGGAGTTCTAAGAAATCATAGGCAAACTTATGCGTTCTTGGGTTCTATTCCTCAGGCGATCCTCTGCTATGTTAGGCGTCCCTATTATTGCAGAGGGTACAGATAAGCTTCAAATCTAAGAACTTGTTCCTACTTTTTCTAAGACCGCATCATGCCAATTCTGATGTTTTCGGCAGACACTCATTGACGTCTCACCATTGTTAGTTGGAAGCCATGATGATTGCATAGGCCAAAAGGTGCACTCTCAAAGATGTTCAAGCATTAATCTACCAAAATATATGCATGTTTGCTTTATACTGGCTTGTATTTTACATTGGTAGCATTTTTAATCAATGCCACAGACATATTTTCTTCTTACATCGGTATAAGACCAAAATAACTGTGCGATGTGAGATTCTTCACTTTTACTGGTGTTCGGTCGTACAATAGTGAGTTGAAAGGGATGAATATATTTTGCTCTAGCATAATCTGAAATCGTATTTCAAAACAAATGTTTATATCCTGAGATATAGGCAAACTAGATACGTATGGCCGAACAAAGGTGTGATGGGAGTTGTCTTCTCAAAACAAGATTCTTTAGTTATGGAGCTTTTCAATATTGTAAGAAGATGTAAAATTGTTTACTGAATCCAAATCTGAAATCAGATTTTAAAACAAACGTCTAGGTCCTGAGATCTACGTTAGTTAAGATGTATCGGTCAAGAAGAACCCCTAGTCCTATCGAAAACATTCATAACGGCTGTTTTCTTGACCCGTATAAGTTAACTTACGTAGATATCAGAGCCCAGATGTTTGATTTAATATCGGATTTCAGATTTGGATTCAGTAAACGATTTCACATTTTCTGACATCATTGAAAAGCTCCATTATCAGAAAATCGTGTTTTGAGAGGACAACTCCCATCACTACTTCTTTGGCAATAGGTATCTAGTTTGCCTATATCTCATGATTTCGACATCTGTTTTGAAATCTGATTTCAGATTATGAAAGAGCAGAATTTATTCATCCCTTTCAACTCACTATTATACCACAGAACAGCACTGAGAATATCGAATCTTGTATCGTACAACTATTTCGATCTTTCAACGGTGCAAGAAGAAAATATGTCCGTGACATTGATTAAAAATACTACCAATGTGAAATACAAGCCAGTATAAAGCAAACATGCATGTATTTTGGCAAATGGATGCTAAGATCTTCGACAGTGTAGCTGTTGACCTATATAGCCATCATGGCCTCCAACTAACAATGGTGAGGCGTCAATGAGTGTCTACCGAAGACATCAGAATTGGTGTCTAGCGACCTTAGAAAAGGTAGGAGCAAGTTCTTAGAATTAATGCCTATCTGTACCCTATGCAATCATAGGGACGCCTAACAAAGCAGGGGATCACCTAAGGAATAGGACCCAAGAACGCATAAGTCCGCCTAAGATTTTTTAGAACTCCCTAGGTAATTCTAAGAATCACCCTATGCGGGCCTTAGGTGGCCCTGAGGCGGGCCTATAACTTCATAGGCAGGCCGACCGACCTGAGAATCATTACTACCAAAATATTCCTACGACAATGGCTGCATTTTTATCGCGTTAGCTGGAGATTAATTACCATCCATTTCTCAAACGATTAACTACAATCAAAAATTTCCCTCTAAATTAATCACACGATAGAACAGCCAGTCATGGCTAGGGATGCGACTGCTACTAATGGCACAAACCATCATACCGCACTCAATGGCTGGTTTACAGTCTTCAGTAATGAGGTTACACGCTGAGTTTTGTGGGACTAATTGAAACACCATAGGTAGACCTCTTCTCTTAAGTATCACCTCAACCATAAATATGCATTCACGGTGAGCAAATCATCAGCTGATGGCAATGATACTAACAGAGATCATCCATGATCTGTGATACTAAGCAACGCGATATCCAATTATCCTTCAAGGGTAGTGTCAACCAAAAAACACCTGGATATTACCAAAATTGTCTGTGTGTGGGTGGGGTGGCTAAGGATATGAAACCTCTCCTTTTCAACTCAGTTTAAAAACTAATAAGAATTAGTCAAACTGAACAATATTGTACATTCCAAAGTCTATTTCAACACTCTGTTTTGTTCATGCTAGAAAATATGCTGTTTATTTATTCAAACCTACTAATTTAACACATTGAGACCTGCCGGTTAACTGAAGATAATTTTCTTTTCTTACGATTAATCAAGGTGAAAAATTCTGAAGAACTTCAACCGTACTTACAACTATGTCACTTTCTTGCGGTTATATTTCTGAGCAACTTCTCATGAATACAGCCTCGTCATCAATAGAGCTGTTAGAGTACATCAGGTTACGTAACTCTCCAGCGTTAGCTAGATCACCTGTCCCGGCATCGCGTTCATCATATCCTCCTCCTGCAGACTACTGAACGGAGCACATACAGACCATAGGAGAGGTTCGCTTAGGGAAGATTGTTTCTATCTGGGGTTACGAATAACTGAGTTAAAGCAGACAGACGCTACAGAGAGGAAAAGCAATGCGCTATGTGCAAAAATATGTGAAGAATTCGTTTAGAGAAGTTGTTTTTTCCGGGGAATTAGTAGTAGTGAGTTATTTCAATCAAATCAAACATGAGTCTGCCGAGCGAACTGTATAAATGTGATGTCACGATTCTCAACCGGGATTTTAGTGAGTACGTTTCTCGCTTTTGTGAGTTGACCTATATGGCGCTGCTTTCTTGAGGTTGGTGGAATTCGTTGCTTTTCTCAATATATCCAATACGTATTTTGCTATGGCTGGCTTTGAGCCATACAGACGCGCAGATGAAGAGCAGAGTGAGCTGGTTGATGTACAGTTACAAGTTGATCTTTGCAGAGTAGTAAGTATTTAGCGACTGTTTTGAGTAGAAAGAAACAATGCTACTAGTTGACTAGCTCGGGTAATGTTATCTTCACAATACGCTTCAGCTCGCACAACTGCGTTTCCCTCTTTATCGATCCTGTTCTGTAAAGCTATGGTGCCAAATACAAATTTATTACGTAGTTGCATGGTTTTCTTGTGCTGTTTATCCATTTTCATCAAATTCCTGTGACGCTAGTCCGTGGAAGTCAAATTAGGTTTCAATGGGGAATAGTGGACGGCAGTATATTATCAGCTGATTTATGCTTACTGTATGTTGGTGGCTCACAGATGTACTGTGGAGTGGGTGTCTGGTGGTTCGACTTTTTCCTTCTCGCTAGGTACATCCTCTTTGCCCTTCCCATCTAACTTGACTGATCTTGCACAGTTATTGTCGTGGTAGAGTACAGAGAGTTGGTAGCTGAAAATGCCATTCGTTGCTTGCCATGATAATCAGCATGCGCAATACAATTTGATTTGTAGGTAGCATTCTTGTATACCATGCTCACACCCGATTGTAATGAAAGAAGTGCATCTTAGGGGTGTAGTGGTTGAAATCAGAATGTAAGCTTTCCAAAGTTGATGTGTCGAGATGGCTTGCTTTTTGCATATCTTGTAGTTGGGCAGGATTCTCAACGATAGGCTTGAGTCTAGACATCACAGGTTCATCTACATTGCGAACGCATTCATATAGCAAAGCTGACATGAATTTTGAATCCTTCCCTGCCTATACCTCATTTGGTAATACCCAATCAGGAACGAGTAAGCACCCATCATCATCATGCTTCTCTTCAATGATCCCGTGCTCACAACAAGTATGATCATCAGTGACGTGCTTGAGAAGGGACAGCCATTTTTGCTGTCTCAAGTTTGACATGTAAGGTGTTGTTGAGATGCTATGGTGAATATGGTTGACTATAGCCTTCGTCCCGTTGTTCAACTTTCTCAGCGCAACAAGTTTACCAGCCTCGGTTACCTTTTTTTTCACACCTTCAAAACAGTAAAATTCTTCTGGCTTGGGATAAAAATAGTAAATTGCCTATGTACATAAGCAGCTTTGTCAATATAATAGACGCAGATTATCAGCGTACTCTTTGTGATATGCTATGAGTCATACATGTGTATGTTGTCAAGATTCGCTTTCCTTATGTACAGCGCAATCTGTCTGTGTCTGTCTGTAGTCAGGCGGGTCACTATGACATCTGCGTTGGCTAGGGTGCCAAGTACTCTCTTCAGTCCCTCTAACTCCATGGCATTTGACAATTTTGTCTCCGTAACCTACATTGCAGCGTTTTTTATGTGAGATAATTTTTTCTTCTCAACTCCTATTTTGTATTATTACATTATTATTATATTATTATTATATGTTTTTTATTATATGCATATATTTTTAAGTAATAAATTAAACGTTTTCAAACCTTGAGCAGTCTTGATGCAACTATTCTTTTACTCGCACAGTCCATCACACTGTACACGCCATACGCAGCAGAGTGACCAGCACTGTCACAGCTGGCATCACCTGATAACTGAACCTCCTCTCTCGTTTTGAGCTCTTCGATGAGGTTTTGCTGCTGCTTCTCATATCTGTCAGTTATTTTCTAGCATAGGAAGAAATGTAGGGAGTGCGAAACCAAGGCGGAGATATTTCCATGGCTGCTGTTGTAGATGCACTATGGAGTGTACATACTAATGCGAGGTTTTTTGCGCTGTACTTCTTCACTGTAGTATGTGAGGTAAGACGATGCCAATGGATCGTAAAATCCGCAGTGTCTTGGTAGGCATCCCACAGTTGAAGAGGATTGCTGCGCACAATTTAGCCGTAGTGAATGTACCAGAAATGCTAGGACAGCTAGTCCAAGTCCTGTGTCATTTACAATCTAAGTATTTATTTGCAGGTGAACTCATAAGACTTCATTGCTATGCTTAATTTTTTACCTTGTATGTTGAAAATGGTGCTCTGTGTATGTTATGTTCACATATATATATTGTACATGCACCAGAGTAACCTTTTTCGAGTGAGCATATGTTGGCACAGGAAACATGGTACTGAAGAGCTTCCACTATGTTGCTCCAGTTCACAATTATCTTCTCCTCATCAAACCATGCCCCTCTGGGAACAGCCAACTTGATGTTATTGAATTGTATTACCACTCACTCATCCATGTAAGTTTATGTGTCACTGTAAACAGATTCTGAACTGTCGCGTTCCCTGTACTCATCTTCGTTCGCCTTCTGTGACGACTCATATTCTCTTTCATCATCTGATTAGGGAATCCACTCATCATCTATCTCAGTCAGCAGGTCATCACCATTACCATCATTTTCTTCTCCATGATTTTTGATTTCAAGGTCTTCAGCCTATCCAAATATTTAATGAATTACATAGATGGCTAATGAAGTTGAGACCAGCAGGTCATGCCCGACATGCATAAGTGAACACTTTTGAAGAGCAAGCCTACATGCTTCAGCCAAACTTATAAGCTTATAAGTTTGGCTTATTAATAAACTGCAAGGTCGAATCTGGATGGATGGGAAAGCTGTCTTTTTCAGTGCTCGCCTACGAATAGCTGACATATAGTTTATTGAAGTTGATAGACAGCTGGTATATACCGAATCACAAACGAACCCAACCTGATGTTTTGATCCTTCATTATCTGATACTGGATGTAGTTATCAAAATCCTCTGGCTGAAAACGCTTACAGCACGAACAGCTGTGTGTGTACAACAAAATTATAAACCTAGAAAGGCATTCACAGGTCAATTGCACTCACGATCATGCGTGTTGGTGGGAAAAATTCATACTATGATAAAGATGATATAGAAACACAAGCTCATGGTTTGAATAACCGTATCAGTACAAGTATACATCAATATATCAAGTGCCGTACCTTCATCCTCACAAAATTTACCCATGCCTTCATACGAGTGGGATCACTGGCTCGAAATCTGTAAAGATGTTCTGTCTGCCAACAGTGTGCAAATTCACAAGCACGCTTTCATCGTGATCCTTTCGTACCATAGGTTGAAGTTGATGCAATGTGGGTGCAAGTTATATAATAGTATGAAGTAATAGCTAAGAGAGCGAAGTTCAACAGGGTGTAAATGCATGTGTTTTGATTTATTTATTTGACCTTCATGTTGACCTTTTAGAACGCGTGATCAACGTACATTGATAAAACCTTCATTACGTAGCCGTAATACTCGAAATTACAGGGAAAAAATCCTCTCATGCATTGGTGTGTGACAACTACATTATGTAGCCTGTCTCCCTTCAGTATCTTGGGAATTTAAGCTGGTGACAGCTCTAATAGACATAGCGAAAACCTCACAAAATCTCCCCCGTTGCGATGTCACAATATAAAGTAGGGTATGACAACTCCAGCAAGTTGCGAATCGTGACATCACATTTCGCAATGTCGCGGTCATTTTCAGATCTCAAGTTTCATTTGGACATGATCAATTTGACACTTCAATAACTTTGCTTCCTCTTGACCAATCTGCACCACATTTTTTGCAGATAATAGATGAACATCTTGTCTTTTTTAAACTGTAATGTCCACAAGCTTGTGCTCCTACTCTGCTTTAACAGTTTTTTTTCATACTCCTGCCAATTTTGCACACACTCCCGCATTCGAGCACATGTGCGTGTACGTGAAAACCTCTATGAGAATGACAAAGACCCAAATACCGAGCATTGGTGTCCATTCCAAGCGATCTTGACGCAATCATGATGTATTTGAAGAAATTGCAGACTGAAATGGTGCTTTATTACCTTACTGATATAGGTAGTACTAGCCACCAGTGCTAAAACTGGACGAATGAGAGAATGGTTGCTGCATCAATAGATTTAGAGTACTGCCTGACCAATGTGATCAAGTACACTTGGGTGCAATACAATCCAGTAAGAACAAGTAAGGAGTGATCATCAGAAGCCTGGGCTGTCATTGAACAATCTACTCTCGAATCTAAAAAGGATCGGGTACTGCTCAAGTTGGACAACAGGCAACTGATGCTTGGTACTCAGCTCAGAAAGTCTGTTTACATTACAGAGAATCCATCTGAATTATCTTCTATCAGTAGGTGTACCGGTTTCTTAAACATAGGTGTTAAGCTTAGACTAAAGCTGTCTTATGTGTGGCAAAAGCATAATTGGTGCGGAAAAAAGCAGGGTAGCATTGGCGTGTCACCACGCATGATTCTGGCGCATCTACCATTAGAGGGGTAAAAATACCACGCTGTCCTTCTATTAGAGACAGACAATTTTACATCTGTTTCTGTGTAATGAGGGTCATTATGGTCCAAATGTGAGTCCAACTGTTCTAGTCATTCATTCAATTACGGTAAACGTTCGCCATCTTGTATTACAATGGCTGTGGCGATGGCATTCCGATTTTGCTCATCTCGTCATACTGTTCTGCCTTAATCAGGTTAAAGAATATCGTATCTAAATGAAGTAATGCTAATGACCCTTATATTTATTTCCAGTGGTACTTTGATCTTCGCGTGCCAGGAAAGCCTGAGTTCTTTGCATCAAGGACTTTTACGGATGTTTTTAGCATCTCCAATGGGTATTTCATGCTGTTTCAGGATCAGGACGAATTTGGTAAGCTTCAGCAAACATGTTTAACTCAGCTCTGAGTATCTACACTGGCTGGTATCAGTGATATTAGTTAGCACTGCTGAAAGAAACATTAATCGGGTCAGAGATTAGAGGTCACTGGGATAAACATGCTAACATATATCGTGGGAAATATCAAAACTTATGCGAACACGTAAATAGCTTCAGCTTTAGTAATATAATTGAATTTTGTGACTCTCCATATGCTGACGCGCACGGGCATGTGCCCGCACGCGTCAGCATATGCTAGCATGAGCCCACATGCGCTAGCATGAGCCATAGAATCTAGAGAATCCTAGTAACAGCGCAGAATAAAAGGAAAATTTTTCTTAGTTAAGGTTTCACTAATAAATACGTTTGAATGTAATTACCAAGTATTAACTATAGTTCAGTACAGTTATTTCTCCTTACGAAGGTCTGCCAGTCATAAGTGGTAACTAAAAGTATATACTATATATATATATATATATATATATATATATATATATATATATATATATA
>ERZ1740065.1619-NODE-1619-length-13630-cov-11.804715_pt1 | contig 13630 bp, 5 predicted proteins | sample MGYA00581738_ERZ1740065 | MGnify/ENA primary metagenome ERZ1740065 (study PRJEB43018, sample SAMN04849749) | marine metagenome | isolation source: floating plastic debris | place: Pacific Ocean | collected 2008-09-01 | study: EMG produced TPA metagenomics... | reverse complement strand
AGTAATATCTAACTAATAGTACAAAGTAAGATACTGTAAATGTGGTAATTATAGCTAGGTTCTATTTATAGCAATTATAACGAGTGGCTCAGCAATGTTATGTTTTAGTTATATGGAGTCTAGTAAGCCTATATGTCACTCATCCCAATCCGTTGTTGTTACAACTGGTATAATTGGCTGGCACTTAAATCCATTATACTTTAGGCCCTGTTTATAGTAATTGAAAATATTTCAGCTTCATGCTATGCTCCCAATCAGCAGCTGTGAAGCAAAGAACTGATCTAATCAATATGAGAACGAAGCACTCACACCAGAAGCTGTTGCTGGGGAAATTTTGGATCATCCACATGACATATCCCTGGTGAAAATTTAATATTTCTCTTGGCTCTTCAAAGTATTTATTACTATTATTGTTACTATTATTGTTACTATTATTGTTACTATTATTGTTACTATTATTTTATTTCCAAAACACCGCTTTAGCGGTAATAATCTGGGGCGGACCACAGCCTGTGGTCTAGGCACACCAGACTAGAGAAAGAGAAAAATAAACTCCAGACACTATTATTATTATTACTATTATTATCCTAAATTATATTCTGGCGTATTCAGTGAATCAAGACAACAATCACAGCATAGAGACCGGAAACAACAACCAATCCAAATAAGCAGTGATGACTGTACAGGAAAGAAGCTGTGCTAGCGTCACGAGAGACGAACAGACGGACGACGTACCTGCGGGGGCGTTAGGCAGCGGCGCTGTGTAATTAGACTGTGGACCAACAGGCTGCGGTTTGGACTGGGGTACGAACGTCACAGGGTTCGTCGGCACTGAAATCGACGGACAGAGACACTGACTGACGAAACAACAAACAATGAATACGGTAGGGCAAGCATGGCACTGCGAAAGCGTGATCAGTAATATTTAGTTATCATCAAGTCTTCATGGTTTCAGTGTTCTACAAGCCGTTTTGTCATCTATTGTTGTCACCAAAATCAAAATTATGAGAATTACACAAATTTATTTCCAAAACACAACATGTAACGGGAAGAACTCAGGCCAGACTGAAGCCTGTGGTCCAAGCACATGAGTCGAGAAAGAGTAGAGGGAAATAACTCCTCACACAAGCATTTTTCTGAGTCGGATTTCTTTATGGTTACATTATTATTATTATCATTGGTACTATTATTATTACTATTATTATTATTGCTCTTATTATCATCAGCGTTGCTATTATTATTATTTATCATTATCATAATTAAAATTTTTTCTACTATGGAAATTATCTACTGAACAACACTATCATATCAGACATCAGCAGAGGCCCATAGCTACTGAGACACGGGAAGAGCCAATAGGCTGAAGATATCCTCAGCTAGCTACTGTAGAATGGGATGGAAGTGCATAAACTAAAATGTCTTCTCAAATTTGTCGTCAAAATCTTCATCAAAATGAAGATAGTGAACTGGGAGCCGACCCATGTTTAAGGGAGATTGGGTACAATCTATATACAGCAGGGTAGTGATAACAATGGTGGCTGCTGGTTCTACAGTACACGTGCAGAGAGGATATGGATTGGTTGATTGCCTTACTAGGGTTCTGTCTCTGACTTGAGTAACGCTTGGGTTTGTTGGACTCCTCCTTGGTTGCTGCGGCCGCCGACGGTGCAGGATGCAGCTGAGGAGCTGAAATAGTGAGACATTAGCGTCAAAAATCTGCACGGAGTTCCTCACAGCTAACTACTGTTAACTCCGAATGGCTACTGTAAATGTGGTAATTATTGTGTATCCAAAGTATAACGAACGTCTCAGAAGCTCTATATTTGTCATTTTTGGCTGGTAAATAAATAACGAGTGGTAATGGGTGAGCAACTCTACAGTTTCATTGATAGCGAATCTCATGAATTCACCTTTTCGCTATTTCTTTTTTAAATGTTAAAATTGCGAGTCTGTCTCCACACTCCTGCACTAAGAAATAAAGTACCTTAAGGGCAAGGCTGCTATATGTCTTGGTGCACATGCTCTGCTACTGAGCTACCTCCTACTCCTACATGTATAACACTGCTACAATTGCTATCACGAATACAGCAGGAAAGCAAAAAAATATATGGGCAACTCTGAAGCTCCGAGAAAAGTAGGCACCATATTATTTTTCGACTGAAAATATGACAGATTCATGAGACAAGTGGAAGGAAACAAGTTTGAGATGGAAACAGATTTCAAAAGAAGTTTTCAAGTCGCCGTTCAGTCTCCAACAAACTTATACGGCAGAGCTTATCCAGGCAATACCGCATGTAGATAAATAGGTCAGCAAATAAGTACATAGGTCAGTTGCTGCAAGCCAAGGTCATGCATAGGTCGTCATGACACCGGTGAAGAAGTCCAATTGCAATGGGAGTTATGGGTGGGTAGGGTTACTATTAGTATGCCTGCACCCTCCCCCATGTACAATACTGCAGCTGCAATTCACGGGCGAACACCATTATCTGACAGCAACTCCCTAATGTTTATGGAACGACTCTGAGTAATAGGGCAGGTAGGTATTTGTATATTTCCCCAGAATTTCTTCAAAACCAAGAGTTCTTGAAGAGTTTTTTAAGAACTCATCAAGAACTTCCAGGGCAGGGAAAGAGACCATTACCATAGGGTATAAGAGAGCTAACGCAGACGTGATGAAGGCGTACCTATATTTTGGTTTTTCTTATTTTGATTGGTTGGCGGTTTATTTGGAGCCTCCTGATTGGCTGTAGAGTTGGCAGGTTTCTGTGGGGTGGCAGCGCGTTCAGGTTTGGAGTCAGGTTTCGACTCCTTTGGCTGCTGCTCTGGGGGAGATGATGGGGCCGGAGAGGACTGAGCTTTGTGGTAAACTTCGCCAGGAGTTGGCTCCACCCTGGCAGATAATAGGATCAGTACAGTACAGACACAACAGTTATAATGTGTATCGGAGACATAGCGAGAGCCGTGGCACGGCCATCAGTCAGTACTGTCTCAAGTAGCTGACACCGGTGGTCCCCCATTTTCGTCCATGGCTGACAATTTCACATGTTTATCTGAATGTACAGTATTCTTTTATCATTGAACAACTGAAATAAGTGACCAGTGTGGAGAGAGGGATGCCAACTAGGAGTTACCCTCTCTGTTTTAAAAGTAATAGATAGCCTTCCAGAGTGTTCTGGAGGCTATATAAGTGAGGTTTAACTTTATTCTGCTTTCTTTGTATCTGATTTTCCTGCTGGCTGGTTGTGGGAGCTATTCTCCGGTTATGCCTGAGTAAGTTCTATCGTTTTGCTTGTGCTTTGTTGATAAATAATATAGTGTTTTCCAATAGCTTGTTCTAGTTCTTGTTGTCACTCTTGCACTGAGGTGCAACCCCACTCCCAGTGCCGGCCTCGCACAACACCAGTTTGAAGTCTCATCTACATACACCTGATGCTGCAGCAATGATGCTACAGCAATGATGCTACCCTATCCATCCGGTACCCTCTCCACCGATAACAATTATCATGCCAACCACAATACCACAGTTCCATCAACCACTGGCTCATGGCATATAGCCCTGAGAAATGACTCAGTGCTGGGAGTTCAGAACTACAGCGGCACATGTTCATGTAATGCAGTGCACATTGGAGCAGATGCTTGTTATTCACTAGTCTGTTACCTGTCGCTGGCACGCTGACTGGGTGCGTCAGGCCTGCTCGGTCTAGGTGGCTCGTCTTCCCTTCTGTAAAACTGCTCGTTCCGTCGGTTGTTGTAGTAGGTGCGTCCATGAGAACCTTGTCCATAAGAACCTTGTCCCTGAGAACCTCGCCTCTGACCGCGCCCGCCTCTGCCGGAGTTGAAGTAGTCACCGAACGACGCCTGACCGCGTCCTCTCCTGAGATAAAGCAAACGCCTCCAGCTAGTAGTGGAAGTGAATTCATCTGGGCATGGGGGACAACTTCTTAACTATAGGGAGGGAGGGGGAGAGAGGGGGAGAGGGAGGAGAGGGAAGAGAGAGGGAGCGGAAGGGGTGAGAGAGGAAGGAAGGGAGGGGAGAGAGGAAGGGAGGGAGGGGAGAGGGAGAGAGGGATGATCGTGGCAGTAGAAGTAGGATACATACCTCCCTCTGCCGCGCCCGCCACCACGACTGTAACGTTGAGGTGCCTCCTCGGGAGGTTTGTCCTTGGATCTGATATCGTAGCCATACAGTGCTATCAGCTCTTCACGTGACTTCGGCGCCTGATCCCTCTCATTGAAACAGTCATGTCCCCACCGCTCCTTCTCCTTCCACAGCTTCTTGTTCGGCCTAAAGAATAACCAGCAATGCAGTATATATAGGAGGGAAGGGCTAGGAAGCCGAGCCTACGAATGCACTGCTCCATGCAGGGGCTGAGAGGCAATTTCCACATCTGCTGTAAAGATTTTGTTATATAAGTGCGCTTATGACATAATTGATGGATTCGGAGTTGTCTGCTCAACAAGTTTCCTGCCCTCTACATGACTACGTATAAAGAAATACGCCCTATCCTATCTGACAGTAAGCAGGGCTTGCAGCTGGTGCGTGAGTTGTAACTCATGATACACAGTAAGTCTTGCCAGCTTTGGTCCAACAAAGTACATCACCAAAGAGACGCCATCAATATGGTACCTAACATTCCAATGATTGCAGCGCGGCGGTCCAGTATGTTGGACTGTAAATTATTCTAGACATGCCGAAGTGTCAACGTCATACCTCTCGTCCTTCGCTACGGGTTGAGCATCACCAGCGCCAGCATCACCAGCGCCAGCGTCTCCGTCGTCAGCGCCTCTTGAGTCATGCTCGTAGAACGCTCCCTTCCTGAAAAACAAATGACACTCAAGTGGAGAGAAGCATTAGCTAACATTGTGGGGTAGATACGTCAGTGTCCTTGTCCGTCTGAGCTGAATACATCACGCTCACGTGAGACAGTCTTTGATACCTATTGTATTTTGACTCTCTCACTGATCATAAAATGATATAACCTCGGTACGAAGACTCTTACCTCCCTATAAAGACTCTAACCTCGGTATAAAGACTCTTACCTCGGTACAAAGACTCTTACCTCAATACAAAGACTCTTACCTCGGTATAAAGACTCTAGCCTATAAGGACTCCTACTCTAAAGTATAACCACAATTATACACCCCAGTAGAAAGGCTCTTACCTTGGTATGAACGCCGGGTTTTTCACATCCTCGTCGTCATCGAGCACGTCTTCATGCGGAGACTCGCCGTCGGCAGGATTTCTCTCCTCCATGTCAGAGTCGTCTTCCCCATCAGTCTCATACTCGGAACTGCTTCCCTCTACAAACAGCAATTATATAATTTAAATCCAAATATTTTAGCATTCAACTGAAATACAGTTTTCTTCATGTCGCTATTAGAGCTATTATTGTGAAGTCATTAAAATATTTGGGTTTACAGTAATGTATATAATATTTACATAGGAGGTTTTCACACACAGCTGAACTAAGAGCTGCGAGACAATGCGTGTCTGTGAATCATCCACGTCGCTCCATTGTCAGACAAAACTAATGGGGGAGTAGAGATCGCATCTCTAAGTGTGATATCTGTATAGTGCATTGGTATAGTGTTAGCAATGGAGAACTGTTAATTCAGTTGAAGATCTGTATAGATTAAACATGAGCAATAAACGAACTTTTTGTCCAAGCTTTCCTGTGAGCGAGCGGCTTCGGCATATACTAAGGCTTCATACAAACTAATCACTGCATACGCGATTGAGCATTACATATTTGTGGTTTTTGAAAAACTCATTTTTCCGCGTTTACTATACAGTGCATTTATTTTTCAGAAGGTGCGCAGCTCATTGCGGAAGTCGCAAGATCGCAATTTTTACTCATTGCATTTATTTCTCAACAGACATTTTTGCATTTATTTGTTTCATATTTATCTTTGGTTATACAGTACCTGTTTTCAAAACATAATCTCATATGGAAAATATATGCGAAACTGACATGCTAGTCGTAGCATAAGACAACGTATTCCTGATATAAGTTGGCACTGCTGCTGTAAGAATATCACGTCCTCACAATCCTCACTGACAGTCCGGCACTTGGAAGTTGGAGTTCATAGACTGCCATCATAGCTATCTCATTCAAGTCCAGGGTAAAGAATTGGATATATTAAGTTCTTGCAGATTTGAGAGGATATAGTTAAGTACTTAAATGCCTTGGATAATCTGAGCTTAGCGAGAGCTTTGTTTTACTAACAACAAATGACAATTAGGAAACCAGACTGGCAATCCTGGCTCTTATTGTAATGGGACAAAGCTGGGTAGCCGGGCTCGCATGACAGGGGTACAAGAGTGGCAGTAGTCAAGCATAACTTACCAGATCCTGAGACCTCCTGTTCAGTATGACCGCTCTATGAACATAAATCAATCACAATTAGAGATAAATACATTCACATCTAAATACAATTAAAACTAGAAATTCAGATACAAAAATAAACAGATATGATGTGAACGAGTAAAGTATAATAGCTGGTCACACCCGGTTTTTTGAGGTGATTCTAGATGGATAAAACTTTGTTACAGAAGGTCTACGCAAACCGGGTTTCTTACAGTGCAAGTGACTCGAAATACAAGTAACCTCCATACAGAGCATACTGGTGCCCAATACTTCTCCAGTATGAATTGAACACTTGAAAGGGTCATTCCTTCAAAATTAGTATCACACTGTCTTTTCCAGATGGGTTACACATATGACGTTCAAATGTAAGAAAGGTTTCAATACGGCGATACATTTTCATTAGCAATAATCAAATGATCAAGAACCAGTTAGACTAATATGGCGAGGAGGGACGGATGTGACTATCAGAAGTCTTCTGAAATTCTGTCTCCCATTGATAGATACCAAAACCGCTTTGACTGGTGCTTGCTGTGAGCGTGTGAAATACCGATCATGTCCATTTTTTCACCACCGATGGTTATTTCCATACCATTTCACTGGATTCTCAATCTCCATATCTTACTACTATGCTTACATCTACTAGACAACTCAGTAGATTGCCAAATAAATCTGCACAACTAACTGTGACTATTTTAACAAGCTAATGAGCATCCATGTGATAAACTTACCATCGGACCGATCGCACATCAGATGACAGAATTTCGGAAGAACTCCGATAGTCAAATCCATAAGGGACAACAAAGATGATAAAACCTGTACCCGAGTAGTGCATAGGGTGATCTATTTGTGGGGAAAGATTTAGAGAGTGTACTAGCTAATAATGAGTACAACGATATAACTCAGAGCAATACCATTTTTAGTAACAAACATCGCTTAGAATCAAATTCCCTACCTCATCCATATCTCCTCGCTCCGAGTCTGAGAGAGAAGCTTGGCGTCTTCTCCTTACTGCTACATCAGCCATAACCAGGTATTTTGAATGATGATAATACTAAGTATGGATATAACAAACAAAGAGATAAAGACGGACCACAGCACTAGAACTTTCTTCAGTGAGCAGTAAACCTCTTGTGGAAAAGCACGCCAGTTTCCATTGAAGAAGGTCATGAGTGATTTGGGAGAGCGCTTGCTCTTTCGGGGCCAAGGCCGAAGTTATCAGCGAATCATCATCGTGCTCACTTTAGACATGTTTTCGAACTCACCAACATATGGGCCATCAGTTTGATCAAAATAATGTGCTCGTTGTACAGATACAATCTAGTACACCACTAAGATAATTGAACTATTACATTGACATATATGGTAATTTAAGTGTACAGTACTTCTAATTCTGATTAAACTCATTAGAATGACGTCTTTTCAAGGTTCATCTTGTCCGTGCTTTCTGACTTTACGTAATAGTCGTGGCCGCCCGTTCCGATTCATAAATTGTTGGCTTATAACAGCGAGTCGATCTTAAAAGTACGATCTGACGGGAAGTAACAATTACACAGGTTTGCCACCGCTTGTACCGTCATGGTTGAGCACGAGGCATGTAGACCCACGATTTCTCACGTTTGGTGCTAATTCTAGTCATTTTAAACTCTCCACTAGGTGCTAATACTGATAAAATTGAACGTAAACTCACTGAATTCAGCCCGTTTTTAGAGGAAAATACTATAGCAAGAGGTGCGAAATTGGCAGCAACCCAGGCTGCAAGCTGTTCTGGATAAACCTTGCAAACCGTGCATCTACTCAGGTAATCGAAGTATACATATTGTTTATGATTAACAGCTGTCGCATAGTTCGTATCTTATTGCATAAAAAGGCTTTTACTTTTAGTGTCGTCGTGATAAGCTATGCCATGTTCTAGTTTGCTTGTATTCGTCTCATTGTCGGATCCGATTGACATACACCTTCATATTCCAGTAATTGCTTTTACGATGAAAGTCAAGTGGTAAAGACGATCCTAGAAGATTGTATAGATGTGACGGCTATCTACCGAGCCATATGATCAAAACAGACGTGAAAAGTCTTGACCTGAAGCAGGTGCAATGAGAACTGTACGCCTCAAGTTCGATTGTTTCAACTCGGAATGTATTTCTGTATCGATAGTGGTAAGTAGCTACAATCAGTGCTTAAATTCAGGAGAAACTAGAGGGAACGAAGGGGGAACTAGAGGGAACGAAGGGGGAACTAAAGGGAACGCCGCTCCTGTACAAAAACTGCAGTCACATCTATAGGGAATGCTCGGTCCATAGACCACAATCTCTGCCACAAGGAATTTCACTATCAGACACTTTCTGCTCATAGTTTCATCTTTGTATAGTAACAGCAGCAGCTGGCTGCCTGCCATATGTGCATCAGAATTTCTCTATTTCAGTGCCATACTTCAGACTGACTATGCATCTATGCATGGCAATCGGCTTGACACCATTATCAAAGGCCGGTACAGCTCCCTTATAAAGAAAATTACAATTTAAGTCCTGTCTACAAACCCGTATCAGTAATCAGTATTGACCATGACATCATTGCAATAAATTCTCCGTTGGCTCCGTTCATATAGGCACAATGGTGTTTAGGCCAATCGATGTTATCTCATTTAAAATCTAGTATTCATCGCCGATCTCGCATGCCACAGCAGATTTTAAGTTATATTCATCTTATATGAAAGTCTCATACATTCCACACCTGATAGGTTTATGACAGTTGCTGAATTTATTGGTGGAGAGTAAAGCGCCGCCTGGTGGGACAACCTTTTTCGCTAATTGCATCACACAAAGATCAGCTCCTGTTGTCGTGACAACACACAACATCCAAACTGTGGCGTCTCTCAATTTGAATCTTCTTTACTTGAGTTTTTGCAAAAAAGTGTCATGAATAAATGTCTAATTCTCGATTTTTCCTGAGATTTTCACAGAGGTGTACTGCGCAGCGGTAGCGGGTCAATGTCCACTTCCAATGTAGGTCATAGTACAGGTCATAGGTCCTAGTACAGGTCACAGGTCATATTACAGGCCATAGGTCATAGTACAGGTCACAGGTCATAGTACAGGCCATAGGTCACAGTACAGGCTAGTCTACACTCTCTTGTCTTGTTGCCAATGAATAATAGCTCACTCAGTTACCTCCTAAGCTGTACCTTTCTATTCCTTGCACAGAACTATTGAATGTACGAGTATAAATTAATGAGTTAATGTTTTATATATGTGATCAAATTGATTGTTAATCTTCGATAGTGTCATTGGATGTCCAGCAGCTGCTCTATCTAGATAGTTTCCCAAACACCAGTGACCAACCTGTTTGTTAAAGCGACTCGTTGATAGATGTGGGTTACTGATCCTTTCTAGGCTATGCTATGTATTACATGGGAATTTTTTGTGAATGTTCGAAATCACAAAAAATTTCAATGGTTATATATGATTATAGTTGTGATGAATTTTCGCAAAAATGTTTCAATCGCAAAGGTTTTTCCACCAAGTTTTCCTGGTATTTTCGCTAATATTTTTAAGTGCAAAATAATTCCAGTCTATCAATGTTGTCACCAATGGGCTGGCCCACTTTGTGTTTGTCCCACTACCCCACTGGTACTGCAGTTAGACTTGGCTTTCCCTCTGAGTTGAATGAACGCAAGTACTGACTATATTTGCATCTCGTATCTCTGATAATTTGCTCATTACTAAATGGCAATCGGGTCTCTGAGTTACCGGAGGTCCTTGACACCGGTTGTCAATGATCTCTGACAATACTCAGTAAGTTTATGAAATCTGGCAGTTATGACACAGCAGCATGCAGCCTTCCTTTGTCATCAGCAAGCACTTCAGTTTCATTGTCAAATAGGACTGCCAATACTGGCTTTTCAGTTCTTCAGCTCTTACTCTGCAGTATTTGAGCTCAGCTCAGAAATAGCTATCTATAAGCCACAGGAGAACATTAGTAAACCAATAATAACCAGCTAGGAAACGGCAAGGTTCTGGATCTGTGATAAGCCCAGCTCAGACAACCTACCTGTCGTATCTCTAATATTTCCTGGAGCAGGAGGGGCGCTCTATTGTAGATGCCAGAGCTTAGGGTCACCCTAGCTATTATTGGTTTTCTAGTGTTTTCCTGTGGCTCACCAGTTATGTCCCGCTGATCTGAACTCAAATATTAGTATGACAGAATCTAGCTGTAGGGGATTGAGGCTCTGAGTGATGACTTCTCTATGTTCAGAGGAATGAAATCTCAAGTATTTTCGGCTTGACAGGCGTATCGGTCAAATGCTGGCAAAGTAGTTTCCCTGGCTGCTGCCACCAGTGAACAAGGAACAGCCTGCTCGCAAATATTGCACAATAGGCCAGACACGGCTATCATGGCTGTCTCTTTTTGACACACAAACACAAGTTGACCTATATAATTGACCTACATATATGCTACCGTACTGTATTGCTAGTTTCTATAACTGGAGGCTGTGAGAATGGATATTTCAATGACATGGCAGCTGTGGCAACAATAACGACTACAGGCAGGCAGTCTCTTGGCTACTAAATGACATCTTGGCTAGTTTTAATGTCCTCCTCGAGTCATTAGCTTGGATTGATCCCAGATCTTACATGGCTCTCAAACCACTAGTCAATTCCTCAGTTTTACAATGCTGCACTATCATAACTACACTGTATATACACTGTGTACGTCATGTCGACTTTGTGCACATACCCATTCTGACCCCCATTGTCACAAATAGCATACTGTATCCAACATGAGTTATTGGGTGGGCGTAATATATCAAAGCTAGGGAAATTTTTGGTTGTCAAAAACCAAGTCAAGCGTGTGAAGTCATTGTATTCAGAGCCTCAGCGCATAGATCTCCACATACATATGACAGAAAACCTAGGAGTTGACATGATTTGACATGTGGCTGCAGGTAGTTCAAGTCTGAGATCAAATGAAGCGTTTCCTGCTGACTTTTTTCTAAGTCCAAGTGAAGTGTCAAGCCATTGATACTGAGGTTCGAATTAAAGTAAAAGGAGATGTTATCGTAAGATGGAGTAGTATATGTAAGCGATGACTTCTGGCACACAATTTACTAGCCCTCCGACCAACTGTGTCTGAAGTTAATGTAGTTTTAAATCCATGTGCTAGATGGTCTTGAAACCAGACTATTGATGGAAGTGTAATTACTAGAGATCTAGATCTGCGCCTCCTAGTGAACATGGATGGTGATCACATGTCCATATAGTAGACACTGATGCAACTAATCATATACACAGTAGTCAGAGTCCAGCGCTTACTCAATAGATTCAGTGGACCGAAGGCATGGGGTTAGAGGTGAAGTGGGAACTATTTCTAGGTCATGACAAATATTAGTGTACATAATGCCTAGTTGAATACTAGACTCGACTGCCCTGCTCAGGCATGTACAGTAACTAACATGTTCTGGATTTGTATCCACTCTTGTTCTGGTCGGTTCCTCTACTTCTGCGTTCTATTCAAAAGGTGTCTCTACCTACAACTTTAGTTTGGGAGGTCGGGAAATATCACTATTAGGCTGAGAGAGTCGCAGCGGATCCTTTGTCCAGGATGTCTAATAGTGTTCACATTGGGGGGGTGTTGGTAAGATTTGCTCACCACGGCTGGACAAATAAGTTTTTCAACAGCAGCTCCTCTCTGTTGAACCCATTGGGGTTGATACGTCTGTACAGTGTAGCAAAGGTGCTTGGCATCGTGACTTCTCTCTAGAATTATTAGAGTGTTTGGTAGCAGTAAGCAACGTCAGGGAGCAGTAACCTCCTTAATTGTAGTCTCGCTTGATGCTAATCAAAAACCGATAATGAGTTAAGATGCAAAGTAAGAAACTAGATGTCTATGTCTGCCAAGTCTTGACAATAATCTAATCAAAGTCACATGGCTCACAGCCTCTATTCGCCCCGTTCTACACGGCGCTAATGTTTTAAATTCTGCTCTATATTCCAATGCGCTAACTGACAAACTAGGTCATGACCTGGATATTGTAACCTTCCCCTATTATACTACTATACACTACTTCTTAGCTCACCATTTGTCTTCATGTGGGGGTACAGCACTAGTAAGAGCTAAAAGTGTGCAGACGTAGAGATCATAGGGACCTCACAACAATAGCTGTAGTAGCTACATGAAGAAACCGGTAACCGTGTGCCGATTAGGGGTGATACGATTCAGGATTCTGGGTTTGGATTCGATTTTTATTATTGACTCTAGATAATCGCCGATTCATTTACTTCGATTACTTAAAAACCAAATTCATAAGATGAATAACTATGCTTATGCATTCTGGCAACAAGAAAATCACAAGTAAGTCATAGCCATCCATTCTGGATTCAGCAATCAAAAAATGTAAAAAATTATGTTTAATGAGTTCTAGCAGCATAGATAAACACTGTGGTTACAGTGGTTACATTTCTTAAGTGAAAAAGTAATCAAAACACACATTCTAAGCCGAGAGATAATCAATTTTGCAGACAATCACTAATCGCCTATGCATCGGTCTGTAAATAACCGACAATGCATCGAAATTACGATGCATCGTTTCACCCCTAGTGCCGATCAGACCCATGGGGAAGGAGATGAGCTATATCAAAGGAATGCATGATGACCATTGCTTGCTCTGCATATAGCATGTAGCACTTTAAAGTTGGACGCTTTTTTCTGATTGCTCTTTATGCTGGAAGGAAGTCAATAAATATTCCAGGCCCTCTCATTCAAAATACTGCTGATTTGCCTAAAACACTTCATAGTTGTTCATAGTAAATTTATGATGTCCTCACATTCGTAGACACATGTCATATAATCAAGGTAGTACAGTAGTTGGCTGTTGCTACATGTGGTACAATGTGTGTGGTCATTGTTGTTGTTACAGGTGTGCGTAATGCTGCTGTTTGCTGTCGGATTCATATCAATATTCAAGGCTGTTTTCCATGAGATGTTCGTCGGCTGCGGGCTTCCGGCTGATGTCCTCGTAAGAAACCTGGTTAGTCATTTCTATCCATCCCCTTTGATTCCTTAGCTGTCTTTGCAGTTCAGTAGTTCTAGTTATAGTAGTTATAGTAGTAGTAGTAGTTACAGTAGTAGTAGTTACAGTAGTAGTAGTTACAGTAGTAGTAGTTACAGTAGTAGTAGTTACAGTAGTAGTAGTTACAGTAGTAGTAGTTACAGTAGTAGTAGTTACAGTAGTAGTAGTTACAGTAGTAGTAGTTACAGTAGTAGTA
>ERZ1740065.1618-NODE-1618-length-13631-cov-12.480259_pt1 | contig 13631 bp, 15 predicted proteins | sample MGYA00581738_ERZ1740065 | MGnify/ENA primary metagenome ERZ1740065 (study PRJEB43018, sample SAMN04849749) | marine metagenome | isolation source: floating plastic debris | place: Pacific Ocean | collected 2008-09-01 | study: EMG produced TPA metagenomics... | reverse complement strand
GCCGTCCCCCCCCCCCTCCGTCACTCCTCCCTCCCTCGGGGGGGCCCCCCCCTCACCGCCACAAATTGAGCCCTATCTATGCAGACTCATTGTGACCTCTTACCGATAACCAAACCACGGCAATCATTAGAGTGGTCTGTGAGGACCAGTCTGTCTATAGCGTATACATGCATACTTATTTAGGTCACTGTGCCAAGTTCCATGCCATCTTGAAAAGAGCCTATTCGCAGCCGCATATAAACAGTAAGAAATGGCTGGTTATAGTAGACGACGACACAATAATGAAGTGAGTGAGTCTAGGTGATGTGACTGACTGAACCCAGTTGTCGGAGATATGCCAACAACTACGGGTTTGTAATTGCAGCGTGACTCGACTGAGCAAGCTTCTGCCTTGTTACTCAGTGTCTGACACTCCAATTGTAATCGGAGAGAAATATGGCTACAGGGCAATGACCAGAGGCTACAGCTACGCTACTGGAGGGGCTGGGTGAGGCAGATGTTTAATCTGATGGGAGGAGCATGTTCATTGTATTAGAAGTGGATCTTGGTTCATTATTTAGAACGATTCTAAACATGCAGGCTGTCAAAAAGCTGATTGACAGCGGATCCAGGTGTCAGAGACCGGAGGACCCGGATGACATGATAATTGGTACGTGGCTCAGTTCCTTGGAGATACCCATCATCCACAGCCCACTCCTACACCAGGTATAGCTTGACACAAGAGTAGATATTATTGGAGTCATCCCCTCATTGCATAATGATGATGTTATTAGGCACCACCAAGCATGTATGCACCAAGGTTGATGAAGCCCCAGCAAGGATTTGCCATATCGTTTCACAAGTTCAGTCCTGACAACCCGACTATGGTTGCAAAGAGTTGGCTCGGTTTGGACGTCCAGCCACTCCAGTCTGAGCGTGATGAGTTGTGAAGTAGAGAAGGGTGTCACATATGCAGTAGGGGTGGAGGGATCAACCCTGGTTTTTCAATACTCGAAATATAATCTCATTTGTCATAAGATGAGCATTTCAGTTATAGCCATAGCAGGTCTTTATTACTAGCATTACTGAGGGGGGAGGAGGGGGGGTTAAAATAATATCTACTAAACTCTCACCAAATCACATAAAACACCTCACATCTCATTTCAAACGCTTAAAACACAAAGTCTATAGGCGCAATAATTTCACAGTACGACAATCGTTGAGTATTTATGTACATTTTTACAGGACGATGCATAGAGTATAAGTAGACACGTTTCAGTCAGCCGTCCGCCAGATCGTACCAGTTGACTAGTCCCCGCCTGGCCAGCTCCCTGTTCACTACAAGTACCTGTAACGAAGAGTGACAGTCACAGTGGCAGCACAGTCTTCGATTACACAGCTCTGTCCTGTGAGCTCTGACATAATTATATGGCAGATTTTGAAGTTCTGATCGATAACAAGCCATTCATCCCGTGACACAGCTGACTTACTAAAATCATGATACGAATAGATTACAGAGCAGTGTAGTGACGCTAGAGAGAACCTGCGCTTTACCTGTCCGTCTGCGCCAGCGGATATTACATGTATGTACGGCACATTGTTGCCTGCCACAGCCACCGGCTGGCACTGCACTGCCTTCCCAAAGGTCATCTCTCGCAGGGCTTCGTAAGCTTCTGTGGAGAACTCTTGTCCGTCTACTGCAGGTGTACGAGAAGTAAAAGTACAAGTACCGGTAGAGAGTACGAGCAGTAACAGTGACTGGGTTGACTGACAGACGTGGAGGAGGGGAGACTGACACTTACGTGGTTCGATGTTGGCTAGGTAGCACTCCACGGCCTGAAACGGCAGTGAGAGGAAGTCCTGGCGGATCTGCCTCAGCTGGCTGGTGGCAATGACTGCGTAGCCACCTTTGTCCACTAGCTTCAGCTCGCAGGTCTGCCGGTCGGAGCTGAAGGACATGATATGAGCTCGCTGCCATCCGTCACTGAGCAAAGCGACACAGAGAACGTCATCTACAACAGGGATAGACAGTTGCGTCAATTGTTCCACACCCTTCTACTGCCGCCCTTGTCGACGTTACCTTCCACGCTGTCTGGTAGGGGAGGTATAGAGGTGCCATCGCCATAGCAATTGTTCATGAACTCGGAGAGTCGCTGCCAGGAGAGGAATGACGGATGTGTCGGCTGCTGTACGAAAACGTGGCCTCCGCTGACTATGTCCGAAATGATGACGTCTGCCAGAACACCCATGGGCAGGTGCAGCTGCAATGCACAAACAAACTAGTGCTATCATCACGCGTGAAGATGGTAGCATAGCTGCTCGTAGTCATGATGGGAAGACGGGAGGTTACCTGCATCCTGTCGGGAGAGAGAGTTGGGTTTGCTGGCCTTGTGATCTCATTGATGCTCGTAGTATCGACCTTCGGGTACTGCTTCTTTATCAAACGCAGCGTTCTCGCCACGTCAGCCTCAATACCTGAAGATGGCAGAATGTCAGTGCGTTGCCATACCAATCGGCTGTGTTTGGCATCAGCACTGGGGCTGGGGATAGTAATAACAATCATCAAATATCAATATGCTAGCATGCAATCTCGGAATCACCAGCAGACACCCACAGTCGCAGGTGATCATCTGCAGCCTCTCTCCCTCACCCCTTGTCTCTCTCCCCCACTTCTGCCCCTCTCCTTCCCTCCTTATCTCTCCCCCCTCCCCGCCCTCCTTGTCCCTCTCCCCTTTTCTCCCTGTCTCTCCCCCTCTCTTTACCTCCATCCATCTCTCTCTCCCTGTCTCTCTGTACCACATGACACCCAGCGGACTGTGGCGCTAACGTACCTTCAACAGTACAATATCTAAAGTATGCCATCACTGGTTCGCGGCCGATCTTGATCTCTGTGTTCGTCTGCCGTTTGAGCGCCGACACGTTGCGACCAGACTTGCCAATAAATATACCGCACAGATTGGCCGGCATGAGGAAAGTGTGGACAACTCTGGGAGGAGGGTGGGCGGATCCGTGACCGTTTGTGACAGCAGCTGGCGTCTACAGAACAATCATCAGGCAGTGAGATAAACTGTGTAGAATGCTAATGACCATTACTCATGTGGAGGATGCTGCTAGGAGAGATACACAGACAGACAGATGCACTCGCTAGGACAGACCGGGTTACAACACCAGCAGATAGGCAGAGCGAGTGGCCGTAATGGAATCAATATTAGTATGGCGCAGCTTTACTCCTCACTGACATTCATACCCATGTACTCAAGCCTACTGCTCGCTACGTAAAGTGCACAGAAAGCTCCTTTACATTCGCTGACCTGAGTACTCATAGCCTCCGCTGCCGCAGGATGAGTTCCGCCATTCAGTTTTGAGTCACCACCATGAGCTGACTGACCCGTGCCGTTTTGATGAGTGGGGGCAGTCGAGGCAGGAGGGCTGACATGGCCTGCCAATGCAGACATTCCATTCGGCTCCTTGATCACCTGAAATTAACAACCGAGAGCAGCGATTGAATGAGAGAGAGAGAGAGATCACTCTCTAGCTGCAGTCTTCAAAGGCTTACAATACAAAATAGCTCTTGTGAGAAAGAGCATGTGCCGGATGTAGTCTAGTTGTGTGGGCAACATGGCCGCAGGTTGCTGTCTGTTCACATGTTTTTCTTACCTTACTGTTTACGCTGTCCATCATGTTAGGCTCCTTATCATCCATGAAAGCACTGCCATTATCTGAACGTAGATTTGAGTCCACATGATCGTCAGCTCTGCTACCAGAGGATGCCATGCCAACCCCTGAGTCTACGCCTGCAGAAGCTGAACTCTTCACAGCAGAAAGGTCTTCATCGCTTTCATGGAAGCCAGTGCCAACCTCCTTGACAGCGGCAGCTTCTAATTCTGCAAACTGGGCCGCTTCTATTGGAGCACCCTTGGCTGTCCCAACACTGGTCTGTATTTCGTTCAGTGACGCGTTGAGCTGAGCCACTGACTGAGGTGTCACGATCTCTTCAATGAGAGCCTCAGCTTCTTGATAAGCCGAGCTGTTTTCTGTGTTGGAGCTACTAATAGCATTCAGGCTATCTGCAGATACCTTCATTTCCGCCATCTTTTGAGAAGTATTCTTGTTCATGACTTCCCCAATATCATGAACTATGTCATTCGATGTACTGTACTCCACCGCTGGTTCACCTTGGATGCGAAGACTATCAACTCCATTAGCATCATCAGATGACACCGTGCCCTTCTCATGCTTCACCTCCATAACATCACTGTCAGCGAGCAGTGATAGGTCAGACCTTTCGTAACTCTCTGACATGAGGTCAGATGAATGCAATGTCACCGTGTCATCGAGGTTCACAGTGCACGCAGTATCAGCAGCTGTAGTGGGAATTATCGTCTCTTCAATACCCTCGTCCATTTCGGCTAGTTCATCAGTAAAACTTTGTTCTCCTGCCACAGTGTCACCAGCCATTTCTGCTTTTCCTCGCAGATCTGATTCACTACTATAAGCTAAAGGTGGAGCTATGTCAAGGCTAGAAAAGTCATCATCCTCAAAGTTCTCGCGAGGTTTCTCCTCGACATGATTTTCTCCCTTACTGACAGGCTCAACTGAAAGGGGATTCTTCGGTTTGCTTTTCTTCAATGCTCTGAAAAGCACCCAAGTCAGTACTACACCAAACACTGATACACCAAGCCCCAAGAGAAGTCTAGTGCGCTGACTGTCCATCGTCCATCAACAGCAGTACGTCTGTGTGAGCTCAATCCTAAAACAGATCGATCGAAGCTATGAATTGAAATGATTGGAAGTTGAAACGTCACGCACATATTTCATCAGTAACGTTCAGTCACATAACTCCAAACTAGTGAAGAGTATCTCAAAACGTGAAAGGGGGAGAATTAGAGGGGTATATTATCTCCCAATGGGATCAGAATCAGACGAAGATGTGTCCCTCTATCGATTACACACGTTAAACGTGGGAGTGAAATCGAATCCATTACCATCAATGACGCACGAAAATTGCCACCTATATTAGTGTCACATCGATACTAGTACTCAAAATAGTACTCCAAACCATCATAGAGAAATGTCAGTATATCTACGAACCTGCAAAACGGAATTTATTTTCGGTATTCTGGAAATCTACACTGATTGCGGATGAGTACTTTACCATGTGCTCAGCGTAGAAATACAGTGTTATGAATACGGAGCACCTATTGGTCGAAAACGAGAAAATCAAGTTTCGTTAATTTCGAACGCGCCCTAACATTGTCTGTACGTAATCCGTCCCTTACGGCGAATGTGAGTCGAGGGAAACTTGCTCAGCAGTAGTACTTTTGAAACTACTATAATCGATCGTGGGCGCTGAGCACATTAGTCATCGTTCGACAACGCGTTCATGTACTTGTCATCAACCTTCGTTGTCAATTGATTTCATCACCTGTAAATGTTGCTGAAGTGGTGAGTATGTCAGTACTTTACATTAATGTATCGCAAGTATAACAATCTTTGCGTAGCCGTAGCGAAGGGTTGTCGAACTGTGTAGCCGAGTTACAGGTCAATATCCTGCCTAGCTTTTGTCCGTTTTGAGCCTCAAAGATGGAATATTATTGCTAGGGATTCCATGTCTGCTGTTTCTTTCAGAGCTACAGTCATATGGTCTGTAATGCAGGATATGATTCAGCCAGCCTCTGATAAAGCAGTCACTTGATCATATCGACGCTTCCCAACATAATCAACGTCGGCTCAGAGTCTACGAACTCTAGTTCCTCGTCATCATGGAACAGATCGGCGAATACGAGTACAGCAAGAAAGATTTGATCGGGCATGGCGCTTTTGCTATTGTTTTCAAAGGAAGGCTGAAGAAGGTAATGCTTGCTGATATTACGTCATCCAGCCAAGCTGAAGCATATAATTAAAATAATTAACCAGTAGTTTGATTGTATCTGCATTCTGAAGGCGCCAGCAGAGTGGGTACATGGATAGCTGCTTCTGTGCTCATATGATTTGATCATATGACAAAACTCGGCGATGTTGCTACCATCTTGTGACATCCCTTCCGATACAATGCACAGTCCTGTCTTGTAGAGCCACCAATGCACTGTTGCGATCAAATGCATTACGAAAAAGAATCTGGCCAAATCCCAGTCTATATTGAGCAAAGAAATCAAGATATTAAAGGTGACCCCTCCCTCCATCTCATACATGCAGTTGACTCGGGGTGTGATCGTTAACCACCATGTTAAAATGCTATATTTTTTCAGGAGCTATCGAGTTTGAAACATGAAAATGTTGTTGGTCTTATGGATTGCAAGGTAAGCTATGTGTTTACGGCATAACTCAAGGTCGTCAGGCTCTTATTTGACGACCCCATCATCAATCAGCTGTTCGTTGTCACCTACGAGTGTTTACATCAGAACCTTGTCTGATTGGTCAGTCGTAATTGTCCATGCGTGCCAAGTACCGCCCTCACCTTAGAAACGTAACAAAGGCACAGTCGATGTACGCACGTGTGTTGACACTAGCCATCTTGCTGCCTTCACGCGGCTGCGCGAATTTCATGTTGCTGATGTAATACAGGTCCGATGACTCAAAAATGTTCAATCAATGTTTCACTTTTATTTTTTAGGAAACAACCCATCACTTATACCTGGTTATGGAGGTAAGGATTTGACACGTTACCTTCTCCTCTTGCACGCCCCCTTCATTTATTCACCTCTTTCCTGTCTGTTCCTTCTATCCCTCTCTCCATTCCCTCTCTGCCCGCTTCCGTCTCCTCTACCCATGTATCTCCCTCCTGCCTCCCTCATTCATGTCCCCTCTCTTCTGACTTCCCTCCTTTCCAACCCTCTACTGCCTCCCTGTCCCTCGCTGTCCCATCTCTTCCTGTCTGCCCCCTACTCTCAGGTCCTTTGTTCTATGACCTCAGCATTCTATTACTGAGAACATACAGCTGCTGCCTCTGGATGGTTTGAGGCCATCTCTCGCTAATTACCACCCTACAGTCATGGATTTGGATTTCAGTTCTGCAATGGAGGCGATCTGGCTGACTACCTAAACGCCAAGGGTACACTGAGCGAAGACACGCTGGCCATGTTCCTCACACAGATAGGTAAGCCAGCCTGCCCGGCACGTCTCATTCATGCGGCCATTGCTCTGCAGTGGGCAGTGCTTTGTGGTCGGTCTGCGGCTGAGACGAGGGCCAGTGAATGAACTGATCTTTGCCAGGTGGAGCTATGAAGGCCCTACACTCCATGGATATAGTGCACAGGGATTTGAAACCTCAGAATCTGCTCTTGTCCCACGAGACAAAAGATCCTAAGCCGAGTGACATCAGAATAAAGATCGGTAAGCGGCCATCATCAGTCATGTGACCAGCAGCACGTCTGGTGTGGTAAACACGGTTATTTAGAATTGTTTACCTGTCCGGCTGCTTCTCTAGTCAAGGTACATTCTGCTGTTACCAATCAATAACGATGCTATGTGATAACCTGTCCTATAGTTGCTCAGAGACCCAAATGTCATAGCTATTCAATGCTGTTTATTCTCAGTACTGTTTGCATAGCCAGCCTCCTTCAGCCTCATCTGCCTTGAATGTCATCACCATATGCTGTCTATGTATACTGTGAGGTAGCGTGCGTTCATGACGCCCAGCCTTCTACCAACTGCTATCTCTCTTTTCCTCTCGCACTATTAATAAACCGCCAGCAGTAGAGGATCCATCCTAACTGAGTTTTGTAAAGACTAAGCAGCTGCAGGGCTGAATGGCTTGCACCTTGAGTGACCTTCACACTCGCTGAGGTCAATCCGTTATCTTATTACAGCTGATTTCGGGTTCGCGAGGTTCCTGCAGGATGGTGTCATGGCGGCCACACTATGTGGCTCGCCGATGTACATGGCACCCGAGGTGATCATGTCACTGCAGTACGGCGCCAAGGCGGACCTCTGGAGTATCGGCACCATCATCTACCAATGTCTCACCGGCAAGGCGCCTTTCCAGGCGCAGACGCCGCAGCAGCTGAAGAACTACTATGAGAAGACACTCCACCTTCAGCCTAACATACCGAACGGCACGTCTGCCCTACTCCGAGATCTCTTGCTGAGGTGAGTTACACGAGAGCGATTGCGACTAGATTCTAGAATCTAAGGAACACTGGTCTATCGCCAAGCTGCTGTCAAAGTACAACCCCTCGAAATCGATAGTATTTTGGCAGACCTTACCAGACTTGGCTCGTAGTTAGCTCTCTCTCTCAAGTATTCCCACCCCACACGCTGCGCCAGCTCCGTAAATGGCTCCTATTTTTGACGCGCCTCGCCCGCCTGTCTGTGATGATAAGGGGCTGGACTGCGCTCTCCCTCCCGCTCTCTCTCTAGTTTACACACCTAGTTAGTCACAGCTTAGCTCTATTCGGTGGTCTTCTCTCTGTTTTTTGCTGTTGCCAGAGCTCGTGGAGGATCTCTGTTGTGGACATGTTGAGAGTAGTGCGGTCAGGTATAGAGCGGTTTATCTACGTCTTCTGCTTAGGCTAAGTAGATTTAGCAAAAACTCTTATGAAAATATGGGGAAAACCCGCTGGCCACTGCGTAGATGTACTATCTGATGTTGGCTTGGTGTGTCCTGTATATCAGTGTAGTTGAAGAGATAAAAGTTCTCAGTTTGTTTTGAGGTCACAGTTACACCTAGTTGTTGAATCATGCGTAGTATGCGTGGAAAACCACTGAACATGGAGTGCATAGTCGACTGCAACAAAGCACTCAATATACGCTGGCCGACCGCCAATATATCTGCTCCCTACTCCCTACGCTCACGTGATGTAATAGCGTGTGATTATTGCCAAAGCTTGATTACAGTGCTCGTCCTAAAACCTTCCACCTTCGTCATCTGGCCTGATAACCAGCCTGATAAACAAGTGGGCCTCTGGTTGTCACCAGCTGCTGTTGTTGTTGAGAGTTGTTTGTTTGTCACTCCAGCCTCCTGGCTCTGTTGTGGGGAAATTCCAGTTGCAGTTACATAACATCAACTGCTCCGTTATTGCAGGCTTCTCAAGAGGAATGCCAGCGACAGGATAGAGTTCTCCGCATTCTTCAACCACCCGTTTGTCACCAAGTACACCAAGTGTTCAGAGCCGGTAGCCGTGCCATCATCGCGACTGTCGGATGCTGCCGATGAGACTGACAGCACTGGCAGCGCCTCCACCTCGAGTCTTAGAACTGTCAGCATTTCTCCTCTGTCTAATGCGCGCGTTCAGACGCCGCCCAATCCAAGGGATCCTCGGTCTATGCAAGTGAACGTCGGCTCGCCCGGCACTGCTGGGTGTCGACCGAAGAAAGAGGTGGGGGTAAGTAGCGGCTATGATCCTCCCAGTCGCGACTGAGCCGAGTTACTTCCTGTTGTGACCTGGCAATGGTGTGTTTTAGCACGATTTTGTCATCGTGCCTGAGAACTGCCCCGCTGACCAGAAAGCTTACCTGATGGATCAGGCTCGCCGCATGCAGAGGTCTCCCGTCGACAGGCCATGCAGCCTACCCGTCGCCGGCTCCGCCCCTCTACCCGTGCCCACCCAGAGGCAGGCGTTCGAGCAGATACAGAGGGCCAGCGTGTCGCCAAGAAGTCCAGCCAGGCTGCGTCATCACAGCAAGTCCGGGTCTCCGCGCTCGCGACGCAGCTCGGAATCCTCGGGTAACATTGACATTGGGTCGCTGACGCCTCCCAATATGACCTTCGCCATTGGCACGCCACCTGGTGGCGCCGGATTCTTTAGCAGAGGTAACCTCACTCTCTCCATCAACGTCGGCTTATCCAATTGGATATTCATCTACACGTCTGTATGTTCTGCAGCGAGCAGTGGTCGACAGCGCTCCAACACAGACGGTTCACTGAGGCAGACGTCGTTCGCGCCGAATTCCTTGCCGTCTGATGCGCCTCGGCGCCACTCCGTCATGATGACAAGCAGCCAGAGTTTCTCCGATCGGCAGCAGCTAGCGGCGCGAGCTGGCAGCGGTGCTCGTCTCTCCGACCTCATACGCCGGCCCAGCTTCGCGCAGGACACTCCGTCTGACCAGTCAAACAAGGAGAATATGCCTTCATGCGGCAACGCTGACTTGTCGTCGCCCACCACACTTGCCTACGCCCAGTCGCCGCCTAACATGGACGGTCCAGTCGTGTTCACGGTGCCCGAGCTGAAGTCAGAGACACTGATGGGTGCCGAGCATAGAGAAACACTCAGACGTCTGCAGTTTGTCTGTACGCTCGTCGGCTGTCTGTCAGAGCTGGCGCAGACTCGCAGCTCTCCACTCCTCCAGTCGCCCAGGAGCAACAACAAACTGACCGGCTGCGTCGTCTTCGTTAGCGAGAAACAGCGCCGCATCGAGCAGCTTGTCATCTACATCCGGGCACTTCACATCCTCTCCACCTCCCTGCAGCTGGCTAAGGATGAGGTGGGGGCGAGCCACCTACAGCCTACCCAGGCAGTAAAAGACGGTAAGAACTCAAGCTATTGGTATTGATCAGTCAATGTGTGAGCGAGTGAGTGATGGTTTGTCCGCTGTATGTAGTTATCAAGGAGCTGAATGGCCACTATCACAGCTGTCTGGATAAATGCAAGCTGCTGAAGTCTCGAGGCATCGACACGGGCGGCGCAGGTATCGATCAACAGTTCCTCAACAACACTGCCGACAAGCTGATCTACGAGCATGCCATCGAGTTGGTGAGAATCTCTGTCCATTTGTCTGTATCAGCTGCCAGCGGTTGCCAGTCAGTTACTACTATGTGCTGGGCTGCAATTGTAACAAGGTTACAATTCCGACTGTGATGACAGTATGCTCTCTCATTACAGTGCCAACTGGCGGCCCTGGACGAACTGTTCGGGAATCCCATAGAGGTGGGTGCGGCTCGCAGTCGCCTACTAACGCACTGCTGTTTGTTTACGATGCATTTATCAGTGTCAAGGACTCCCACAGGTCATTAACTCAATATCTCTGTTCAGTGCGTGAAGAGGTACAGGACTGCGCACACGCTGCTACACAGCTTGGCGCAGATGGCAGAACTCAGCCACGATCAGCAGCTTCTCAATTCCTACAAGGGCGAGGTGGAAAAGAGATTAATCTACCTCGAATCACAGGGCTACTGCGTGGCCGTCTCGTAGCCACAATCATGATATTATTATTATATTCTCTCTCAAAGACAGACATTGATAATAGTGCTTGTGATTATATCTCCTCATGCCAACCGACTCTCACTCTCCTTTCCATTTTACTGGTACTTACTTACTTACCCGTATATCTCATTTTTTCCTTTTGTTTACACAGAAAATGAGAATTTAAAACGCATGTTTGTCCATTTTGATAAGATCTTTTTTGTTATTTTTTATTTGTACTGGATTATTTGTTGTTATTGCTTGTGTTGAATATTGTGGTACCGTCGCATTCAGAGTAATCGGCATTGTTGCATTGTAAGTATCTGAACACTCATGTTTGATAATCATTGATGATGGCGAGGAGGAATTTCTGTGCATATATAAATTGTGCAACTGTGTGTAGATAGTGTCTTTCATCGTGTACAGGAGAATAATTATTTTGTGTTGAGAATAAAGCAATTATCACAAACTCATCTTAGCGTGGGAATTTTCAACGTCCTCTGTATCATGAGCTCCCCTACACCATAGAGTTATCTTCATAGGTAGACCTACACCTAAAGCTTTCCAGCTGTCATGTCTGCCAGGAGTTGAGATGGAAAAGTAGCATGTTATATACGGAGGTAGTAGGATGCATCTATTGTATGTCATCGTCGCAAGCCAATGACCGGAAAATCTTATCATAATTGAGAGTTATCCTCTCTATGTCAGCAATCACGAATCCCTGGGTTTCGACGAGAGCAGGCGCGCACTTGAAATTTTATAGCTTTTTATTGGCTAAACTTGATAATACTAGGTCAAACCCATCCTTCGGTCTACCAAAGTTTCACTCGGCTTCTTACAGCTGCCCTCCTCGTCTCTGAGGGCTAGATTATGTCGTCCAAGGCAAAAAAAATAGTAGAAGAATGTGCTGCAAATGAAAGTATTCGAACTCTTGACCTTGTGGACAAAGGGATCAGTAATATTATCGAACTCTCAGGATTGTGTACGTACTAGTAGCTACTAAACTTAATCTACTGCTGAGCTGATGTACTTTTGTGTTCATGGTCATTCTGCACAACAACACCCATGTTCTATATCTGAGTATACCATCTGTGAACTTTACAGTCGAGTTCTCTCTCTCTCATTCATACTGTGTTTATATTTCAATTTACAGTAAATCTGCACCATGTGACCCGCATCACTATGGCCCACAACAAAATAGCCTGTGAGTATCATCTATCTACACACTCTATTATGCCTGCACAGCTCGTTGCCTGTGTTGGTAATGGTGTTAGAATTGTTATTGTTACACTGGTGCTATTTTAGCATTGCCAGCCAGTATTGCTAACCTTACGAATCTGGAATCGCTCAACCTCTGGGACAACCACCTCGAGGTAGGAACACGCAAAATATTTCGTCGACTTTGCATCACTAAATCTTAAAACCTATATCAATAGTTTCACCGTGGGATATGTGTTTTCTCCGTAGGAACTGCCCACATCCCTAAGCTCCATGCCACAAATGAAGATACTTAACGTTGGGTAGGTTTCTCTTCATGATGACTTCACTGCTAAAGATGGGCTTGTTGTGACATCATCCATGATGTGTGATGGTGAAAATGTACCCTAGAATGAATCGGTTGAGCTCTCTGCCACGTGGGTTTGGTGCATTCCAATGCTTGGAGGTTCTGGATTTAACATACAACAATCTCAATGAAGGCAGTCTTCCAGGGAATTTCTTCCGCTTAGGTGAGTTTAGCCGTAACATTCCTCCTTCGGGTGTATCACGAGCTCCTGTCGGTTTCATGCTTTCCAAAATGACACTCAAAAAAAGAAGCACAACTTTTGTGGACTCAATATTATTGCATAAATTAAGGAATTGTCTTCTCTTGATTGATACTATACGACTACTGGAGGACTTTACCTGTCATGCAGAAGTTTTACGGCTTATAACCTTCTCACTACTCTTGTCGTTCCTGCTTCAGAAACACTGAGAGCTCTCTATCTGAGCGACAATGACTTTGAGACATTGCCATCTGACATCGGACAGCTGAAGAACCTGCAGATTGTGAGTAGACTTTGGTGTGCCGGGAGCGCGTACTAATGAGTGACATGTCTATGACTCGCGTGTTTGTTTCAGCTCGTCCTCCGAGACAACGATCTGATATCATTACCGAAAGAAATAGGAGAGCTGCAGCGACTCAGAGAGCTCCACCTTCAGGGCAATCGGCTCACAGTACTTCCACCTGAGTTCGGTCAGTACTGCGATATCGTCGATGATGTTGCTTTACTTCGGACGTCTATTGATGGGGTATCTCATTGTGTCTAGGTAACCTAGACTTGATGGGCTCTAAGCATGTGTTCAAGCATGAGAGCAATCCATGGGCGCCTCCGATCATGGAGCAGTTCAAGATAAGCTTGTCACACCTCTTCGACTACATCAAGTCTGATACCTATCGATAGTAAGTCTGTACACCTGTATCGATAGTAAGTCTGTACACCTGTATCGATAGTAAGTCTGTACACCTGTATCGATAGTAAGTCTGTATACCTG
>ERZ1740065.1617-NODE-1617-length-13634-cov-11.822962_pt1 | contig 13634 bp, 8 predicted proteins | sample MGYA00581738_ERZ1740065 | MGnify/ENA primary metagenome ERZ1740065 (study PRJEB43018, sample SAMN04849749) | marine metagenome | isolation source: floating plastic debris | place: Pacific Ocean | collected 2008-09-01 | study: EMG produced TPA metagenomics... | reverse complement strand
AGAGGGAGAGAGGGAGAGGGAGAGGGAGAGGGAGAGGGAGGGGGGGGGGCTTTGGAGAGCAGTCAGTCAACTAAGTTGGCCACCCATTGCAACCAGATAGTTTTTGCCATAGCGTCAGAGAATGAGTGCAATGATGATGAGAACTCTGTAATCTAGTACATGGCAATATCTCACTAAAAACCCGCTAGAGACCATTTAGTAAACTAATCATATCAATAATAGCCATGACTTCAGCGGTTGAGATACCAGAGTCTCACGGAAAAATAGAAGATTTTCCATCTAGCATGGCGACACTTTTGCCAAGAGCCATAGGTGGACATTAGGGAACCCTAGATCTGCCAAGACAGTTGATTTCTCTGCAGAAGACAGCTAGTGACCAGATTTCCTCCAAACTATACAGATCAACGTGGTCAGGTTTCTTAAATCAGTTTACCTTACATCTGGTGCCGGGAAGATGATTAAATATCAGGTTTCTGAGAACTTCATGTTTTTTCTGCCTTAGTTTTGAACTATTAATAAGTGCATGATCCCGCAACTGGTTGTTAGGTGATCTTTACTCACCACACATGTCTACTGCATGGTTGAGTTCCTGCTATGGGAGCAGGAGCTGAGAAGGTCAAGTTGTTGACGTCAGAATGACCTCATAATGGGTTTGGGATATGAAGGAAAATGGTTCAAATGGAAGGGCGAACATATCCCCACCTTTCCTTTGGCTGACTCAGGTCTGCCCACGTACTGCTGCCATGCCTGATATCGTGGTCAAAGGGGAACGAGGCACATTTAAGAACGCTCAACTATAGTTTTTAGCAACGTGCTCTGCAGTCAAAGACATCTAGACTGATGGAAGTTAAGATAAGATCAGGAACACTGTGAGCACGCAGGAGTCGCTGTCAAAAAAAGGTTATTTTTCCTTGTCTTGGTGTAGCAGCAGGTGTTTTAATTCCTTCAATTTATATAAAGTAAAATAATTAGGTTAGTTGAAGCTCCTGAATATCTTAACTAATTTTACTATTTGATATGCTGTCCAAGCGCTAATAGAGGTGTATGTGACTCATCGGAGTACTGGATCCTTGTCTCCCTTGCTCTGCTCAGCCCTGCTGAATCGGTTGCTAGGAGTTGTTTCCAGCTCAGGTAGAGACCCCTGGTCGAACTAGCACTGCGACATGTTGAATTCCAGCGGGTCAAGTTTATTGCTTTCTACTAGCAGCTTACTCATGTAGCACGCAGTAACTTTATACGTCCTGGAATTCTCCAGATATGAACATGACGACTAGAAACAGATGAAAGAGGTTAGTGTCACCAGATGTAAACCCCTTTTTTAATCGCGCATAGCGAGTGTGCCTAGCTGCACAGCACTTATCCATGTCATGTATTTATGCTGTAAGACATTATGTAAGTCTAAACTGTCATAGAAACTGCTGACATAAAGAATGCGATGCTGTATCTGATATTAGCTAGCACACTCCTACGGAGGTAGATCTGGTGTTTCAGGGATAAGCTGTAGAGATCCTAAAGCATGCTCTCCTCTCATCCTATCTCTCTCTCTCTCTCCTTCGTATTCGCTTTCTGCTCCGCCATGTTGGTCCACCTTCCCACCCTCCCTTTCATCTTTCCTCTACACCTCTATATCTAGTCAAGGAAACACAGTATCAGCTTTATGATTGTAATGCAATGCACACTGGTTATATTTGTAAATGCAAGAGCAGCCAACTCCCATACCAGGATGGTGCACTGAACCACCAGCTGGTAAGGGCCAATAGCGAGTGCTGTCAGATTTGTCTGCTCATGAATGCGTGGAAAACTACTTCGCAATGAACATAGTACAGAAGATTAGCCATAGCCTGACAACGAACGAGCACTACTAGACTTGACGAATCGATAGATGGCTGATTTATCGTAACAGAGCATCTGTGTGCGCGTGTTGGCGCAGTAAAGGTAACAGACAGACAGATGGCGAGCAGCCTGTTGTTCTACAGTTCTAACTTGCGCTCATAAGATGGTAAAAAATGTAGAAGAAGTTAAAGTAACAAATAGAAGAGTCTTTGCGCCGTGTAACATGTAACGATAAGTATGAGACAGCGTGTGACTCGTATAGCCCTTGATCCTCAGTGTATGACGGGACGTGGCTCCAGATTACGAGTAGATACCCATCTGAATGAACTGCAGAAGATATTGCGTGTAAGATTTAGTACGAGGTTTGGGAATCAGATAGCAAACATTGCGGTGGACGCAGGCCCTTACCTCATCCATGCCAAACGCCGCTCTGCTTCCTCCGTCGCTGGCGTCCTTGAAGGTTTCTGAAAAGTGAAGACCAAGTAGAGCATTCAGTGGGATATTCTGGCAAATTGAAATGGTCCAGAGAGTTGAATCGAGCACTGGTACTGCAGGAATCATGAAATGGTGGTCTTCTATTCGGTAGCCTACTTCAAATTCCTACTCGCGTAAATTAATTCCAGTTGTGCAAAACACTCAGCTGATTTTCTTCAATGGGCCACCAGTAGCAACGGCTTAGAAAGAGCTGAAACTTTTCTCCTCACAAGGGTCGACAGCAGTCTACAGCTGCTAGCTGGTGGTTGCAGGAGGCAGGTGATTGCAGGTGGTTGCAAGTGGCACTTACCATACATGGACATGAGTCTGATAGCGCAGAGCACAAAGTCGTCAAACTCTATGTACCCGGCCTTGTTGGCAAATCTCATGACAAGGCACTTGAATGTACCATTACTGACTCTGTATCCTGAAAAAGAGAAGACAACTCTTCAACCTTGTGCTGAAATAACGGGCCGCTGTAAATAGGGCCAACTAGAGGGTGAGTGACAGAAGCTAATGCAGGTTTTCTATAGGGTTAGCGTTAATTTCCAGTCAAGTGAAACACAGCTCAAACTGTTCCAGCTGAGAACTATGAGTCGCAGTCAGCCAGTATGATAGACACTGTCAGCTTCATTTCATTGGTTCGTGCTTCGTTGGTAAGGCTTGTTAGCCTACACATTATATACAGACCCATTGACATGAGTGCTTGACGGAGCTCGTAAGAGTTGAACTGTCCGGACGAATCACTGTCGTACTTCTTGAAGACACCCTTGAGCTCGCGAAGCTTCTCCCACAGCTGTCGGAATTCGTCGAAGCCAAGTTTTCCAGATTGGTCGATCTGAGAATCTGTGTCAAGGATTATTGCCAAGAGGGTGGGGGAGGGAGAGGCTTTAAAAATATCATGAAAAAAAGATAAATCTAGCATCACGTTGGTAAGAGTACTCTTCATGATACCAGGCAACAAGTTAGGATCTTTACTAACTTTCATGTCAAATTTTGGTCATTCCTGGAGTTGTGTCCTCAATCACCATTATTAACTAAATCTTTGAGCTGAATGATTGGCTATACTAGTGAATTTTAATTAAGTCAGTAGAATCGATCAGCCGTTGATACAGCAGCCAACACTCCCTCTTAATATTTGAGTAGATGTAAGCAGATTTTTCAGTCAAGTATTTTATTTTTAGTTGAGATTTTTCAGTCAGCTTGCGTGTATGAAAAAACAGCTACCATGAAGCCTAATGTTGTGAGAGTTTAGCGCTTTGATGGATTTTACTTTTTACTGGTTTACGAGATGAACTGATTAGTAAAAGCTGTAGCCTTAGTTCCCAGCAGCAGTAAAGGAACACAGGTCTACAATATCTAAAGTTAGATTAAAGGAATAGCTATAGGAGACAGGGTCTACAAAAATCTAGAAACAAAAAAAGTATTGGTCGAGACCCGAGAGGGACTTAGAGATGTCACAATTGTTTACAAGTCTGCCATAGGAAGAAAAGTCTAAAAGAAAACAATGTTGGAAGGAGCTTAAGTTATCTCAATTTTTTACTGGTAGTCAAGGATACATCCAACATGGCCACCATACTCCTGCTTGTCTCATTGCTGAAGCCATCGAACTTGAATTCTGTAACAATGTTAATAGTTAGAATTCGTAACAGATGAGGAGTGAGGTGGAAGAAAAGCGCCCATGCTCAATCCATGCTTCAAGTATCGGCTCTCTCCCTATCGAATACGGCTGGAAACTGTAGGAAACACGGGCATTCACTGATATACAAGTAGAAAGTTGAAATAATATTTCGCACGCTACTCTTGAAAAATATAGCGGAAAATGAAAGCAGATAGGAATCAGGAAGGTGATTTCGTATCGGTCGATAAGACAGTTAGGTACGGTCGGCAAGCTCACAATGATTCACAGCCTCTAGTAAGAACGTCTGATCTACTACACAGCCAATATCTACAAACCGATATCCGACTGCTCAAAGTCGCTGCTCCTCATAGATCCTGACATCAATGAATATACGGTACATAGACATCGGTATAAGCTAGGCTAACAGGCCGGAGAGGGAACTGCAATGGGCGGCTGCAGCTTCTGGGCCACAGGCTGAGTTAATGGCACGCGACAAGGAAACGTACATGACTGATAGATAGACCAGTAACACTACAGAGATGTGCACACATCTAGGAGTTGTGTTATCTTGGATATGAGGCATGACGAAAGCGACACGTAATGTGACACGGATAGGATAAGATGGTGGATCACGCCAACATTACGCAAGGTGTAAGTGCACCATTTACTTACCGTCTGAATTGACTATAAACGACACAGTGAATAGTTACTGGTTAGTAGCCTAGCACAAGTGTTTGGGGCCAACAGGTGCAGTTTTTTTCTATTAATGCGTTGCGACAAAACTATAGTGATTTATTCTATTTTTTACTAATTATTTCTTCTGGGTATAAAGAGCATTTGAACACAAACCCTTACAGTGCGCAAGGCATTGCTGATGAGCTCAATAGGAATAAGATAAGTAAAATGTGATCGCGCAATCGTGAAACAATCACTAATCACGTATTCCCATTCTCAACTACCACTAGCCGAGTTCAAATACTTCTATCATTATTATTATTATTATTACTATTATAATGATTATTTTATACTTTTATTAATACTATTAAATACTTCTATTTTACCCACACAGTTGAAAGGCAGCTGGTGATGGTGTATTATTGGTGATAGTGTTTATGATTTAGGACGGTATTTGTTCATATTCACACAGAATATTGTATTTATCAAGTCATAACGGTAAATTGGGAAATTTCTCCGTTTCCGAGCATTTTACAAAAATCGAACTAGCAATTATTTCTTTGTTAGGTTGATTGTTTATACACTAGTATCCAGAAATGCAAAAAGCATAAACTTTAACACTTTTGTGAATGATAAAAATGTAAAAAGCATACTCGCAAAAACATCTCACTTTACAGTAGGATTAATGGCTATGGATTTATGGCTATGGATTTATGGCTATGGATTTAAGGCTATGGATTTACGGCTATGGATTTACGGCTATGGATTTATGTTAGAGAATGATTTTCAGCATGGCGCAGTGACTTCAGATTGTGTGCGCTGTGTACTCCTATCATTCACAGTCTAGTAGAACAGTATGGAAACAGATAATCACTGGCTGCAACGAAATGGATGGTAGGAGGGGCTACAGAATGCCTGAAGTCTTGGTCGTGTTTATACAGTCTGGTAAAGACCTCCTCGCTCTCTTACTACAGCTACAACGTTGCGCTTAAAGGGTACTGTATACGTAGAAATAATTGCAATTGAGCATTAAACGCGAAAACCTCATTTTTTGCATTTATTATACATCGCATTTATTTTTCTGAAGGTTTACAGGTCATTGGAGAAGTTGCAAGATCGCAATTTTTACTCATCGCATTTATTTCTCAACAGGCTTTTTCGCATTTATTTGTGTCGCATTTATTTTTACTCATACAGTAATGTGATTTTAGTGCCGATTTTGGTCTCAAAAACCTTGGCACAACTAATTGAAGGGAAATCTAACCTTTTTTCTTATTTTACCTGTGAAATCAGGTAGAGAAATGTAAATGAAGTCGACGGTAGTATACCAGGTTGTTCTGACCTCCCATACGTGTTAAGTCTAATCACGTCACAGCATCGTAATTGACAGTACATGGTTTGGGTGGGATCATAAAACCAAATAATCACGTTCACCCACAGTAACATAACAAATAACTTACATGTAAGTTACACGAGTAGTGCACACACTTACCACTTCCATAGGCAGCGTCCAGGATGTCTTTCAGTTCGTAAGCGTCGATCTCAGCATCGGATCCAGCAATCCTCTCGAACGTAGTTCTCAGTTTATCCACGACCGCTGGGTCTGTGGGCGGCACCTTCACCGATCGAACCTACCAATCGGCATTTCATTATTAACATTGAGAGGACAACTCCTGAGTGTATTGTAAATCAGGGTGGATAAGGTGACAAATGGGTAATGAGATGTTCGAGGCATTATTTCAATTAGACTTCGGTACCGGTTAGTGTCCTAAGTACACTCGAACTCAGTTCAGATAAATCGTCAATCCACGCAAAACTGAGGGACATATATTGAGAAAAAAACCCCTTCAGAAAATGGATGCATCATGGAATAACTATAAAAATCTATTTGTTTCTTTTAAAAACAGCATTTACTCGCAATGTGTGATCGCATTAATTTTCAATTCTCCAGTAGCAAGTGGAAGCCAATGCTGACTAGATGGGATATCGTCATTCACAGTGATTAACTGCTGGGAATCCTAGCTGGGAATCCTAGCTGGGAATCTTAAGTAGGATGCAAGATGGAGGCTTCATCTGGGACAACCTCGGGTAACATTCTCTGATAGACATGAGCAGACAACTCCACATAAATTTGTTGGAAGTAATGACTCATAAATAGGTAGCAGTACGCCAGCCATATAGGAGAGTTGTGTCCCCCACATACAAGTCCTCAAAGTAAGCAGTATGGGAAGTAAATGTAGCTGGATTCTCCCTGCCCCACCCAAATACCGACAGCACAGCTTGGTATACAATACAACGACATGCAACATCTGGGCACGAGCAAACTAATCGACACTGTCCACCAGAAGGCGCTGGGGAGGCGACATGGAGCGGGTAGGAGGGAACAAGAACAACAATATCCATGGAGACATGCTAAGGTGTTAGCTGAATATATGCATGTAACTTACTCCAGGGCTGGAAAGCTACAGGTGACAAACATGGATGCATGAAAAACAGGCTGTAAGTGGTTATGGCAAGTCACCGCAGGTGTCATACAGGTAGGCAAGTGTTAACAGGTGCTAGGACATGACCGAACGATAAATGTTAGTAACGAAGAGGAGCGCCTGCGCCATAGATTATAATACTAATGGGGGTGTACTTGGATGCCGATTTGTAACCCGGGGGAGAATTGTATTAACCCACACCTTTACTTACATCTTGCTGATGATAAGATAGAGAGAGAGAGAGAGGATAGAAGTAAGTAAATAGAAACACAAGGATCATGGAAATTTTTCAAGATGAACACCTTCTCCAAAACAGCCATAATTTAGATTGTAATTTGTCAATATGGTTGTAGTTGTAGTTGCAGTACAGCCTAGAAACTACTGTACATAGTTATGGCTGCACAAGGGAAACACAAACAAGCATTTTAACGTTAGAAATCACCAGTTATTGTGCCTAAAAAGGAGAAAATAGGAGAATGAATGGTCAAACCGATACGTAGCAGTATTACACCCCAATGGTCTGCAAAAACTCAATAATAAGTTATAGCATTGGTGAACAAGTACAGATGAGAAGATTTGACAACTTTAAGTTGAGAACTGAAACTAAAATAAGTGGATCTTGAATGCAAAATAGCTATAGTTCCAACAAAGAAATTCAAGTTCAACCTCAAATTTGCAACCAGGAAATCATAGTACTAATAAAAATTCGCTAAGTTTGGCAGGTTGCCAGAGCGGTGCGTAAGAGGGAGAGACAACAAAGACATTGCGGAAGGTTTCGGGTAGAGATGTGATAAAGCGAGGAATGGAAGACGCTATTCATTCGCCGCGGTAAGAACAGACAACAAAATCGCAGTGGGTCTCAATACGAATTGACGAGCCGGCGTTCTCACACAATGCATGGTACGAGGCATAATATGATTGGACAGGAAGCCTAAGTTTTCAGATTTTAAGCTATCTGGATTAAGAACCAGAGGCTAGAAATGAGAATGATTAATCCTTGCAACTAGTTATCTAGGTCACGAACATACCGATTCGTCGTAGCCTGTCGCATCATCAACAGCTCTACAAATACAACAGTACACTGTGCATACAACCGACGTAGTTTCTGTGCGATGGTGAACAACATTCCTACGACTTACCCTCCTTCAGCTGACTTCTCGGTAAACATACGGACGAGGAAGTCCGCCTCCTCGCCGGGTGAGAACGTCGACGGTACGATGACGTATGTACCCGGTGGGAGCTGGTGGCGTCCACAGACCTCTCGTGTGTTAATGAACGTCGGAGACTTGGCGAACGAAGCATTGTACTTGAAGAAGTTCAAGTCGAGATTGCCACTGATGTCTTCCTTGAGCTGAAGTTGTAAGAAATGTATGGTATAGCCAACATTCTATACAGGTTTGAGGTCATATAGGGGGTTTGTTAACATATTATGACTTCTGTCTACTGTACTACAGGGCAGAAGAACTCTTGTCAAAACTTGGAGTTGTCTTCCCTCTAATATGATGCCTACGAGTAGGGATGGGGGGCGTACCTTATAGATGCAGTAGCCAATGGTGAGCATGTCAAGACCTTGCTCTCTCTTCTTCCTCCTGTCCTTCTGCATTAGGCCGACAATGACGGTGCACAGATTGTCATCGTCGTCATCATCCGGGTCAGTGACAGTCAGTCGGTACTGAGGGTTCGTCCAGAAAGTGTCTATCGTGAGCAGAAATAGCATATTCTAGCCAAACGCAAATACCAGAAATTGGTAATTACCAATCGATGATAAGATACATGGAAATATTGAATCAAGGAACCGCAATAGAGTTGTCTTCTCATGACAGCAGTGGGCAGCACAAATCATCGTAGATACATATTGGTGTAATGGAAGAGGGAGGGAGAGAGGGAGCGAGGGAGGGATGGAGGAAGGGAGAGAGCGAGGGAGCGAGGGAGAGAGGAAGGAGGAAGGGGGTTGGGAAGGAGAGAAGAAGGGTGATGGAGAGAGGAAAGGGGAGAGAAAGGAAAGAAATGGGAAGGAGAGAGGAAGCCACTAAGAGAGAAAAACTCACCGAGGAAGTTCCTGCAGCCACCAGCATTCACTCGCCGAACCCATTGACCTGGATCCTGAGTGGCTTCCCACCTGTTCTTGTTCTCACCCTCAGCGAGACCCTGTGACATGGAGTCGGGTCCCATCGAGCACATCTCCATCGTGGTGAAGTACTTGCAGAAGTCTTGGAACGACATCCTAACGTAACAAATACTCATGCATCATTGCTGCACCTTTAGTCACGCATACATATAGAGCTAAAATACTAACCAGAACTCTCCATCATCGTCAAACGTTAGACCGAGGTCCCGCCTCTCGCTCTCGCTGATGAGCTGCCATTCGCGGGACTTGTCACTCCACGGGCCTTCCCACTCAGCCTCATTACCCCACGGATTTCTCACTCGCACTAAAATTCAATCATGGCTACTCGTACTTCTCAAACTATCAAACTGCTTCAAATTTCAAGGTCAAAACATCTCAATGCTTGTTTACAGTACAAGGTAACAACTTTCCAAGTATACATGGGCATCAAGGGAGCTTGAGAATGTTTTCGAGGGAACATAAATCTCCTGGGTTCTCTTACCGAGGGGGATTTGTCCCTGAGTGCGGGAGGTTTTGATGTTGACCATTCTGACAGCGGTGATGCTGTAGGCATGGCCAGTGATCAATCCGAGTGGACCTTTACCCTCTATCTGACCTCCGGCCTATCAAACCAAGACAGGATATGACATCATCAGCAATGCCACAGATTAACGATTTGCTATGAGAATTTCACTCTGATGGTATTAACTCAAGTTTAGCGAAGTCAGTCAACCATGTAGAAATTTTGTGCCGATGAAATACGTATTTTGTCCCGACCGAATGGTTCATGGTTTGATCACATGGCTCAACGATATTTCGTGCGATTTTGGACGATGAGCCACTTGGTCCTTGTTACTCAGTGTGTAACCATTAGACTGAGAACTAACTCATACACCAGCTGATATAGGCGTTGTTAGTACCCCTCCCTTAAAGCCCGCAGTAATGATTAACAGCCGCATTAAGCTCGCTGACTCAAATTCACCCGCTGTCTCAAATTCACCCGCTGTCTCAAATTCACCCGCTCTCTCAAGAAAACTGGATGCGGCAAATGACGATTATCTCACAAGTAAAAGCAAAATTCGTGAGGCACGCATTGCACAGAAAGGAATGTGGCGGAAAGTTCTTTGGCAATTTCATATCCACCACACCCATGATTGATGCTGACTTTGACCGCAACTGTAAGGACTGGAATAAATGCCTTCATTCAACAATGAAAAGTCAGTCCCTACTTGTAAATTACAGTAAAAGAATTGATCAGATGGCATAAGAGATTGACAGACAAACGGACAGACAGCGCGGAGTCTTGCGACAGACTTACATCCAGAGCGCAGCCCATCAGCGAGCCCTTGGCGACTCCCTTCAACATGATCTGCAGCAGATTGGCAGGGGCCTTCTGCAGGTCAAACCGCTCCGTCAGACCGCCGGTAAAGTCTTCCATAGCCTCAGCCTGAGAGCCTCCTTTCAGGGCCTCATAAGAGCCGTGTAGCCTAGAAACAATATACAGGTTATTACGTGCATTTCCCCAATAACTTTCAGATACATCTATACTGCCACTTCAAAGTAAATGTATTTCTTCCATTTCTACTTCTTACAATTATTCACAAAAGAATATTTTCCTTTCTCATTTGTGATCTATGCAACAGCTGGAAAACACGACAAATATTGCCATGATATTTCGTAACAGATGGGAACACCGAAATTCACAAATAAATCGATAATCGTCTATTTCTCCAACCTGAAAGTTCTTGAAGAATTCTTGACGAATTCTCAAGAGGTCTTGAATAATTCTTAAGAAGCCATGAAGAATTCTTAAAAGTTCTCAAGACTTCTTCAATAATTCTTATTTTGAGCATGTTTAGGGCGGGGAAGTAGACAACTACCAATAAATCATTGTAAGAGTAAAATCAGATAGATTTTACTGTGCTAAAAACTAATGAAAGTGAAAGTGAAACTAATGAAAGTGAAAGTGAAACTAATGAAAGTGAAAGTGAAACTAATGAAATCGCAAGTGAAACTAATGAAATCGCAAGTGAAACTAATGAAAATGCATGTCTAATCTATAACGGTATTCAATCCTAATTCTAATCCAAATCAACTATAACGTAAAATAGTACCACTGTCTTCCATCTCCATACTTTTTCAGAAAGACATTCATCAATAATTAATCATACGAATACTGCATGCTTACAGATAGAAATTTTAGCCACCTCAAAATAATAGTGACTTGATGCCAATGCTACCAAAGTTGAAGCCATATTTTGTATAGCTCTCTATGTTACATACAAGTTCAAAAGAAATCACTAAAAATTCAAGGAACTATTGTTAAAAATACCTCGGTAATACCTCGGTAATTGTGTAATACCTCGGTAATTGTGTAATACCTCAGTAATTGTGTAATACCTCGGTAATTGTGTAATACCTCAGTAATTGTCTATTTCCCTGCCTTGAACGGTCTTGAAGAATTCTTAAAAGGTCTTGAACAATTTTTAAGAGTTCTTGAAGAATTCTCAAGAGTTCTAAAGAATTCTTGAAGATTTCTTATTTTGAGCAATTTTAGGGCAGGGAAATAGGCAACTGCCAATGCCTCTGATTTGAGAAAAACGCTATGGTGTTTTTTCCACTAAACTTTCTATGGTTACACTACAGCAAAAAACCGTAGACCAAACTGGCAGGTATAGAATCAAGAATTATTTCTGCCCAGAAAATTGCATAAGAATATGGACTCACTTGGCATAGGCCTTCTCCAGCAGGGCACTCCAGAACTCGTTATTGTCCTTTGAATGCAGGAAGACTAGCCTGTTGTAGTAGGTGGGCAGCCTGTCGTCGACAACCACGTCCACCCACTCACCTGACAGCACGAAGTCAGTATCAGCAGGTACTTTACAGAAGCAAAAATCAATAAATGATGTAATTGGACTCACCATACTGCCAGAACTGGAAGTGGAATATGCCGGCATAACCGTCAGTGAAAGACTGATCAGGGGGGACGACTCTGTGCAGCAGGCTCTTGTTACAGGTGAGCGAGGCAACAGCAGCCAACAACCAGCAATCACCTGTCCCAAGTTCAAATTCGTAAATACGCAGGACACAGAGAACCACACAATAACTGCCTTCATTGGATCATTACACCAGTAGACAATACTAGTATAGCCTGCAAGTACTAATCAAATAGAAAGTATGTGGTGAGGCAATACTGCTGCTCAGCTAGTTTGGGATATTCCAAACAAACTAATTAAATATTATGTAAGAGTTGCAAGGAACAGCTGGAAAATTTACAGCTCAGCCTCAAACTTCCAAACAATCGAAGGTTAGTTAGTTAGCCACAGCTTGCTGTCTGTTCTCATGATTGTACTCAAACCTGTTAGTATGAGGAGAGCTATTACTGCTTAGTACTAACAAAATAGTGCAACTACATTTCTACATGGCTGGAGTAGCAGAACCTCTCCCCTCCTCCATATTTTCATAAGCAAACCATGAGGCACCGAAGCCCAACGAGACGTGATGAAGCGCAGTAAATATCCGTATCTGATTCTGAGGAATCTGCATTCTTTACATAACTCCACTGTAAGTATATGACAACACTTACCGAGTTCGCCTTGCTGTACGTCGAATCTGCTGGCTCCCTCTACAAACAGCTGCGGATTGTCACAGATCTCCTGAAGGACAAAACGTTTTATGTATCGCTGGTAGAAAAACAGTCAGCCAATGATATACAGCGCAGCATCGGCAGCAGACGTACAGATGGTCGCTTCCACTCAAACTTCTTGTTTGGCCTCTGGCTGAAGAACAGCGAACTGTTTTCTGCAGGAAACTCTTCGTCCTCCCACAGTGCGCCTGAATCGATGCACTTCTGACGGATTTCGCTGTAATTCTTTCCTAAAAGCAGCCACATAATTCTACAATCAGCGCCTGGTTGAGGTGAAGGTCATTGTGCAGAAGTGCGTGGACAGCGCTGTCAGCTAGTGATGATTTATTCGATGTACGAAGCTCGCATTCCATCACTACGGTATTTACTTTACATCACATCATAAACCAATCACGACAGGAGAACTCTACTAGCTATAGAGCTCTGGGGGTAGACCATCGACCAATGAAACGAAACTAGGTCGCCAGTATCACCTTGTACGGCTATGGATGGTTTGACGACGCTTTCTCTCTGGCCCCATCCGCTACGAGCGCCTTTCCTCTCAGACACGGGTCGTCCGTCCTTGACCTTCATCCTCTTGTCACTGAAACCCCTTGAAGGAGGTATCCTGTTAGTGTTAGACATGTCGTCACCCTGCGGAATAAGGCCAGAGTGAGCTTCATCTGATTGATGGCTGAATGCATCCGACCTGACGCAACGCGATCCAGGTTGCAGAAGACATACGAGATCACCGAGGCGTACACTGTTGTAAATTCTAGGAATTACTAGGTGATATTATCGTCTAAATAAAAAAGT
>ERZ1740065.1616-NODE-1616-length-13634-cov-11.880330_pt1 | contig 13634 bp, 14 predicted proteins | sample MGYA00581738_ERZ1740065 | MGnify/ENA primary metagenome ERZ1740065 (study PRJEB43018, sample SAMN04849749) | marine metagenome | isolation source: floating plastic debris | place: Pacific Ocean | collected 2008-09-01 | study: EMG produced TPA metagenomics... | reverse complement strand
TTTGTTTGTTGTTTGTTTGTTGTTTGTTTGTTTTTTGTTTTTTTGTTTGTTTGTTGTGTAGTTGTTTGGTATGAGGGGCGGAGTCTGGTATGAGGGGCGGAGTTTGGTGATGTCAATGAATGTTTTTTTATGGAATATTAAGTTGATATTGCATGTGTGGAAGGAACAGTGTGAAGTGATGGAAACCGAAACAGAGTGAGGAGAAACAGTGTGGGATAGAGGAGAGCAGTTGACAGTGAATCTGGTAGGATTTTAGCCATCGATTACAAGTGTGGAACTTTAATTTCCATGTCAGTTGTTATAACTGCTGCAGTAAACAACTCACGGCGAGGGTTTTTAACGTAGTCCTCCATGTTTACAGTAGCAAACTCAAGAGTCTTACAGTCAATCTTACTGAGCCAAGAATCAGATCCCAACCCGATCACCACGTCCAGTTCCTAGATAAAGTCAAGCATTCATACCTACAGTAGAAATAGAGCAGTAGTGGAAATGGAGATTTTACTCTCCATACTCTCCTACCAGTACGCAAACTGGTGCCAGCGCTACACAAAGCTGGCTTTAGTGTGCAACTTTTGCTGCCCCCTTCCCACAAATTTTGAGCAGTAGACATTTTTGCTCTGCTATTGGTCTGCTGGTCAGTGTCACACAGGTGTTAAGCTGGCTCTAGTGGCTCTAGTGGCTCTAGTGGCTCTATGTTTCACGCATGCAGACAGGAGAGCAGAAAATGCCATATCTTCATAGCTTTGGTTCTATCCTAGTAGACTGATCTCTCATATTTCATACTGCTGTAGTGCACTGACCTTCGTATCAGTCTAGTATCAGTCTAGTTTAAAGCGGAGATACCGTGATCCAACTGAAAGTATGACAAGAGGGGCAGGTGCTCAAAGATAGAAATGACTTTCAAACCTTGAGGTAGATGAAGTCTTTCGGTATTTTCTGCGCTAGGTGTTCTTCAGAAATGACTTTAATCAAGCTGAAGCCATTACTAACGTCGTAGACAATTACAGCTACGGTTCCGGTGCGTCCAGAAAAAATTGATACAGATCTGTAAAAATGGTCATCATGTTATTTCACCGGCGACTGACAGATGGAGAACATTAACAAACAATACTGTACGCGTGGTAATTATTGCGTAAATGCTGTACGCGTGGTAATTATTGCGTCACTACTATACGCGTGGTAATTATTGCGCGCTCAAAATATAACGGAAATTTCATCTCTACATTCTACAAACTTCAGAACCTCCACATTGATCACATTAAACTTAACGCTTTTCTGGTCATGGGTAAATGACTGGCGGTTGTAATTATTGCAGAAACATCACTTCTTGACTTTTTGTATCAATCTGCATCGCGTAAATCACTATTCTGCTGTACTGTAAACATAGAAATTTTACCGACCTCACAACAATAGCTATCATAGCGACCTGAAGAAAAACTCTATTAAAGATAGCTCATTATGTTATATACAAGCTGAAAAGAAATCGCTAAAAATTCCAGGCGCTACTGTAGAACTAATGCTAACTTGAGGAAACCGCTATAGTTTGAAAAGGCTGAAATTTCTATGTTTACAGTATTTAAGACATGGCTATTATTACTGCGTATACAGTACACCAGATTATTTCATAATCTCAATCACTAATCAAAACATAAAATGAAGATTTCACTTAGTCCGTAGACATAGAAGTTCCGCCACAATTTTTGTATTATATTCATGGCGGGTCTGGGCTAATTGGCAGAGATGGGCTGCCTATCTCCGCCAAGATCGCCGATCAGTAAAAACAGTTTAGGGCGGATTTATCGGTCTACACTATTTAGAGTTGTCCTCTCCTGAATGGCGGTTCTGGTCCTGAAGAAGTTTTGCGTGGGTGGGCAGCCCATCTCCGCCAATTAGCCCAGATCCGCCACGAGTATAATACGAAAGTCGTGGCGGATCTGGGCTTTGGTAGATAAACCAACGAAGTGCTAATGAGGACTGAGGGTGAAGCTTACCTGAACAGGTACGTCTCCGTATATAAGCAGTGCAATGGGGTGAAGTGCCCAATATTATCTGCGCCAGATGCGTGTCTAAACCTCTTCAGGTCAGATTTATCCTCGCCGTCATACATGTCGAGTTCACCGGAAGAAATGCTGGGCACAAGCACGAACTGCAGGCAGAATTAAATGAGACAGTAAGAACCTGTGCCAACACAAGCAGAGTAAAGGTATGAGGAGCTTATGCAGGCTGAAGAAGCAAGTGAACTTTAATTACCCCGTTGGCATGAGCTGCGATTGAATGGTCATGACCTACGGACACCGAGTAATTCTGTATCAGTGTGGACTTGATCTACAAACACGCATTCACCGACTGGTTATCAGAGGTAGATTTCAATTGCCAGGAGTTAAAAGCTTAGCTTACAGGGTTCTGGGAGACGTCTAGTTCATAGGCAAAGACGTTCCTCGCTTTGATAATAAAGATTCCAAACTTTCCTTCGGCCTCCATTGGCTCTATAAAGCAACCCTCCACGAGTTCAAGGTCTGGGTCTGCAGGATCCAGGTTGTGGACGCTTGTGTTGGTGCATAAGTCCCAGACATGACTGTAGAACACGTGTGGTCTGGTTTATATTTATGTACAGATATATTTAATAATATCTATATGTAGAGACAACCATAGTGTTTTCTCACGCTGTACGCTGCATCACTACAGCCAGGTAGCTGTATGGTGGAGGAAACAAGGAAATTTTTGGAAGATCTTTTTCACTAAACACATTCCTGTCTCCTTGTGGGTCATCAGACTCCGCGACTGCTGTCACATCTGTGATCTGCAGCATGCCTTTCCCGGTGGTGACGAGGAAGTAGCCAGCGGGTTCTAAAAACACAAACACCCCATCGTCAACCTAAAGCGTAAAAATGTATTCTAATTTATTCATTCCGTTTATCATCAGTCACCATGCTGTTGTAGTTACGAATTGCATGGCTTCCTTCCACAGAGACCAGTAAGTTATATGATCACTGACCTATCATCACATCGGTAAGGCTCTCAGTCCAGAGATCAAACTCCAGGGCTGGAGTGACTCGCAGAACTGAGTTCTCCAGCTCTTCCAGGTAGAGCAGTGAGACCTTTGACTCCACCAACACCAGCAGAACGTTAGATCCAGATGGCATGTGTAACTTTACGGGCACCTTAGACGCTGTAACAGACAGAGTGTAAGTCATTTACCTGAGTTTATGTTTGTACATGACACTTCTTATACGTGTATATGACACAAGGGGAGAGGAGTGTCACAGCGAAAACTCTCTGCTCCTTATTACATGAACAGAAGTGTTCATTCTCATCTTGTGGGGAAACAAGTAGCAGTATCTGTGCATTAGTGGTGTTCTAAAACGCTGGAAAACACAGTTTATTTGCTTAAGCAGTTTTCGCGTTTCCGCCTGTTGGTAAAAAAAGCTGGTGGTAATACATTTGTCCATTTCTTTTAGCTAGTGTATAGAGTGTGAATGGAAGAGAGAGATACTTGTAATTTCAATTTTCACGAAGAAGAATGAGAAACAATATCAAATAATACATAATAATTATCGCTGCGTCTGCTGCTTCTGCTGCTTCTGCTGTGTCTGCCAGTACAAGCAGTGTTTAACACATTTCAATTGTGTGTAATCCAGTCTGATTCTCTGAATAGGATGAGTGAACCTAACCTCTGCCAAATGAAGGCAGCTTTGCGGAGAGCTGCAGCTGATTATCACCAGACATGGTGTAGAGCTCAACGTCGGCATCTTTGTATTCCTCAATGACTACCAGGAGGTCTAAACCAGACTTGAGTCGGCCTACGTTGGCAAAATCAAACTTGCTGTGAGCCTGCCGGTATTTGATAGACCTGCAGAAGATACAGATAACACGAGTATTATGTACAGTCAAGCCACCGAAAACTGAGAGAAGCCTAACACTCTGTGGATTTCAAACACATCCAGCTAAGAGGTGACGTTGTACTAGACCAGCATATGACATCTGAGGGAACGCTGTACGGCACGCTTATCTCACTTGATACACCAAGTACAGATGGATACTAACGGACATGATGGGGAATTCAATTGAGAGATAAGTGAGGAACTGAAACTTAAACTCTGAACACTGAAAATTCGGAGAGTTAATCACAAAAATAAGTGACACCCAACAAAATCAACCAAAATCCAGTTATAAAAGTCAGTCGAAAAGCCAAAAAGTGAAATTAGCTAGACGCAATTCCTACATAAAAACCTGAGCAGAAATAGGAACATGTTTCGGTAAAATGTATTTTCGGTTCGGTGCGCCGAAATTTTCCAGTAAAAGCCCGGCACAGGGTCCAGAACAAAGACATAATACCAGTAAAATACCAGCATTTTACTTGGCCTCAGCTCGGGGAAAACCTCCAGTACTATAACGGGCACTCAGGAATACCGGAAAGCTAAACGTGACGAGTATTTTCCATCGTTTGTACAGCTGTTAGTGTAGTAATATTTGTTACAGCATAATAAACTGGATGCAGCTCCCAATGCATTGCTAACAGATACACGGCGTTATTTTGTATCGCTTAGTCTTACATTGCACAGTGGGAGCAGTTGTGTTTATTGCTACAGGCAGATTTGGTGTTGAAATCAATAATTTATCTCCAGACCCCGAACGAAGGTGTTCTAGCTAGTAAATGAACGTGTGTGTATAATGGGGGTGCTCTAGGGAAGAATGAAGGTGTGCTAGAGAGTAATGAAGGTACAGCCTAGAGTGATTGTTGTCTGGTGGTCAGACACCCGTGATAATTTCTGTTTCATCGTAGTGGACCCAAGGCTAGCAGTGGAATTTCCACACTTGGGGAAAAACCCAAAATGAAGGTGTGCTAGAGAGTAATGAAGGTAAGGCAGAGAGTGATTATTGAAAGCGAGAAAGCTTAGTTTGAGGGTCTGATAACCTAAAGATGAAGTAGTGGAAGTTGATTTTGAAGTAAAGCCTGCAAGTAATGAAGTTGAGACGACAAACAATGAAGGTGTGCTAGTGTAGAATGAGACTGTGGATGAATGAAATGAAGGCGCTATCTTACATAATAAGACATAGAGAGCTCATAATGAAGGTATGAGAGCATATAAAATTACCACCAGCTATAAGGATACGGCAACCATAGCTGATAATGAAGACATGAAGGTGAGAATTCTGGAACTATTTTACAAATGACTCCTCATATGATAATCACCTGGTTATGTCACGTCCGCGTTGAATGAAGGCCAGCATGTTATTGTACGTCCCAACAACTCGGATCGCAGACGGCTCACGTTCCTCACAAAAACCGCGAAGGAAGGTGCGAAGTAAGGGGGGACGTGAGGTGGTACCGTAAGCGCGGGTTTTTGTCGGATGGAAGCCATTCGGTATATCCTGCCAAGGCACATGCATGGGTAACGAGAGCTTCTGAGGTCAGAAACTTGTAACTGAAAGGCTTCCACTATATCTCATCACTACGTGAAGAATACCGCAAAAATCAAACAGTTCTATTTTAGTTCAGAAATCGTGACTACATTGTCCTTTTACTTACCCTCTGCCGTGACACCAGAGGTCTCTGGCCGTCTCTGAACTCTATCGAGTATACGACAGTCATGGCTGTGTACAGAATGTACAGAGTCTTGTCACTGTCATCCTCTCTGTCACAGAGTTCCACGTGATGTATGCCGCACCGCTTCCCCGTGTCGGCGTACCATATCACCGACTGGTACTGCAAACAATGATGGTAATTTCTATACTAAGAGGACACAACTACAGTTACTATATATCTCAGTCACATGAGCCGTTTGATAGATATGGGAAACGCTGATATCGCATTTGACATCTCTGAACTACCTTGAGAGAGAACAAGTAAATCACGTGCTCGTCGTGAGCGATGTAGAGGAGGGATTCGTAGCCTGACACATGAGGGTCCTTGAAGACAGTGAGGTTTTTCCCATGGCAGAAGATGTCATCATTCTCAGGATCGATGGTAATCTGAAACAATCAAACAGCAACCGTGACCCTGCAGCAGCAGTTCTACTGGTTGTAACTACAACTCACAGCCAAAGAAAGGATGAATCTAAAGAAATACTCGAGAATGACATGTTCCTACCTAAATCCAACAGTTCCTCACATCTTGATGGGGACCATTTATCTAACTGCTTTCTACTATCTAACATGGCCGCTATCGAACAGTGGCGATACGAATCAACTACTTTCGGGCGAGAGCAATCAGATATATGAGTGATCTGCAATTTCCACTTTTAATGGCATTTTCCCAGCCGTGTCAGATGCAGCTTGATTTCTGTTTTCTGATTTCACACACTGTGAGCGACTTTCCTCAATCTGCAAAGTGTTACCTTTCTCTTCTCAGAAACAGAAATATACTAAACTGAACTGAATACATCCATAGAAAGCAGGGAAAACTGAAGTCTTCCCCTCAAGGATGATGCAACCACTGACGTATGAAACACTGCAGGATGTGATAAGTGCAGAGTAACAAACTACAGAATTACGACAGAAGATTTTACTGGTTTACGTTACCTTTTCTTTGACAAATATGAAGTCTTCTCTTGAGAGAGAGTAGAGAGCGCATTTCTGGTATCCCAATAGGAACAGATATTCATCTCCACTCTCATCAGGCTCGATGTAGACATACTTCAATATGTTGATGGGCGATGCAATGTCACTGCACTCTTTGAGTCCCTCACGAGTCATTTTATACCGCGCGATTATCATTGATGCAACGCAGCAGACCTGATGAGAGCAGAGAACATAACACGAATAACCCATCTGGAATTCTAAAGCAGAGAATGTTTGTCACAAGTTTTCTCAAATAAATGGAAATGTTCCTCTCTATGCCGGAACTTAAATGCAAGAATTAACTGAATAGAGCTGTGAAAGTCTTATTTCTCTCGTCCAAGTAGACTCGGATAACGTATAAATATTGCAGATTTCATGATCACAGAAGTTAGTCGACAAAGTTAATCCTCTGATCACGAATAGCATATGGCCGAAATAGGCATTGGAAATATTCCATGCAAGATGAAACAAAAAGGCGTATGAGTTTGATCTTCAAGCAATGTAGGAGATGGAATTAATACTCTATACAATCACACACTACCTGTATAGAGTTGTATTATATTATACTACAAAACGGATTCATTTTGCGAATTGAGAGTTACTGCGATCGAGCCGTTCGCAAATATTGTCAATTTCCATTTATGTTCGATTATCATTATGTATAACTAAGGCTGAACGCGAAAGTCTTAAGATTGCAAAGACCGTACTGCATGCTAAATCGCTCATATTTTGGACGTATAGAAATTCCGTTTCACAGTATCCCAACTACTCCAGGCTCAGACTCACATATTCCGTGTTGCTGCTGTCACAGTAATGGAGCAAAGAATGAACTTTATCAACATGTCTTGAGAGAACTTGAGCGCCACCTGGTGGCTCATACATTCTGGTGACGGGAAGCAGGGGACACAACTCCGACAATCGTCCTTGAACGATCTCGGCGAGAAACCAGCTCAGGTTTGGCAGTCCACTTTCTATAGGCAGCACAAGACAATAAGGAACTGGATATAGCAGAACAGAAATGGTCTATAAACAGTATCGATGTACCGGACAGAGGGATAGGAGTGGTGACGTTGATCTTGTCTTGTAGACATCCGAACAGTTGAGACAAGATGGTTGTAGGAGTCTGCCGAAATGTGGAGAAATACATCCACAGTACCGCAATGACGTAACGTAGCTCCACGAGGAATCGCTCAGCCTGCAATGAGGATGGGTACGAGTGTAAGCTGATAATGGGAACCGTAGAAAATGGTTCTATGAAACTAAACCAACTGGATACTAGAACGGGTGGATAAAAAAAAACAAGATCCATGTGACCTAAATCTTCCAAATTCCAATTAATCTGAGTTAATCGTAGAATAACTCGATAAATAACTCAGATAAATATGCAATCGTACTTGTTCAAAGATCTTTGTAGCAAATTACCCTTGGTTTATCGGTGAGAAAAGATTAATCTTTTGGCATAAAATTAATCTTCTGAGCAATCAACCTTAGTTAATCTTAGAATAAGTCGATTAAAATGTGGCACTAGTTTTAAGACTTTGTCGATACTTTCTTACATTGAGAAACTTCAGGGCAGGGAAATAGACAATGACCAAAAATTGCTATTATTGGTTTTCTACATGATTTCCCATGGCTCACAGGTTAGAGTTTGCTGAGCTGAGCTCACATACGGTAGAATCCTAGCCGTAGGGGGTAGTGGGTGTAGGGGGTAGTGGGTGTAGGGGGTAGCGGTTTCGAGCTATGACTTCTCAAAATTCAGAAAAATCTAATCTCCAGTATTTCCAGCCTGACAGGTTGACAAGTAGGATGAAACATGCTGCCATCGGCATCTAGACGAACATCGCTACATGCTGGTACTGTAACCCAACAGCTGCATGAATATGTAATATAGAACGACAGTCAGCTCACCTGTGACATGTCTTTGTATGATTTCCCATCGATGGAGCCGATAGCCCGACTCAGGTCTCCAATCATGTTCTCCAGCCTCTCCAAACTGATCAGGGAGTTCACAACAGCGCCTGTGTACGTGCATAATAATGGCTTAAAAACGTTCAATCAAACTTTTAGAAGGATACCTTACAGTAGGAGCGAACCGATCATTTACATAACGACGCATCGCGGATTAATGACTGCCTGATAAATTGATTACTGCTGGGCTCAGAATCTGTGACTTGATCGCTTTTTCACTTCTGAAATAAAAAACTGAAGTCTTCGTCTCTGTTGCCACAACTATTAATACATCTGATGTTTTGCGATTTCAATTGCTACAGCCAGAATGGTACAGGTGTAACTTGATTGTGACCTTCTTGTTGCCAGAATGCATGAGTTCAGTTATTCATCTCGTGAATTTCACCGTTGAATAATCGAATAATTGAATCATTATCTAGAGTCAATAATCGAAATCAAAACCCAGAACCCTGAATCTTACCTGGCTCACATGTCACCAAAGTCATTAAACACTCATAACGCTGACCGCTCATTAAATCGAGAATGGTAATGGCGACTAACAAGCTAGCAAGTCCATAAATCTCGCTCACCTGTAAGGAACTCTCCATCCATCATCACTTTAGCAATGTTCCTTGCCAGCATCATAGACTCAGCCATACCAGAATCAGGGGACGCAACTCCACTGTTCTCGAACTTCATGTAATCTGAGTCGGTGTAGAGAGTGTTAAGCACGTATACTTTCCTCGAATTAAACGACAATCTTCCCGTTCTTATAGGCCGTTTAGTCACAAATCTATGGGTAACAAGACTATGAAAACACATTCTCTTCCAATACAAGCGGTTGTTTCAGACTGCGCACAGACCGGAGAGCCTGACTTTTAGCGCTTTCAGGGGACGTTAACCCCAGCTTCTTCATCTGCTTGTCCGTGTATTCGAACGGCTTCTCAGTATCAACCCACTTCTCCTCAAAATACTCTCTGATGTGACGGATGTACCAACTGGTCTTCTCTACTGATGCCTCCACATACCTAAGGTAAATAGAACAGAGCATCGGTATTGGTATGGCAAAGGGAGTGCAACTCCGGGTATCATCACCATCTACATGGTCTCTCACCTCTTGGTGGCGTATTCTATGAACTGTCGGTGATACCAGCTGATGACGGGGACACCGCTAGAATCCTTCTCTACCAGATATTCGTTGATGTCCGCTCTCATCCTCAGCCACAGCATTGGCGGTATCCGTCTCACCGGCGGTATGTGGTACTGCAGGTAAGTCGTACACACACAGTTTTAGTCATCACGCAGGTAACATGGACTGTTACATCAGACTATCAATCGCTACCTGATACACTTTGACGAGGAAATCGTCGTCCAATGAGAGGATGTCCTCCAGCTCTACCTGCGATATTCCTCCGGGACAGCAGGTAATGTAGCCCATACAGTGCTTCACCTGCACGTCACCTGTCGTCGTACATATCATATAAATCAAAGCTGCAGTGGAATGTCATATACCGTTATCACGTAACAATCATCCTGCACACCATGGTCAGTCTCCATCTTGTCAAATAAGCGGTCTAGACAGAAAATGACATCGTCAGGCAGTTCCATCACTGCGGTGTACGATTTCCATGATACTATGACATCGTAGACTAGTTTCACGTAGAGAGCTGTCACTGATTTCTGGGAGAGAGCTCGACTCACCTCTGACCTCTGACTCTCTGTTATCTGAGACACAGCAGAAACACAGCTTCAGTGAAGAGACCATACAAGCTATCGAGAGAAGACAACTCACGGCGCGCTGAGCGGCATTCAGCCAGTAGTCTATGATACTCCACGCTGTAGATTCGTCCAGGAGGTCAACAGGTACAAAGTTTCTGTCTGGCAGACCAATGAACCTGGCTGAGTCTAGGATGCCGTACATGTTGGGCAGTGTGGAGATGATGAACTTCACATTAGCCGGCAGATTCTGGGGCAGCCTTCAATGATAAGGCGGTCTGTAAGTTTGAGTTGTCGAGACCAGATTCTTCTCGGTGCCGTATTATCGGAGACATAATAAGACTAACTAGTAATAAAATGGCTTTTCATAAGAAACTGGAGTTGTCCTCTCCCCATTTGCCCTCACCCCTTTATCCTCAAACTGGAAGTCATTGGCGAGAGGAGTAAATGGAACAGGAAAGTACAATGTGTCTGAAATTCTAGGCATCAGTATGAAACCAGAAACCCATGGCTATTCACTGGTTGGAATGTTTCTGTTTTCTTACACACCTCTACTAGACCGTTGAGTTCATAGCTGTGGTCAGTAGTAAACTCCAACACCCTCACAAGCTACTCCCAACATGTCTATTCCTCACTAAATACCCTGGGCAGTACCCAACCAATCACAAGCCAGATGTAAATTTGGTCAATACCAGCATAGCCTTGATGATACAGAAAAAAAGATGACAGCTGAGCATCCTGATCTAACTAACTCAGCACGGAATACATAGACATCATATAAACAGAGTTAGAGTACAGCTGTTTACTCTTAATAGTTGGGGGGCAATTACAGATCTTCCACAGAAACTGGAGTTGTCTTCTTCCTACTTGCGCAACTCAAAATCCTGAGCGGCGCCCCAGAATGCCTGGGAGCCGGTCTATCATTGCAATGAATGCTATCTGAGCACAAATTAAACAAGGAATAAGGAGCTAGGAATCATACCAGGAGAGGTTGAATGCTGTAGAATTCATTCTCAGCTGATCGATGGAGTCCAGTATGACAACGACGCGGCAGGTGCCCTCCATCTCACTGATAGCATTGTGGAACTCCTTCAAAAGATCTGGTAGACTCTTGGACTGCAGAAAGTTGAAGTCTGGTAGAGAAGCAAATGACTGGTCAGCATGTCACACGGCAGGATCATAGAAAGTGCATGCAATCCATTGGCTTACATGTCAAGGACAATGTATTTCCTAATGATAGTAATACACACAGTAACAGCCAGATACACCGCCAAATATACAAATGAATAACAAGTACAATAATCAGCTGTATTCGCACTACTAACCGATCTCTCCTCTCGGGGCCCAGTCCGATCCAATGCTGATTAGCTGAGTACACAGGTGTCTCAGTAGATCCGCAAAATCAGAGCTGGAGGGAGTCGTACCCAGAAACCTCAGTACCAATCTCACGTCCTCGTCTCCGCCCAGCCACTCCCTCATCTACAGTCAGAGTAAATACACTCTTCTTTGGTACCAGTCATCGGTAACACTCCCTCGTATCACTGTAAACTATCTTGTATCCTTACGTTATTAGCCGCGTACGCCATGATACTGGTTTTCCCGCAACCCGATTGGCCGTGTACGACTAGGGGTTTGTCAGACGTTCCGCAGACGTATGATTTAATCTGATCCAGTATCTCCTTCCTCGGTACGATCTTTGAGCACTTGTTGACACACTGCCGCAGGTGGGTGAGTACCTCTCTAGTCACTGGGTCTGACTGCAGAGCCTACAGGCGAGTTCAGTGTTTCGTACAGATGTCAGTCAGGAAGAATAGAGACAGGATTCATTCATTGGAAAATATCTGGACAAACTGATAAGTAAGGAAAAACATCTGCCATATCATAACCTCAGAGGATGTGATGTCAATGAACTGACCTTTGACCTAAAGTAATTGGTGCAAATCAATCCTCACGTATTTATCAACCCAAAGCCTCCACACTATTACCACCGCCTCTCCACCCAAAATCCAAACCATCAACCGAAGTATCATGAAATTGTTCTACCAACACATTTACCGGATTCGTCTTCTCCTGCGTCTGGCTGGCGTCATCGATTAATCTTTTCACTTTCTCCTCAAAATCATCACAGAATTTCTCCAGATATTCTTTGTGACTCTCCGAGTTTACACCGCGATCGTCAGACCAGTCGATGCTGTAGTCAGACAGTTGATTATTCTCCACACTGCCCCTCAGTCTCTCCCTCAGCTTGTCCAACAGTCCTGTGAGGTAAATACCAGTATTACACGCTCTGTCGTAACCTCAGGATGCAAATCAGCGATAGCCATACAGTCCTCATTACAACACAGAACTGATAATCAATACCACAGACATAGAGATACACCATAGATGTAGACGATAGACACCGGCTATGCGCACGTACTACGGCGAGTAACCAATTCGCACTATGACTTACCCTGAGCCTCTTCATTCAGACTGCCGTCATCGTTCTGGTCGACGAACCTCCATGCTTTCTTGTGTCCATGGTTGATGTTATTGAGTTGGCGTATGAACACCAGACATGATGACTTGTATGGGCTGTCAGTCAGCATTCCGGAATTTTCTATCTCCTCCTCGGTGACTGTCAGGGATTACGAGGTGTGAGATAAGTGTCATGGAAATGTACTTTACCGTGTCTGTTAGCTGGTTGCCACGGGAGGAGTACTGACAAGGTGAGGAGTGGGGGGAGGGACATAAGTATAGCATCTCATGCCATGGACTAGCACAAATCAACTCTTGGAGTGAAACTGCCAATAGCAATCAAGTACCACACCCCATAAATGCATGATTTCTAGTCTGCCAATAGCAACTGTGATAGATAGTGCCTTCTGTCTGGGCCTAGTCTGAACATGAAAAAACTGCATAGAGAAATTTTGGCGATGTTGAAAGGACCGATCCAGCTCACACGCCTCCCTCTATTTCAGTGCCTCACTGCTCATCACATGTCGGCTGGGTCTCAGCCGTAGAGGTGATATACTAACCGGATCTGATGTAAGTCTGAGCCTCCTGCTCCGTCAGCTTTCCATCTTGTCGCAACCTGATAGCAGCTGCGTTCAGACCGGAGAACATGGTGTCAGACTCTGTCTTGAACCTTCTCTTTCCGTCCTCTATTGAGCTGCGAGTATTAAAAACAGTTCAGTCAACAACAATTAACGTCAGCACAAGCACGGGAACGAGTGAAAGCAGTTCATTATATGCAGACCTCCTTTGGAAGGACATAAAAATTGACAGAGATTGGGTTGGAGCTGGAGGGAGGGGGAGGGAGGGGAGGGAGGGAGGGGAAGGGAGGGGAAGAAGGGGAAAGGGAGGGAGGGGGAGGAAGAGATAAGTAAGGAGAGGAGGAGGGAGGGAAGGAGAATAGAGAAGGAAAAAGA
>ERZ1740065.1614-NODE-1614-length-13639-cov-5.647821_pt1 | contig 13639 bp, 8 predicted proteins | sample MGYA00581738_ERZ1740065 | MGnify/ENA primary metagenome ERZ1740065 (study PRJEB43018, sample SAMN04849749) | marine metagenome | isolation source: floating plastic debris | place: Pacific Ocean | collected 2008-09-01 | study: EMG produced TPA metagenomics... | reverse complement strand
GCGAAGAGATGCAGCAGTGGGGGGCACGTACTGCATCCAGCGGGCGTTGATGCCCGCGAGCTCCGCCGCCTCTGGGTTGCCGCCAATGGCGTAGACATAGCGGCCAAACCGGGTGCGCGACATCAGGATCGTCATGAAGATCGCAACGCCCACGAGGATTAGCACCGGGATGGCAAAGCCGTGGCTGATGAAGAGGCCGCCTTCGGGAATGGTGATCCCCTCGGCCTCGGCATAGCGGCGCACGATGCCGCGCGGCCAGGGATAGGCATTGACCAGCAGCACAGCCCCGATGACCGCGCCGCAGCCGACAATGGCGAGAAAGCTCTCGGCCCAGCTGGGGCGCTGTGCGATGTGAAAGATGGTGCGCTTGCGGCGTCCCATGATGATGAGGCCCAGCACCGCGGCACAGCCCAGCAGGCCCACGATCCAGCTGCCGGTGGCGCCGATGGCACCGTAGGGTCCGCCGCCCATGAGGGCGAAGGTCTTGTCGCCCGGCGAAATCGTCTCGCCGCGCGCCACGAGGAAAGCGGCACCGCGCCAGACCAAAAGGCCGCCCAGCGTCACGATAAAGGCCGGGATCTTGCCGTAGGCGATCAGCGCCCCGTGGAAGGCCCCGATGAAGCTGCCACAGATGCTGCCGACAATCACCGCGATGACCCAGATCATCGGATGACCGACGCCCAGCATCGGCGGCAGGATGTTCACCTGTACCACCCCCATGATGATGGCGCAGAAGCCGAGCATGGAGCCCACGGAGAGGTCAATGTGGCGGGTGATGATCACCAGCACCATGCCGGTGGCCATGATCCCGATGGAGGCGGTCTGAACCGAGAGGTTCCAGAGGTTGCGCGGTGTGAGGAAAGCGCCAAAGCCGTTCACCAGCTGGCCGTAGACGTGAAAGCCGATCCAGATGATCGCCAGCGCGCCGAGCATGCCCAGCAGCCGGGTGTCGAGTTCGGTCTCGCGGAAGAAGCGCGCGATGGCGCCTTCGCTTTCTTTGGCAGTGCCGGGTGGTTGCGTCGTTTGATCGGTCATGGTTCAGCACGCCCCTTGCGAGATGCACCTCTCCCGTCTGCGTGCAGGTCACGCGAGCCCGGGGGGCGTCTGGCAGTGTAGAAAGTGTGGAAGAGCCGGGCGCACCGCTGCGCGCCCGGCGGATCGGTGTCGGATCAGCAGCCGTTGACGCCGTCGATGGCGCCTGCACAGGCCTTGTCCTTGGCGATGTGACCGGCTTCGATCGCATCACCGAGGTTGTCCTTGGTGATCGGTGTCGGCTCGAGGAAGATGGCGTTCATTTCAACGCCCTTCTCACCACCGGACCACTTCACAGCGCCCTCGATCTGATCCATCGCGGTGCCATTGGCCATGGCCACGGCAATCTCGGCGGCGGCGGCACCCAGCTCGCGGGAGTTTTTCCAGACCGAGACGGTCTGCTCGCCGCGGGCAACACGATTCAAGGCGGCATGGTCGCCGTCCTGGCCACCAACCGGCACGCTGAGACCTTGTGCAGACAGCGCAGCAATCACGCCACCGGCCATGCCGTCGTTCTGGCTCAGAACGGCGTCAACCTCGTTGTTGTTGGCGGTCAGGATCTGTTCCATGTTCTTTTGCGCATTGTCCGGCTTCCAGCCATCGCTGAAAGCTTCGCCAACGATCTTGATCTCGCCGCTGTCGACCCTGTCGCCGATCACTTCCATCATGCCTTCAAGCAGGAAGCCCGCGTTCGGGTCGCCCTTGTCGCCCTTGATGATCGCGAAGTTGCCCGACGGCTGTGCCGCGGTCACGGTTTCCGCGATGATCCGGCCCACGCCCTTGTTGTCGAAGGTCAGGTAGAAGGTCCGGTCGTCTTCGATCAGGCGGTCATATCCCACAACCGGGATGCCTTCCGCATCGGCTTTATCGACCGCAGGGCCAATCGCGTCCTTGTCCATGGCGAGGATGATCAGCGCATCCGCCCCTTGCGCGATCAGCGCTTCCACGTCTGTCAGCTGCTTGGCGGCAGAGGCCTGCGCGTCTGCAGAGATATAGGCCGCGCCGGCCTTCTCGAGAGCCGCCTTGATTGCCGCCTCATCCGTTTTCCAGCGCTCTTCCTGAAAGTTCGACCAGCTCACACCGACCGTTAGGTCTTGCGCGAAAGCGGCCGTGCTGAGGGCTGCCGAAACGGCAAAGCCCATGATCATCATCTTCTTCATTGTATCCTCCCGATGGGACAGTTCTGTTGACTGTTGATGCCTGTTTTCAAATCGGCATGCGCAAAAGGATTGACTGTTTTAATTCAGCTGTCAAAATAAATTTATGGTTTTCAAGCTGAAATATCCGGCGTTTTCTGATTTATCAGCAAAATTTCGTGAAAATCTTGTCAATCCGGAGATTTTATTTTTGAGGCCTGAATAAATGAATGTGGAGATTTCGCAGCCAGACCTGAGGGACCGCCCCGCGGGATGTGGCCCGATTCGCCCCGAAACCGATGTCTCCGGTCAGTCGCTAAGATACCGCGTTTTTGAATGCGTGCGCTCTGCCGGGCAGATTTCGCGCATTGATCTGGCCAAGCAGCTGAAGGTCAGCCCCGCGTCGATCACGGCGCTGGTCGGAGAGCTGCTGGACCTAGGGCTGCTGCGCGAAAGCAGCGACACCAGGCGCAGCGCCACACGCGGACGCCCGCCTGTGGCGCTGTCGGTGCAGCCCGATGCGGGCTATGTGGTGGGGATCAAGCTGTCGCGGGCGCACCACACCGCCCTGCTGGTCGACGCTGCGGGACGTCCACGCGCGCAGGCCAGTCTTGCCTGCCAGCCCCGCCGCCGCTCCCTGCAGCAGGTGCTGGACGAGACCGGCGAGGTTCTGGACGCGCTGCTCAAGGAGGCCGGGCTGGCGCGGGCGGATGTCGCCTGCATCGGTCTGGGCATGCCGGGCATGATCGACCACGCTGCAGGACAGATGGTCTGGTCACCGCTGCTGACCGAGACCGACCGCCCGCTGCGGCGGCTGGCCGAGGATGCCTTCGGCGTTCCGGTGGCTGTCGATAACGATGCCAACCTCGTCACATTGGCCGAGCTCTGGTTCGGCAAGGGCCGCGCGATGGCGGATTTTGCGGTAGTCACCATCGAACAGGGCGTCGGCATGGGGCTGGTGATCAACCATCGGCTTTATCGCGGCGCGGGCTCGCTGGGCATGGAAATCGGCCATACCAAGGTGCAGATGGACGGCGCGCTTTGCCAATGCGGACAGCGCGGGTGCCTGGAGGCCTATATTGCCGACTACGCGCTGGTGCGTGAGGCTTCGACGGCGCTGGACCCCGCGAATTCGGACGTGACCGCACCGGATGTGATGCTGCAAAAGCTCTTTGAACAGGCCAAGGCGGGCAACGAGGCCGCGCGGGTGATCTTTCGCCGTGCCGGGCGCTTTCTGGCGCTGGGGCTCGCGAATGTGGTGAACCTGTTCGACCCCCCGCTGATCATCCTCGCCGGGGAGCGGATGCAATATGACTATCTCTATGCCGATGAGGTGCTGCGCGAGATGCATGAGTAGACCCTGAACCGGGTGACCACCCTGCAGTAAGTCGAAACCCACGCCTGGGGGGACCTGATGTGGGCGCATGGGGCGGCGGCGCTGGCACTCTCGGAGATCGCGGATGCCATGGCGGAGGGGCGCGGATGAGGGCGCTGGTGCTGTGCCTGCTCGCGCAAGCGGCGAGCGCCGAGGTGCTGTTCGAGGACCTCTCGGCCAATCTGCCGCCGCACAGCTACACGGGGGGCTGGGAGCATTTCGTGGGCGGTGGTGTTGCCGTCCTTGATTGCAATGGTGACGCCCTGCCCGACCTGCTGGCGGCGGGCGGCGAAAGCCCCGCAGCCCTGATGATCAACCGCGGTGAGATGCGGTTCGAAGCTGGCGCCCTGCCCGTCTTCACCGGGACAACCGGCGCCTATCCGCTGGATGTGGACGGTGACGGGCATCTCGACGTGATGCTGTTGCGGGTTGGGGAGAACCAGCTGCTGCGTGGCGATGGCGCCTGCGGATTCACGGTGGCTAATGACGCCCTGGGGTTTGACGGCGGCAACGCCTGGTCGACCGCATTCTCGGCCACCTGGGACGGGGACGCACCGGTGCTGGCCATTGGCAACTATGTGGACCGCGATGACCCTGAGGGGCCATTCGAGGCCTGTGACGACAACAGCCTGCACCGCTGGGATGGCATGGCGTTTGAGGCGGAGGTCCTGTCCCCCGGTTTCTGCGCGCTTTCGATCCTCTTCGCCCGGGATGCGACTGGCACAACCCGGCTGCGGCTCTCGAACGACCGGCATTATTATGTGCGGGAAGGATCGGAGCAGATGTACGATTTGACCGAACGGCGATTTCTGGGCCCGCAGGACGGCTGGGAGACGGTGCGACTTTGGGGCATGGGGATCGCCAGCCGCGACATCACCGGCGACGGGCGCGCGGAGGTGATGCTCACCTCCATGGGGGACCAACTGATGCAGATCGCCGAAGAAGGCGGGTTTTACAGCCGCGCGCCGTTTGAACTGGGCACTTATGCGCAGCGTCCGCATGTGGGCGATGACGGGCGGCCATCGACCGGGTGGCACGCGGAGTTCGGCGATGTGAACAACGACGCGCGCCCGGATCTTTTCATTGCCAAAGGCAATGTGGACCAGATGCCGGGCCTTGCGATGGAAGACCCCAATACCCTGCTGATCCAGCAGGCGGACGGCCGCTTTGCAGAGCGCTCCGTCGAGGCGGGGGTGGCGACCGTCCATCGCGCGCGCGGCGCGGCGCTGGCGGATCTGGACGGTGACGGACGGTTGGACCTTGTGGTGATGAACCGCCGCGCACCGATGGAACTCTACCGAAATGTAACCGAGGGTACCGGCTACTGGCTCGGCATCGAACTGCGGATGGAGGGGCTGAACACCCGCGCCGTGGGCGCGCTGGTGGAGGTGAGCGCCGGAGGCAGGACGCAGGTTCAGGAAGTGACCATAGGCGGCGGTCACGCCGGCGGGCAGATGGGGCCGCTGCACTTCGGTCTGGGCGCGAGCGAGCAGGCCTCCGTCACGGTGACCTGGCCCGACGGTACCGTGACGCTGCATGAGGATCTTGCCGCCGACCAGCGCGTGACACTGAGCCCCTAACGGTCGACCGGCAGCCCGCTAGGGACCGATGCGGGAACACCCAGACGCCCTTCCAGCGCAACGGGATCGCTCAACGTCCCCAAAAAGGCGACCAGCGCGGCAATGTCGGCAGGCTCCAGCGGGCGCGGTTTGCCGGTGATGGCGGCGCGCAGAGCCGCTTGCTCGACCGGGTCCTGCACATGCCGCCAGTCATCTGCTCCCGGCAAGGCAGGCAGCGCGACCTGCGCGGGGGTGAACCGGTCCAGTCCCGCCATGGGGTCGACGTGATCGGCAATGAATGCGGCGAGCTCCGCATGGCTGCCGGTGTGACCATAGGGGCCGGTGTGCGCCACGTTGCGCAGGGAAGGCGTGCGGAAGGCATAGGCGTCCGCATCCCGCCCCGTCACCCGCATCCGCCCGACATCGCGCACATGGCTTTCGAACCGTGCCGCCTTGCCCGGCCCGAATTGTGGCGCGCCCATAGCGTGAAAGCGGTGGTCGGTCTGGAAAACACCGGCGTGACACTCGCTGCAGCCCGCAGTGCCGTAGAAGAGCTGCTTGCCCAGTTGCGCTTTGGCAGGAAGCGCCGCTTCCCCGCGCAGATGGGCGTCGAACAGGCTGGTGTCGGAGCGCCATTCGAAGGCCACGAAGGCGGCGATGGCATCCGAGATATCGGTAAACGTCAGCGCCTCGCTCTTCGGGAAAGCTGCGGCAATGAGCGGCGCGTAGCCGGGCGTCTCCGCCACCCGCCTGCTCAGCACATCCCAGGCGCCACCCGGCCCGGTGATACGGCCCTGTCGGACTGCCTGGCTCACATCGTTTTCGCTGTAGTGCCCCGCCATCTCATCGGCGCTCAGCACCGGGAACATGGTCTGGGCCGACAGCAGGTTGGCAAAGCCTTCGGTCATCTCCGCGCCCAAGGGTGTGCGCAGCCCGCCCGGTTTGCTGGGGTCCACCTCAATGCGGCCGTCATGGAACATCACGGTGAACTCGCGCGCCCCGAGATTGAAGAGCGCAGGCGCGTTGCGCGGAATACGCTGTTCGGGGGTGTTGTCCGCACTCGCGCGCCGCTCCGGGCCGAGACCGATGCCGCCCTCGCCCAGCGATAGCGCCACCCCATCGGCGGTGGCAAACTTCGGGTGGTGACATGTGGCGCAGGAGATATTGCGGTTGCCCGACAGGATCGGATCATAGAACAACATCTGGCCCAGACGCACCTGCGCGGGATCCAGCGGCATGAAATCCGCGTCCGTCACGGGGGCCGGCATCTCGGCCATCGCGGCCGAGCCAATGAAACCCAACAAGCAAGCGGTCAACAATCTCATCAATATAGCCCGAAGTATTCTGCCTGTTCCCAATCCGAGACATGCGCCAGATAGCGCTCCCACTCGGCTCTCTTGAGGCGCACGAGATAGTCCACCACGTCGGACCCCAACACATCGCGGTAAAATGCCGACGCCTCGAACGCATCAATGGCAGCCCCCAGCGAACGCGGCAAGGCCTCTGCGTTTGCGTCATGCGGGTTTTCCACCGGGGCTGGCGGCACGAGCCCTCGCCGCAACCCGTCCAAGCCAGCGTGGATCTGACTTGCGAAAGCGTAATAGGGATTGGCGGCAGCTTCCGGCACACGGTTTTCCACGCGGGATGCGCGATCCTCCGGCGCCATGATGGCCCGCAGCATTGCGCCGCGGTTGTCCCGCCCCCAGACCACGCGGTCCGGGGCCAGTTTATAGGGTTGATATCGTTTGTACCCATTCACGGTTGGCGTGGTGAGCAGGCAGCTTTCCCGCGCATGTGCCAGCAACCCCGCGATCCAGCCTGCGGCGTGGCGGCTCAACCCGCCCGCTTCGGGTGGCATCATGAGGGGGCTGCCCATCGTATCGAGCAATGACTGATGCAGATGCCAGCCGGACGCGCAGCCATTCTCGACCTTGGGCCGGGTCATGAAGCTCGCGTGCAAGCCCTCCTCGGCGCAGATTTCCTTGACCAAGGTACGCAGCATCACGAGATTGTCGGCCTGCCGCAGCGGGTCGGTCGGCTCAAAGGTGAATTCAAACTGGCTGGGTCCCATTTCCACTTCCATCGTGCGCAGCGGCAAGTCGATGGCCTGGCAGGCACGGCGCAACATCTCCGACACAGGCGACAAGCGCGCATATGTCGTTTCGGTCAGAAACTGGTAGCCAGGTGCTAAGTTGCGCGTTTTAACCGGTGCAGGCGGCATGGTTGCTTCGGCATGCGACAAGGCGGGGTCCGTGATCTCGAAGACGTGAAACTCCACTTCGAGCCCGACCTGCAGTTGCAGGCCTTCCCCCGCCAGCACCGCGATCGAGCGTTGAAGCAGCGTCCGTGGGGCAAATGACACCGGCACGCCGGTGTTCGTGACGACATCGCAGAGAAGCCAGGCCGTGCCCTGGCCATTGGCCAGTTCGCGGAACGTGCCGGGATCCGGGACCAGCAGAACGTCCCCCGCCCCCCGCATCGGACTGTCTGCGGAGGCCTCCCAGACCGGATAGACCGTGCGGTGCGAGGTGTCTTTCAGCAGCAAGGTGGAGGGAACCGCCATGCCATTGGCAAGCACCGACGCGAAGGCAGCGGCAACAATCGTCTTGCCACGCAACACACCGTGCTGGTCGGGAAAGAGAACGCGTATCGTTTCGAGATCGCTGTCCCGGACCCGGGACAGCAGGGCTTCGGCAGCGGCAATGGCGGCCTCGTCCAGCAGCCCCAATCGCACCAGCTTGCCGCCGGAGATGCCTGATCGTTCTGTCACGTCGCCTCCCACACCCGGATCACGTTAGCGCCGGGCGGGCGGTGTGGTCACGCAAAAAGATCACGTCAGGCTGGCGTCCCATTGGGTGCAGGCGGCGCGTCTTTCTGCATCGCCCGAGGTATAGGCCTGGACCCAATCAGAGGTCATCGCAATGGTATCGTTGCTGATCGGCCCCCGGACGTTTTGCGGATCGGTGCCGTTGCACATCGGCAAATCCGTCTCGTCGCCGTCGTTCAGCGCGGCCATGGCCGCGCGCAGCATGCGCCGATACCGAATGATGCCGATATCGGTCTTGCCCAGATGTTCGCGGGTGCGGTCAAAGATCGGTCCGGGGCTTTCCACCGCCCATTGGTCGTGCACATTGATGTCGAGCCCCATGCCCGTATAGGTCTCACCCGCCTGCTCATCGGGATCGTACCCGTAATTGTTGCGCTTGTTCTTGAGCGGCGCGTAATCCGGCAGGCGGTGCTCTTTCAGCCGCTGCGCGCGCATCGTCTCCTTGTCCACCGGATCGGTGAAGCTGGTGAACATGGAATACCAGTAGCAGCTGTGGTCATCGACCGGCACATGCCATTGGGTGATGATCATCTCGCGGCTCATCGGGATCGAGATCGCCTGTGGAAAAATCTGGTTGGTGACGCGGACATGGGTGCGGCCATCCTCCAGATGACGCAGGGCGATCAGGCGCAGGCCGTAGGCTGTTTCCTGGACAGAGATCTCGGGCTGCGGATAGTCGCGCAGCAGCTTGGTCATCGGGATATCGGTGTTCGCCGCCTTGTCGCGGAACTGTTTGCCATAGCTGTCCGCCGGATCCTCGTCCTGCAGGAACCTGTGCAAGAAAGAGGCATGAGCGGGGTCGATGCCCACCTCCATCGCCTGCAGCCAGTTGCATTCCCACAGCCCCTTGAAGGCGAATACATGGCTCTCCGGGGCGCGGAAACAGTCGTACCCCGGCAGCGGTGGCGGATCTCCCGGCCCCATATAGGCGAAGATGATCCCGTTTCTTTCCACGACGGGATAATGTTTGTTCTTGATCTGCTTGTGCATCTGCGAGCCTTCCGGCTCTCCCGGCTGTTCGACGCATTGGCCGGTGCGGTCGAAATGCCAGCCATGGAAGGGGCAGCGCAGGCCATTGTCTTCCAGCCGACCATAACAAAGATCTGCCCCGCGATGCGGGCAGGCCCGCTCAATCAGTCCCAGCTCACCTTCGCTGTCGCGGAAAAGCACCAGATCTTCGCCCAGCAGCCGCACCGGCACCACCGGACGCTTGGTGGCAAGTTCGTCCGACAAGGCCGCCGGTTGCCAGTATCGCCGCATCACCTCGCCTGCTGGGGTGCCCGGCCCTGCCCGGGTCAGGGCGTCGTTCAATTCCTGGCTGATCATCTGCTGGCTCCGCTGGCGATAACTGACGAATATGCTCCGCCAGCCGGATCAGCCTGTCAAGACAAGCACGGCAAATGCGGTCAGGTCTTCACATCCGGTTCCGTACGCCCAATGAGGGCCTGCATATCCGTGATCTCCACCACTGCATCGCGCACCGCCTGGAGCGCCGCGTCCGGTGTCAGGGCGTGATCCGCGTCCGGCCCGGCGTATTGTTCGAGATAGACGCGCAATGTCGCCCCTTCCGTGCCCGTTCCCGACAAGCGCAGCACCGCGCGCGCCTCGCCCGCGAACCAGAGACGCAGCCCCTGCTTGTGGCTGCCCGCCCCATCCGCCGGGTCGTGATAGGAAAACTCGTCCGCGGCAGACACCTCCAGACCGGCAACGGTTGTTCCGGCAAGGCCGTCCAGCCTGTCGCGGAGCCCCTGCATCAACGCGTTGGCAGCCTCGGTCGGCACGGCCTCGTAGTCATGGCGCGAATAGTAGTTGCGGCCGTAGGTGGCCCAGTGATCGGTGAGGATCTCCGACACCGATTGACCGCGTTCGGCAAGGATGTTGAGCCAGAGCAGGACTGCCCACAGCCCGTCTTTCTCGCGCACGTGATCCGATCCGGTTCCGGCGCTTTCCTCACCGCAGAGCGTTACCTTGCCTGCATCGAGCAGGTTGCCAAAGAATTTCCACCCCGTCGGTGTTTCGAAAGAGGCAAGCCCCAGACGGGTGGCCACCTTGTCACTGGCGCCGCTTGTCGGCATGGAGCGCGCCACCCCGGCCAGCCCGCGCGCATATCCCGGTGCCAGCTGCGCATTCGCGGCAAGAACCGCCAGACTGTCGGACGGCGTGACATAGAGCCCGCGCCCGACGATCATGTTACGGTCGCCATCCCCATCCGACGCCGCGCCAAAATCGGGGGCGCTGTCCGACATCATCTCGTTCATCAGGGTCTTGGCCCAGACCGGATTGGGGTCCGGGTGACCGCCGCCGAAATCCTCGGAGGGGACGGCGTTGATCACCGTGCCCTCGGGCGCGCCGAGCGCCCCTTCCAGAATGGCGGTGGCATAAGGACCCGTCACCGCATGCATCGCATCGAACCGCATGGTGAAGCCATCCGCGAAGAGCGCGCGGATCTTGGCGAAATCGAACAGTTGCTCCATCAGCGCCTGATAGTCTGCGACGGGATCGATGACATCGAAGTCCATGTCTCCTAAAGTGCCCGTCCCGAGGGTGGACAGATCCAGATCCGGCATGTCGCTGGTATTGTACGCGGAGATGCTCTGCGTCTGTTCGAACATCGCCTCGGTGATGCTCTCGGGTGCTGGTCCGCCGTTGCCGACGTTGTACTTCACTCCGAAATCCGCATCGATCCCGCCGGGGTTGTGGCTGGCGGAAAGGACAAAGCCGCCATCCGCCCCGCGCTGGCGAATGAGGTTCGACACCGCAGGCGTCGAGAGCAGCCCCCCCTGCCCGACGATGACCTTGGCCGCCCCATTTGCTGCGGCCATCCTGAGCATGATCTGTATCGCCTGGCGATTGAAGTAGCGCCCGTCGCCACCGACGACAAAGGTCTTGCCGCGCGCCCCGCCAATGGCGTTAAACGTCGCTTGCACAAAGCATTCAAGATATCCCGGTTCCATGAAGACGCGGGTCTTCTTGCGCAGACCGGACGTGCCGGGTTTCTGGCCCTCGAACGGTCCCTTCGAAATTGTCTGAATGCTCATGCCAGCTCCTTTCAAATCTCTGTTTTCAATTCGCCCCGGCCCGTGTCGGCCATCATCTGTGCGGTCTTCCGGATCGTCTCATGTCCGGCCAGATCCGCAATGTCGAGCGGGCTTTTGCGGCGCCAGTTCGGGTGTTCATCCACCGTGCCGGGCAAATTCTGCGCCTCTTGCACGCCCAGCAGGTCATCCAGCTGCACCGCTACAAGGGCCGCAGCCCCCTCGGCAAGGTTGCGATGCACAGCCTCACGAAGATCCGCTGCATCATGGTCTTTCAGCGCCGTTTCTGGTTTTCCCAGAAGATCGGCTTTTTCGCGCGCACGCCTCTTGCGGGCGTCCCGGCGGCCCGTGTCGTCAATCCAGCCCAGCTTGTGCCACCACCCGATGTCCTGCCCGCTCCAGAACCCGGCAATGGTCGGCGTGTCATGGGTGCCGAAGCAGGCCATCGATTGCGCGCGCATGTCCCTGGCATCGCGAAAATCGCCGTCGGCGGCCTTTTCGTACTGCAGGACCGAATAGCCATAATATCCCTGCGCCGCCATCGTGTCACGAAACCCCTCGGGCACGAGACCCAGGTCCTCGCCCACGACAAGCGTGCCCGCGCGATGCGCCTCGATGGCGATGATCCCCATGAGCGATTGAAACGGTTGGCGGATGTAGCCCCCCGGGCTGCCGTCATCCGGAATCCAGTAGCTGCGATTGAGACCGAGGGCATGGTCGATCCGCAACACGCCGCAATGGCGCATGGCCTGTCGCAGCACCTGTCGCACCGGCGCATAGCCCGCCGCAGCCAGTTTGCGCGGTGCGTAGGCGGCCAGTTGCCAGTTCTGTCCCGCCGGGCTGAGGTGATCGGGCGGCGCGCCCAGCGACACACCGCGTGCCAGTGTGCCAGCCGCCGCCCAGGCTTCCGCCCCATCCAGCCGCGCGCCGACGGCAAGGTCCAGATAGAGACCCAAAGCCATGCCGCTGTCCTGCGCGCGGCGATGTGCATCCTGGAGCTGACGATCTGCCAGCCATTGCAGCCAGATGTGAAAATCGATACCGTCCGACATCTCGGCGACACCCACACCCTCGGGGGATTGCAACCCCTCCGGCCAGCAGCGCCAGTCCTGACCGAACCGCGTGCTCAGGCTTTCAAACCGCGCGAAATTCAAAAGCGCATCGCCACCGTCCCGCGTGAAGTTCTGCAACGATTCCAGATCGCTGACCCGTGCTCCTGTTTGGAAAGAGGCATATGCCGCACGCAGCGCCGCGCGATGTTCCTGCCCATGTGCCGCGTAATCGATAAGATCGTTTTCGCAGCGCGCAGGCGACGCGGGCTCGGGGTTGGCGGCAAGGCCATCCAGCGCCAGATGCAGGGTGTTCAGAAATCCGCGGTGGGTCGGCGAATAGGGGCTGATCACATCCCGCGCGCCCCAGCCCAGGGCGTGCACCGGGTTGATGCCCAGAAAGTTGGCGCCGAAGGGACCCAGTGTTTCGCCCAGCCGTCCCAAATCCTCGAAATCGCCAAGTCCCCGATTGCGCGGGGACCGCAACCCGTACAAAGCGGCAACAACCCCCCAGACCCGCTCCACCTGAGCCACCTCGCGCAGGGAGGGCGTCCGGGAAGGTGCCGCGATCACAACGCAGGTCGAACGGTTGCCTGCCTGCGTGACCTTTAGTTCATGCACGCCCATTGGAAGCGGTGGCAGGTCAATCTGGGCGTCCGCCCGGCCCTCGGCCAAAACCTCGTCGGATCCCTCACCCAGCACGTGCCAGTCGAGCGGACCCTTGCATGCCAGTCTGTATTCCGTGTCGCAGACGACGTTGATCTCTGACGGAACGGGGCGCGCTTTCTCCGCTGCGTGCAGACCGGTCAATACCTCGCGCGTTTCAGCGGCTGTTGCGACGGCGAGACCGTTGGCGCGCAGCAAGGCACGCTGAGTCTCCGGGTTGGTGGGTCGCATCACGCCGTCAAGGTCGCGGAAGTGATCGAAGATACCATAAAATGCAGCAAGATCAGCAAGATCAACATCGGCGCTCATGTAGAGTGCGCCTCTGGCTGCAAGACGAGAATGGCCACGGCGGACGCAGAGACCGTGACCTGCGGTGTAGAAACCGTGCATTCCCGCACTGCACCCTGCGCGCTGTCAAAGGCAATCGACCAAACCTTGCCGTCTGACACCGGCGGCACCGTTACGGCGGCAGTGCTGCCGGACCGGTTGAAGACCGCAAAAACCACATCGTCGCTGTGCGCCGCTGCCTCAGCCGACCCGCGCAGCGTCACGCAAAAGCTGGACAGACCGGGATCGCGCCAGTTGAGCGGATGGCCCTCGAAATCGGACCATTCCACATCCGGAAGACCATCACTCGGACGCAGACCGGCGTGCAGGAAGCGCGATTGTCGCAAAGCGGGGTGGCGTTTGCGCAGCGCAGAGAGTTGGGCCACGACCGCGATCATCTCCGGATCAGCCGCATCCCAGTCAAGCCAGGCGATCTCGTTGTCCTGACAATAGGCGTTGTTGTTTCCCTGCTGTGAATTCCCCAGTTCATCCCCCGACAAGAGCATTGGCGTTCCTTGGGACAGAAAGAGCGTCGCCAGCATGTTTCGCTGTCTCTGTTTGCGGCGCGCCTCCACCTCCGGATCGGTTGTCGGCCCCTCCACACCGCAGTTATCGGAGTAATTGGCATTATGC
>ERZ1740065.1613-NODE-1613-length-13652-cov-9.529014_pt1 | contig 13652 bp, 13 predicted proteins | sample MGYA00581738_ERZ1740065 | MGnify/ENA primary metagenome ERZ1740065 (study PRJEB43018, sample SAMN04849749) | marine metagenome | isolation source: floating plastic debris | place: Pacific Ocean | collected 2008-09-01 | study: EMG produced TPA metagenomics... | reverse complement strand
CAAATTCCGAGTCATTAACCAAGCAGATGGAGAACATTGAGCAACTATAGTTGACCGGGGCTCCCGTAAGACAGACCCAAGTTCCACTTCTTACCGGTGCCCGCCCCTCAGGAACACCAGCAAGTGGGGGTCTGATCGGCAGCCAAGCAAAATTTGAATGCCTCGCAGTTGAGTGCAGATGAGACACTTGGCTAACTGAACCGACTCGTCAATCTGACAGGCTAGATTTTCCTTTCACAAGCGCAAAATCAGCCTGAATTGCCTGACTGAATTCCCCTGTGGGTGAAGCGATCGCGGCGCTCTGCGGAAACATCAAGCTTTTGCGCGCTTCGAGATCGGCCATCTTCCCTCTGCAAAGCCTCTACAATCGATGGCAGGTTATCGCTGTTTCCACCCGCTGAGTCTGTCACGCTATGGCTGGCCGTCGTCCTGGTTTCTCTGTATCTGACACGCTCATCGAAGCTACCTACCGGCGAGCAAGACAACATTTGCTCTGGGGAGCGATCGCCTTGGGTGGAGTCGTACTGTCGGGCATTCTTTGGTACAAGCTGGTCGAAGGGTGGACTTGGCTAGATGCTATTTATATGTCAGTCATCACCCTGGCCAGCGTCGGTTTTGCTGAGGTCCGCCCCTTGGGCGCAAGGGGGCGCATCTTCACCATCGTGTTGATTTTGATGGGGGTGGTGGTCATCGGTTATATTCTGAATTCGTTTTCAGAAGCCCTGATTCAAGGACATTTCCAAGCCGGTATTCGACTGAGGCAGCGCCGCAAACTTATGGACTCTCTGACTGATCACTACATCATTTGTGGATTCGGCCGCACGGGGCGACAGGTAGCCATGGAGTTCTCTCTAGAGCGGATTCCGTTCATTATCGTGGACTCTGACGACTACTCGATTCAAGCAGCACAGCAGATGGGGTTTATGACCTATCAAGGTGATGCCACCCAAGATCAGGTGCTGCAGCGCGTCGGGGTTGAGCGGGCCATTTGCTTGGTGGCGGCTCTACCCTCCGACGCTGAAAACCTTTACACCGTGCTATCGGCGAAGACTTTGGCCCTACAGATTCGGACGATCGCACGGGCCAGCACCGAAGAGGCCGTGCAAAAGCTGCAGCGAGGTGGAGCCGATGTGGTGATTTCGCCTTACATCACAGGGGGCAAGCGGATGGCAGCGGCGGCGTTACGGCCTCAAGTGGTGGATTTTTTGGAAGGCATTTTATCGGGGGGCGATCGCGCCGTCTATGTCGAAGAATTTTTGATCTCGCCAGAGCATTGCCCCAAAATCGGTCAAACCCTCGGACGAACTGAACTCCGGTCAAAATCAGGGGCGTTGATTTTGGCGATTCGCCGCGCCGATAACACCCTCATTGTGGGCCCTAATGCTGACACCATCATTTGCGCCGGAGACCTCGTCATTGGCATGGGGACCTCAGATGAACTGCGCTTGCTCAATCAAATTTTGAGTCCGCTTGACCGTCATCGCTGATCAACCAAACCAACCTGCATGATACAGGGGTGGGGAATTTGATGACGAAGAACTTCTGGTGCATAGATTCTTAATCAAGACGAGCGACCGCTAAGCGCTCAGCAGCTAGGAGCCTCGCGCGAGTGCATGAGACGCTACTCTAAATATCAAGCCTCCACAATGGAGAGCGTGACCGTCCTGGCTGGGTCTCGTCCAGTGCATACCTGAGGTATCACCGATGCAAATTGCCTTCTCTACCGCCTTTAGCAGCTTGTTGGAGAGCCGTCCCACCTGTTTATCGATCACGGGAGCCCTGGGTCTTCATAGTTTCCTGCTGGCTTTGGGGTTACCGAGTTGGCAATGTCCGATTCGCCACGGTTTAGGCATTCCCGGCCCAGGGTGCGGGTTATCGCGGGCTATGATCAGCGGTTTACACGGTGACTGGTACCAAGCACTACTGATGCATGCCTTTGCCCCTGTCGCGATCGCGGCCCTGCTGTTGATTATGATGAGCGGCCTACTACCAACTGGCTGGCGTGGTTCCCTCGTCGACGGTGTCCGTTCATTGGAAACACACACCGGCATCACCTTCTTCTTACTAACGGGGCTCATGGTTTACTGGCTGGTCAGACTCTTGTTTTTCCGCGAAATCCTCTACGAACTCGTAATGTAGTATTTGTCGCTCAACGTCTATGTATTTCCCCATTCAAGTGTGGGTAGATTACTGCCTATCGTTACCATATATTTCAGCATGAGAAGAATTTGCTAAATGCTGATCCTAGAGACTGTATAGCTCTCTACAGTAATCATGGAAATTGAGGCCAACAAAGAATGTTAGCTGTTTTGAGTCTATTGCTGATCGCTGCCAGCATTGGCAGCTTGGTGTGTTTGATTTTAGTCTTGCTGAAGCTGTTTCCCGACAAGGGAGTGGGCTGGGGAATCTTCGGGATCATTTGCGGTCTGTACACGTTTATCTGGGGCTGGCAAAACGCTGAACGTCACGGGCTGCAAAAGACCATGCTGATTTGGTCAGTCTGTTTTGTGGCGAGCATTGTTCTCAATGTCATCGTCACCGCAATGGCGGGTGCGAATCTGTAATCACTGGTGACTGTCTCCATTTCATCTGTCAGTCATCGGCAAGCTAACTGAAGCACATCCCTGCAGGACTGAGGCACTATCCACTCAAGTCCTGCAGGAATTGCGCCTGTCTAGGACCCGTCATCCGGTAATTACCAAAACCTTGTGAGGCTGGCATCGGCGGGATTTAGAGTTCGGAGGGCTCAGCGGGGGACGCTTCCAGTTCCTCTAGCTCGGGCGATCGCGGAGCAAACTCTTCGACCGACTCGGGCGTCAGCAGCACGGGCAGAAAATCCACTTCTTGACTCCAGGTATCTAGCGTCAATCCCACAGCCTGATCCAGGGTGACAATACTATTCAAAAATTGAATCCGTGCTGTGAGTTCGCTGTTCTCGGCGTCCACCAAGTTTTCTTCCTGATTAATGATTTGGAAGATGTCTCGAATGCGGCCCCGGCGAAACAATTCTTGGGTGACTTCGAGCTGTAGGCGGGCGTTTTCCGTGGCGCGTTGGGCCGCTTCCACTCGCGCCAGATTGGCATTTACGGTGTTGAGCTGATTGGTAATTTCGTTGCGGATGCTGGTGCGCTCCTGAGCGAGGCGATTTTCCTGCTGCAGAATCTCCACCTGACTCTGCACGAGCGCGGTTTCTAACTCCGGCTCATCAAAGGTGCGACGGGCGACTACTCCCAACGTGGTTTCAGAAAAATCCCCGAGATTGGCGTCGCCTTCTAAATTTAGCTGCCATTGCAAGTCGTCTGCCGCCAAGCGCTGGTTGAGCTGAGCCACTGCCTGCTCCAGCTCGATTTGCAGGTAGTCGGGGCGAGTTTGATAGGCGATCGCCACGAGCGTTTCCAGGTCGTAGCCTTCAATCCGTGCCACGGCCGAGGTGAATAAGTCGGCCACAGTCGCCGCCGCAGCGACAAACACGAGATCTTGCTCGGTGCCGATTTGATCTAGCAAATCAGTATTGGCTTGCTCCCGCTGGGTCTGGGCCAGCAGTAAGTCACGTTCAGCATCGGCCACCGACCGGCGCGAGTCTACCAGATCAAATTCAGCCCGGCGACCGGCTTCCACTAACGCGGTCAAAATCCGCAAGCGCTCTTGCCGCCGTTCTAATGCCTCGGCCTGAATGCGAACGGATTGTTGAGTTTCGATCAGGGTGGTGTATTGATTGACCGTGGTGCTCACGGTGTCAATCAGAGTTTGTTCTAGAGCTAAAAAGTTTTGCGACTCTCGCAATCTAGCAATGTCTACTGGCGCTTCATTAACGGCGTTACCGGCCCCTCGCAAGAGCGGTTGAGTCAAGCGGAGGCCGATGGGGGTGTCGCCCAGGGCATCTAAGGTGAGGCCAATTTCCGTGCCCTGACGGGTGGTGAGGGTGCCCGCCACCCCGGCACTCTGAGTCAACGTGGTGCGATCGCCCAGTTCCGTGTCTGTGCCGCCAATGCTACCGGGTAAGTTGCCGCTGCCGCGAAACCCGGCGTCAAAGCTCTGGCTGACGCCAATGCCCACTGCTGGCGTAAAACGCGGATCGAACGCAGCCTCAGCTTCCTGCAGCTGTTGCTGCTCAATCAGGCGCTGCAGTTGGCGATCGCGCAAATCTCGATTACCCGTCACGACTAGCGTCAGCAATTCCGGTAGGGTGAGGGCGATTTGCGGTCGACCGGGAATGAGGGTGGTGTCTTCCGGCAGGGGCTCAGCGGTTGGAGAAGCAGCGGGAACCAGGGGCTCAGCAGTTTGACTGGTCGCATCTCCATCATCGGCAGCAGGCGTGGTCTGGGGTGAATAGTCAGCTTCACTGGGGAGTGGACTAAAGACCGGAGCCATTTCACTCGTCTCCTCACTGGCGATCGCGGGGCCCAGTGGCGAGATGCCTGGAATAAAGGGCAAGGCTAAGCAGCAAATCCAGACCCAGGGACGGCAGCAAGCAGAGAATACAAATGGCAGCATCCAGATCATTCTCCTCGCAGCGCCTGAACAACATCAATCTGGGTAATCCGCAGGGCGGGAAAAAAGCTGGCCCCAACGCCGACGACAAACGCTGCCCCCATCGAAATCGCCGCATCTTGCACCCGAAAGCTGTAGGGGGCTTCGAACACTTGGGTGGTGGCAACTTTCGTAAGACCGTGGATGGTGGCGATCGCAGCAGTGCCGCCAATCAGACTCAGCAACGCTGCCTCCGCGATGAACTGGATCATCACTTCCCAATCGGTGGCCCCAATGGCGCGTCGCAGCCCGATTTCGCGAGTGCGTTCCATCACGGCGGCGATCGTGATATTGGCAATGCCCACGCCGCCAATCACCAGCGATAGCAGCCCCACGCCTTGCAAAATGCGGGTGCTGGTGCGCTGTTGCTGCTCCTGTTGATACAGATCTTCCGCATTGCCCCAGACACGCACCTCAAAACCGGGATATCGCTGTCGCAAAAAGGTTTCAATACCAGCTTCCACTGCTTCGTAATCTTCCAGGTCTTGAATGGCAATTTGCGGTCGTCCCCAATCCCAGCCGCCACTAATCGCGCTGGCATAGTTTTCGGTCAGCCAAACTTCCCCTGTGGGGTCGCGATCGGCATCATTTTGCTTGGTCTCCATCACCCCAATCACGGTCATTCGGGTCGTGCCCAAAAAGATGCCCTGGTTAAGGGGAGAAGAGCCTTGAAAGAGCTGATCGGCCAAGACCGTGTTCACGATCGCCACCGGGTAATACTGGTCAAAGTCACTCGTTTGAAAAAAGCGCCCTTCAACGATGTTGCGCCCAGTGGTTTCCTGAAAATTGAGCGACACCCCTTGTACATCTACTTGATCGGCGACTTGGCCCTGAAACCGAATTTGGCTCATCCATCCCACTCGGGTTTCCTGGCTGATTCCGGCGATGCCATCCACGGCTTGCTGCAGCGCCACAAAATCTTCTTCGCCTAACTCGGGTCGCGGCTTCGTCCAGCTGGGATCAAACATCCAAAAGCCGAGATGGGGCTTATCGCGCTGAGCCAGTTGATTTTGCAGTTGAGCCGTCGTGATGGCATCGATGTTTAAGGTGGCATTGACCGCTGCCACCCCCATGAAAATGCCCAGAGTGGTGAGGCCAGATCGCACCCAGTTGCCGCCCAGATCACGAAAGGTGGTTAAGAGTAAATCGGTCGGTGACAGTCCCATCGTCAATTGTCTCCCGTTGTCTGACTCGAATTGGGGATATCTGGTCCGCCCGCGTCGGCAGGCGTCTCTAACAGCTGGCCAGGAGACAGGTCAGCGTCGGGGGGCACCGCAATGACGATCTCATCTCCCACTTGCAGACCAGAGAGAATTTCCACCGCTTCTAGGGTTTCCAGACCAATCGTGACCTCTCGCTGGCGGGCCTGATTGTTGGCATCCTTGACCCAAACGTAAGGATTTTCGGCATCGCGTTGTAAAGCCGTGACAGGGACGACCAGTGCTTGCGTCCGTTGGTTCAACACCACATCGACACTGACGGCGCTGCCGGGAATCAACGAATCACTCGGTGCATTCAGGCGGGCCTCGGCTTCGACCGTGGCTTGCTCAGCATTTTCTTGGGCGGAAGTGGCTTGGGGCGAGACGCGGACAATCTGCCCCTCAAAGATTTCCGGATTGGGGCCGATGACGCTCACCCGTACTGGCATGCCAATGCCCACCTGCGCCGCATTCAACGTGGTGAGCTGCAGCCGAATGGTTTCTTGCGTCGGGTCACCGATGCTGAGCAGTAGCCCTTCACGCTCGACCCCGTCGCCGGGCTTGACCTCAACCTTGAGCACGATCGCAGCCATCGGCGAAACAATCTGGTTGTCCTCCAACTGTAGACGAATGCTTTCCGTCGTGATTTGATCCTGCTGTACCTGCAGTTCCGCCTTAGTCAACTCCACTTCGGCATCGCGCACGGCAGATTGGGCATCTTCAAAGTCGCGTTTATCGGTGCGGAACGCATCTTCAGAAATGAAGCCTTGGGCGAGCAGTTCATCCGAATCTTGCAGGCGGCTAGCGGCATCGGCGAGGCGAGACTGCCGCTCGGTCAAAACCTCTTGCTGGCGCTGGTAAGTCAGTTGATTGATGCGGTTTTGCACGATTTGGTCAGCCAGCCGCTGCTGCAGGGCGCGATCGCGAAGTTCCAGGAGCACCTGCCCCTGACTCACCCGTTCCCGTTCTTCCACCAAAACAGCTTGAACGGTGACATCACTGGGGGCTTTGAAGGTTTGTTGCCCGCCCAGTTCCACCACGCCGGATTCGGTAATGGTGACTTCCAAATCTTCGCGCCCCACCGGCGCCAGGGTGACGGCCACCGGCTCGGGAGGAGACTGCCAGAACCGTTGATAACCTAACCAGCCGCCAATGCCCACTAGCAAAACAACGCCCGAACCCAAGATCCACTTGAGCCCTGCCCGTTGCTGGCGCTGAGGCGTATCGAACTGGCCGAAATCAGCAAAGTCGGCGTCGTTTAAAGCAGAACGTTCTAAGGCCGGGGGCGCTGCGGCCTGCAGATCTTCGGGGGGGGATTGCTCCACAGTATTGTCCTGATCTAGTGCCATACCTCAGCCATCCCCAATTCTGCGGAGTCGTGTTTTATCCGTCAACAAAATATTTCAATGGTTTGCCCAAAGTGAACGCCTTGCCACGATCGGCAGCTCAGCTGGGCTGCGACTGGCCCGGTGTAGGCGAGACGTGATCCTGCAAAATACGGCCATCGCTGACTTGAATGATGCGCTTGCTGTAGCAAGCGACTTCGTGGGAATGAGTCACCATCACAATCGTGATCCCCGCCTGATATAGTTCTGCAAAAATCTCCATCACGGCTTCGGCGGAGTGGGTATCAAGGGCACCGGTCGGCTCATCGGCCAAGACCATCAGGGGCCGGTTAACGATCGCCCGCGCAATGGCGACGCGCTGCTGCTGCCCCCCCGACAGTTGAGTTGGCCGTTTGTCAAGCCGATTGCCAAGCCCCATGCGACGCAGGGCATCTTCGGCTAACTGCCGCCGCTGCGGTCGCCCGATGCCGGTATACATCATGGGCAAAATGACGTTCTCTAGGGCGGTCAGGCTATTCAGCAGTTCATACCGCTGAAAGACAAAGCCAATATTTTGATTACGGATGCGAGCCAGGCGATTTTTGCCCAGCTGCGAAACATCCACCCCGTTGAGGCGATAACGCCCACTGCTGGGCCGATCCAGGCAGCCAATGATATTCATCAGCGTGGTTTTGCCGGAGCCCGACTCGCCCATGATGGCGCAGTATTCTCCCCGCTGAATGGTCAGGCTGATGCGATCGCAGGCCCGCACCATCGCTTCGCCCGTGCCGTACACGCGTGATATCTGCTCTAGCACCACGACTGGCTGGGCCGAGGCAGTTGCCCTATTCGTCTCATAGGGTTGGGCGTGATTGGCGTGGGCCGAAACAGTCATGGCAGCATCCCCCAGGTCGCTTCAATCTTAGCCTGCTCTTTCTGAAGTCATCCGGGCGCGGGCAGGCTGTGCATAACTAGCTCACCGCCAGATTCGGTCGAGGCCGTGACGGGATCGATGGTGATTAAGACTTGAGCAGCGGGGGCAGTACAGGCCACCGAGGGAAGCGACCACTGAATCGGCTCATTGTCTTGGGTAGTAAACTCACCGCAATACATCAGGGCCTCAGCGGTCTCGACATCAGCCCAAAAGCGATAGACCTGGTCAGCTGGTAACGGCGGTAAATTGTGAGCGACCAAAATCGCTTTGCTTTCACCAGCCAGGGTAACCACACTGCCCGCCGCCGTCGCTAAATCGCCCGTGCCCTCCAGGGCATAGACAGACTTTTGCGAGTCGCGAAGGCTAGTCAAGACGGTTTCGGCCTGATCTTGTTGTCGCTGCAAATCTTGAATGGTGTCATTCGCCAGGCTGAGGTCTTGCTGAGTGGCCTTCAGGGCTTGGGTTTGAAGGGTGAGCGTCTGCCGCAAACGCAGATTGTCTAGTCCTAAAAGTAGCCAGATTCCGGCGGCGATCGCGCCGCCCAAAGCCCACCAATAGCGGTGATTGAAGCGAGGTGCTGTCACCAGGTTGGGCTCAGGAGGCAGGCTTGCTTGCGCAGTATGAACAGCCTCCAAGATCCGGGCTTCTAAATCGCTCCTCGGTACTTGGGGATCAAGGGCTTGGGGCAATTGCGCCAGCGCCGCTTCGTACTCCCGCAGGGTTTGTTGCAAGTCAGGGGTCGCTTGTAAAAGCTGAGCTAATTCCGCTTGTTCAGCCGGGGTCAAATTGCCCAGCGCGTAGCCAGCAAACAAGTCATGCCATTTCTCAGGGAAATCAGAGCGGGTCATTGTGTCTTACTAGATGAGGTCTTGCAACAGTCGTCTGAGTTTTTTTAAGGCTTGGCGAGAGCGCGTCTTCACGGTACCCAGCGGGAGCTCCAGGCGTTGGGCAATCTGAGATTGGCTGAGGCCTTCATAATAGGCAATTTCTAAAATTTCTTGTTCGGCAGGCGATAGATTCGCTAGCGCCGCTCTCACCCGACGGGCCTGTTCACCCAGACTGGCTTGCTCTAGCGGCGGGTTAGCCTTTGAGCTGTCGGAATGAGCGTGATGCCAGCGCTGTACCAAACGATGACGAGCCCCCTGAGAGCGCAGGCGATCAATGGCACGCGATCGCGTGATTAAACACAGGTAGGTGCTGAGTGTGCCCCGATCAGGATTGTAATTGGGACTCTGCCAGAGCTTCAGAAAAATCTCTTGGGTGAGATCTTCAGCCTCTTCTGGCATCTGCAACACTTTGTAGGCGAGCGCATACACCAAGCGCTCATAGCGGCGATAGATTTCGCGCAACGCCTCGACTTGTCCCTGCTGCATGGCGGCTAGCAGCTCACGGTCAGACGCTGTCAGCAGCCAGTTAGGGGCAATTGTCTCAGGCTTAGAGTGCATAAGTACTCAAGGCAACTAGCAGGTTTCTTAGGCTACAAACCCTAAACTTACTTACAGTACGCAGCTGAATCGCGATCGGATTGCCATTACTCAGTTTTTGGTATGGCACCAACTCTTTTAGTATTCATCCAATCCAATTCTGGGCGGTCTCCGTATTCTCTTCTAGAAGTGACTATCAAACACTTCACGGGCGCTTTGCCCTAGTGATGATGCTTTTAGGAGAAATCTATGAATCGATATCTAGTTCCTGGTGTGTTGGGTGCGGCGACTGCCGCGATCGTCTCGACAATGCCCCTAGCGACTCCCGCCACGGCGGCAGAGTTTGCGGTGGACTCTGGCGTAACGCGGGTGTTTCTCGACTTTGATGTATTAAATCCTCTGGGGATCAACCTGTTAACTGCCAGTGAGGATGCCCTCGCCAATGGTATGGGTGAGTTTCAAGTGGGCTTCGATATTACTGACGACACCGACTTCATGTTTGATGACGGCCTCACCTCTCCGATGGGAACGATTCGCCATACGGGCTCGGTCACCTTGGACATTGGCGGCAATGAAGTGACCGTCGGTGATTTTGATATTGGCTTGCGAGACAGTGGCGGCATTTTTGTGCGGGATACCTTGACCACCGGAGCGATCTTGTTTGACTTTGAGCCCACCAGCTCTGCGTCAGATGAGAGCAGCCTGGCGCTGAATGGCAATCTACTCGTTTCGCCAGAGTTCAGCGGTCTCCTGAGCGAGCTTCTGGCCGATCCCACTTTGGGGCCAACGTTGACCGGTGCCGCCGTGGGTCGAGCACAAGTGGATGCCGATTTAGTGGGCGGGGCTGCTTCGGTGCCTGAGCCCCTAGGTATCGTGGGCATGATGCTAGCTGGTACCGGGGCGATCGCCTCCCGGCGCTGGCTCCGCTAAGTCCCCATCTGAGTTACCGGAAGCTTGCGGGTGGAGACGCAGCTAATCTCGTTTCTACCCGTAAAGCCCTAGATCCGCTGAGCGTAAAATCAGAAAATTCCTGAACGCCCTCTGAAATAGGCGTTGGCGCGAGACTTGAGCAACTGAATGAGAGTAGCGTCTAATCGCCGCCGAGATAGTATAGTCAGGCTTGATCCCGCACATTCGAGCTCTCCTATGACAGACATCACTATCCTGACAGCGGCCCGTCAAGCCTTCGATCGATTCGCTGAGGGCTGGATAACCGGGAACTTTGAGCCCTACATTGCGTTGTTAGCCGATGAAATGATGTTTTGGTTTCCCACAGGCACCCATCGCGGCAAATTTGAGGGGGGGGTGGGTCGACAAAAGATGATCGCGAAATGTCACGACCACACGGCAGCGGGCGATCGCCTCACACTGCACGCACCGCAGTATGTGCTGTCCAATGGCAATTCCGTGATGTTTGAATTTGAGGCAGAGGGCAACTATGCTGGCCAACCCTATCGCGGACATAATGCAATCGCGTTTGAAATGAAAGGTGATCAAGTCATCGGGTTTCGCGAATATTTTGGCGATTTAGGTCAGTAATCGCTATTCTCAGCGATCGGACTCTCAAGACAGGCCGGGCAAAGCACATATCTTTTGGGGAGAAGGGGTCAAGTTTGCCAGGCATCCTCTTGGGGAAGAGGCCAGATACTGCCGCTAGATCAAGACATTCCAAATCGCTGAAGGTTTGCTTTGACAAGCCTCTTAATTTAGACATCCGCATTCTAAAATTCTGCTGCGGGAGAGCACTGGCAATACGGGCTATCTTGGTGGACGCTCATCAAACCGATGGACAGCGATCGCGTCCATGGGGGCAATCGTCGCGGCAAACTGGCCGTTCTCATCCACCGTAATCACGCGATCACAGCGGCTGTCAGAGGCGGCCGCACTAATGGCCTCACAGTATTGACCTGCCGGTAGCTGGGTTTGAAAGGTGCGCGTTAGGGCAGTCTCTTCTCGGTTGATCACGACAAAGCCGCGATCGCCTCTCCCAAAGGCAATTTGGTTCGCACCATTGCTCCACCAGTCAGTCATCATGGGGACCGCATCGGTCACGGCGCGAAACGTCACCATTGCTGTCACTGCGGGTTGTCGATGCTCGCATACCCAGGCGTCACCACAGCCCAGTTCATCTGGCTGAAACACGGTTAGCGTGCGACCGGCGGCGGTGGCGGGTGGGCCTTGCTCAGAGTCCTCAAAGGCATAGCTCGACATAATGCGAGGCTGGCCGTAGGGGTAAGCCAGCATAAACACCATGGCTAAGGTATGCAGCTGACCGTCATGGTAGGTCAGGTAGTTGCCGCCGCCGCCATGCCCCCGCTGCTTATCGTGATTATCAATAAACACCACGGCCTGCTCACTAGGCACCAGTGGCACAGTAGTTTCCAAAGTGCTCAAATCCGCCAGCGTGCGATCGTCCACATTCAAAAATGCCTCACCCACCAGTCGACCATACTCAAACTCAATCACATCACCCAGGCCGTAGTAGTCAACCTTGCTAATGGCTTCGGTGCCCGGATCAATCACCTCTAAATAGATAAACGGGTCAACCTCGACGCGATCGCGCAGCTGATCCAAAATTGCCGCCAAATCATCACTCCGCATGTGCTTAGCGGCGTCAATGCGAAATCCGGTAATCCCTAAACTGGTCAAATCAGCCAGGTAATCGGCTAACTGAGCTTGCACATGGGGTGCAGCGGTATTCAAATCTGGCAAGCTCACCAACTCACACTGAGTCACCTGCTCGGCATCTTGATAATCAGTAATCGCCTGCCGACAGGCATTGAAATCTTCAGGTTGGTAGAGCCCTGGATAGCGGTAGCGGTCAAATTTGGTGCCAGCAGAGCCCGGTACGTCATCGATCGCCGCCATGTGGTTGATCACCGCGTCGGCATAGATGTCGACTCCTACGGCGCGACAACGCTGCACCATATCAATCAGCTGAGCGCGATTGCCACTGCGACTCACCAACTGGTAGCTCACGGGCTGATAGCGCTGCCACCAAGGAAACCCATAGTCAGGAGCCACAATGTGCTCTTGAGGGGGTGAAATTTGTACGGCTCGATAGCCCTGTGGCCCCAAAAAGGTTTCGCACTCTTGAGCCACATCCGCCCAAGTCCATTCGAATAAATGGACAATGACTGCGCTTTCTGGTGGGGCCTGGTTGGTCAAAATCGCTGAGCGATCAGCCTCAGCCTGTAAAGGCCGAACCATGAGCCAACACAAACCCGCAACAACACCAGCAGCCAGCCCCACATAACCAGCCCCTTTGACCCAAACCTTTGATTGCCAATTCATAGGACTGTCTCCAGCGGCCCCAACTCTGTCATGAGAGTTCCCTCAAGCACTGATTTCCTACAGCTTAGGAAGTTGCTAGAAAGTTGCTCAAAACAGCGTCCTGCTCGCCGGGATTTGACACGACCAACCCCTGACAGACAGTGTTTCTCCACCGGGGAAGTGTTTAAGCGCCAAGCCCTTACTGTCCCAGCCGGATGTCCTAGTAGATAGCCGCCATGATGAGCCCACGAGAACTCGCGCCGCCAGCAGGCAGCATCTCGCCATTCTAAAATCTCTGGGCTGGCTCGTTGTCATGCTCTAGACAGTTCTGGGAGTCGTCTATCCTCAAGCGTGCTAGCGAATCCAAGATTTCGACGCAAAGCCTTGAGTTAATGCAGACAGACGCTCTGAGTAATGCGTTGCGAACACCAGCTCCAGATTAGGAATTTAGAGATCGCGGCTGCGGCCGAAAGTTGAGGATAGGGCTAAGCAACAGCATCCCCGGAAAAAACGCAAACACCATTCCGTACAAGATAAAACGCTCGACCGAGCCTATGGTGTTCCATTTGGCTTTGAGATAAAACAAAATCGCGGCCGGAATCACCAGCAAATAGGCGACGGCGAGCGCTCCGTATGCGCCCAAAGCCAAAAGCGTATCGGTTGAAACTGGCAAGTTTTCTAACATAGTGCTCTCAATATTGACTGACGATGGGGTCAAAGCCACGATTAGCCTTCAAGCCGCATGACCTGCGTAAACATATTCTAAGGGCAAGGCGAATCGATATAGAAAGATGATCAATTGGGGAGTTTCATCTGTAATATAGACATTCCTGACTGTCGGATACCGATAGTCGGGTTATTGGGGGCGTGGCGGAATGGTAGACGCTGCGGACTTAGAAAACTGAGCCTCAATGGAGAAATCTGTTGAGTGGAAGCTCTCAAACTCAGGGAAACCTAAATCCGATTG